>Ga0172374_1001484_pt1 | contig 15609 bp, 14 predicted proteins | sample LakKiv3m_FD_114536 | JGI IMG/M metagenome (GOLD analysis project Ga0172374, IMG submission 114536) | Freshwater microbial communities from Kabuno Bay, South-Kivu, Congo - kab_092012_10.3m | ecosystem: Environmental > Aquatic > Freshwater > Lake | place: Democratic Republic of the Congo... | reverse complement strand
CATCCGAGCGCCAGCCTGCGGTGGTGATGCTGCATGGTCGCACCGGCGCCTATTCGACGCGGGCCGCGGGCAATTACGATGCCACCACCTTGTCGGTGCGGCACAAGGCATGGGGCGAATTGCTGGCGCGTCGGGGCTATGCCGCGCTGATGGTCGACGATTTCGGTCCGGTCGGCCACCCCACGGGGTTTCGCGCGGGCACCTATGCTGATCGACCGGCCGCGGTCGACGAAGTCGCCAACCGGCCCCTGCATGCCTATGGCGCGCTGCGCTATCTGCAGGGGCGGTCCGATATCGACGGGCAGCGGGTGGCGCTGCTCGGCTGGTCGAATGGCGGCAGCGCGACGCTGGCGGCGATGGCCGACGACAAGCCCGGCGACATGCGAGCAATCGGTTTTCGGGCCGGAGTCTCGATCTATCCCGGTTGCGGGCTGAAACGGCGTTTCGACAAGGGCGGCTATACCGCCTATGCCCCGGTGCGCGTGTTCATGGGCACCGCCGACGAGGAAGTGTCGCCTGCGCTGTGCCAGCGGCTGGTCGAACGTAGCCGAAAACTGGGCAGCGACGTCGCCATCCGCATGTTCGACGGTGCGACGCACAGTTACGACACGCCGATCCGGGCGCGCCAGTCGGTCGCGGCCAATGCCGCCGCAAAGGCCGCGACAGAGGCGGACGTGATCGCCTTTCTCGGCAGCAGGCTGAAGGACGACTGACATGACGGCGCTCACCCCGTTCCACCTCGCATTTCCCGTCGACGACCTGGCGGCGGCGCGTCATTTCTACGGGACGGTCATGGGCTGTCCCGAAGGACGGAGCGCCGACGACTGGATCGATTTCGACCTGTTCGGCCACCAGATCGTCGCGCACCGCGTCGGCGAGCGGAGGGCAGCGGTCGCCGGACATAATCCGGTCGATGGTCATGCCGTGCCGGTGCCGCATTTCGGTGTGGTGCTGACCCACGATGCGTGGCGCTCGCTGGCCGATCGGTTGCGTGCGCACGGTGTTCAGTTCGTGATCGAACCGCACACCCGCTTTGCCGGGGAGGCGGGCGAGCAATCGACGATGTTTTTTCACGATCCGGCCGGCAATGCGCTCGAATTCAAGGCGTTTGCCGATTTCGGACAATTGTTCGCGAAATAAAAAAGGGGGCGGGGGGATGATGAGCGATCGGACGCATGGCTGGCGCGCGATGGCCCTCGCGCTTGCTGTCGCAGGGGCGATGGCGGTGCCGGTCGGTGCACGGGTCCAGACCGCCCAGGGTCCGGTACGGGCCGGGATTTCGGGCATGCTGGCGGTGGTCGGTGGCAAGGTCGATCCCGCGACGCTGAACGTGCGGATCAACGATATGCCCGTGCGGATCGCCAGCGATGGCCGCATCGACGGCGCGGTTGCGCCCGCGACCCAATATCGGCTGAGCGTATCGGGCGACGACATCTTCGCCGCCACCTATCATTTCGGCCATGCCGAGCTGGCCGATACACAGGGCCGACTGGCACTCCCCCCGATCGAGGTTGTCGCGCGTGCGCCGGGGCGGGTGGAGATGTTCTTCGGCGGCGATACGATGATCGGCCGTCGCTATGTCGAGCCGATCTGGGATGAACCGGTGCGGGTCCGGGACGCGAGCCGCGCGGCGGACATGGCCGCGTTGCTGGCACCGATGCAGCCCTATTTCGTGCAGTCCGATCTTGCCTCGCTCAACCTCGAAACCGTGCTGGCGACCGAAGTGCCGGGGGACGCGCCGGACAAGTCGGTGGTGTTCCATACCCATAGCGATGCCGCTGGCGTGCTGGCCGCGGCGGGGATCGATTACGTCTCGCTCGGCAACAATCATGTCTATGACTATCTGGAAACCGGATTGAAGCGCACGACCGACGCGCTGGATGCAGCCGGGATCGCCTGGTCCGGGGCGGGACCGGACGAGGCAACGGCCTTGAAGGGCGCGCGGATCACGCTGGGCGGTAGCCGGTACTCGATGCTCGGCTATGTCGGCTGGAAGGGGCAGGTCGAACCCAATCAGGTTGCCGAAACCGGCAAGGGCGGCGCGGCGTTCGGCAGCGATGCCAATATCCGCGTCAGCGTTCGCGCCGAAAGGGCGGCCGGCTATCTTCCGGTCGTCCAGTATCACGGCAGCAGCGAATATTCCGATCGCCCGACAGAGATCAGCGAACGCCGCATGAAACTGGCGATCGACGAAGGGGCGGCACTGGTCGTATCGCACCACCCGCATGTCGCGCACGGCTTCGAACTGCATCGCGGGCGGTTGATCGCCTATTCGCTGGGAAATTACCTGTTCGACCAGTATTTTCCCGAAACCCACGGCAGCGTCGCGTTGAAAGTCTGGATGGACGGCGACCGGCTGTTCCGCGCGGAAATCCTGCCGATCCAGATTCTCGATTATCGTCCGGTTCCTGCCATCGGCGGGTTTCGTCAGGCGATGTTGCGGCGCGTCGCTTCCCTGTCGGCGGAACGCGGGACGCAGATGCGATTGGTCGCCGGGCACGGTGTCATCGCGCCTGACCAGCCCCGTGGCGGCGACGCGGCGCGGAGCGGTGCGACCGTCGGCAATGGGCGAGGGGCGTGTGCCGAAACGATGACGGCGGGGATCGCAGCTCATACCGTGCCGCTATCGTCGGGTGACGGTTCCTGTGTGGCGACCGTCGGATCTCTGCGCGGGCGCGACCTGCTGGTGCGGGGCGATTTCGAAGGCGCGCAGTTCGGCGACGTGCGCGATCGCCATTGGGAAGCGGGCGGGGCGACGTTCGGCTTTGGCGGTCCGGCCCATCGCGGCACCGGCGCGTTGGTTCTGAACCGGGTCGATCCGGCGACGGCGATGACGCTGGCACCGCGCAGCTTCTTTCGATCGACGGGTGCCCGCCGAATGAGCCTCGCCGGCTGGATCAGGGCGGATGCGCCGGTGACGGTCGCCGCAGCGGTTCAGATGCATCCGGCGCGAACCAACCGGTTCAAGGCTTTGGTATCGGCCCCGACAGAAGCGGTGGGCACGGCGACGCTGGATGCCGGCGGCTGGCAACCCTTTCGTTTCGATATCGTGCTGGACGAGGCGAAGCGGGCGTTGCCGTTGCGTCCCGTGCTGACGATTAGCGGCACCGACCGGGTGGTGGCCATCGACGATCTGGCTTTCATCGCCTGGGACGCAACCGGCGCGCGCCCGGACGACTATTCCCACAGCGCCGCTGATTTCCAGTCTGGCGCGGAGCCCTGAAGCACTCGCCGACCCGCTCGGCAGCGGGCTTGCCGATTCGGTCGGTATTCCCGGCATTCGCCACTTGGCGTTCCTCGGTTATCTCGGAGGAAGATAGTCGGCGGGCTCCCGCCGTAACCGGTGGATAGGGCGAGGCCGGGTCCTTGCATTCAGCTAGAGTCGGATGACTTTGGATTGATCCATCCCCCCCCGTTCGTTTCGAGCGAAGTCGAGAAACCTGTCTCAATCGTCGTGAAGCGTTTCTCGACTTCTCTCGAAACGAACGGGTCGTTGTAACGTCATCATGCTCTAGCCGCCCTGATTGGATAAACGAAAACTTGTACCGGTCGCAGGCCCCCGCATCTTGCCGACCTGATCCACCTGAATTGGTTGCCGCCGGGCTGTTCGGACAGCTCCGACGTCAGCCATGCCGAAGCATCGTCCTGCAACGTCGGCACATACTAGGGTTCGTCGGGCGGCGTCGGGATTGGCGAGGGCAAAGTTGACCCTGCACATCCCCCGAAACAATGGTGGGCTCGTCGGGGCTCGAACCCGAGACCTACAGATTAAAAGTCCGTTGCTCTACCAACTGAGCTACGAGCCCGTACCGAGCGCTCACCTAGGCGTGGGGACACGCCGGGTCAACCGGGCGTGAAGCTGGCGGAGCGTCAAATTCGTAAGGGGATCGCGCCAGTCGGGGGTGATCGCCACAGCGGGTGCGAGGACGAAGTCACGGGTGCGGAATTGCGGGTGCGGGACGATCAGCCCTGGCGACGCCCAGCAGCCGCCCACCCACAGGATGATGTCGAGGTCGATCACCCGCGCGCCCCAGCGCTGGCCGCGCCGCCTGCCGAAATCGCGTTCGATCGCGTTCAGCCATGCCAGCAATTCAGGCGGCGTCTTGTCGCTTTCGATCACGCAAACGGCATTGGCGAAGCGGCGGATCGAAGGGCCGACCGGCGACGTCTCGACGATCTGCGATGCCGCCACGACACCGCCCAATGCGGCGATCGCGGCGCGCACCTCGTCGCGCGGGTAGCCATGCCGCCCGCGGCGGTTCGACCCGATCGCAATCAGATAGGTTGAGCTTTCCACCCAAAGCCGCCTATCGCCGATCCATGTTCGTGCCCAGCCCCCTGCCCAAAACCGAGCCCCCGCGCGATTGCCCGCGCTGCCCGCGCTTGGTCGCGTTTCGCGAGGAACTGCGCGCCGAGCATCCCGACTGGTGGAACGCGCCGGTCAACGCGTTCGGCGATCCGCAAGCCTGGCTGGCGATCGTCGGCTTGGCCCCCGGCAAGCACGGCGCCAACCGCACCGGTCGCCCCTTTACCGGCGATTATGCAGGCGACCTGCTGTTCGCGACACTGGGCAAGTTCGGGTTCACCGAAGGAACCTATGACGCGCGGCCCGACGACGGATTGCAGTTGAAGGGCGCGATCATCATTAACGCGGTCAAATGCCTGCCGCCGCAGAACAAGCCGACGCCCGAGGAAATCCGCACCTGCCGCCCGTTTCTGGAAGCGCAGGCAGGCGACCTGCCCAACGCGGGTATATTCGTGGCACTGGGCCAGATCGCGCATCAATCGGCGGTCAAGATTTTGGGCGGACGCCTGCCCAAGGCCAAGTTCGGGCACCTCGCCGAACACCGGATGCCGAGCGGGCAGGTGCTGATCGATAGCTATCATTGCTCGCGCTACAACACCAACACCGGTCGGCTGACGGCGGAGATGTTCGAGGCGGTGTTCGAACGCGCGCTGGCGGTGAAGGCTGCGCTGTGAACGGCTGGCGGGCCATGACCGACCGCGATCTCGACGGCGTCGTCGCGGTCGCGCGCGTCGCCTTTCCCGATCATTTCGAGGATCGCGACTGTTTCGCCGAGCGGCTGGCGCTCTACCCGCGCGGATGCCGGGTGCTGGCGGACGATCGGGATCGCGTGGTCGGCTATGGCATCGCCTATCCGTGGGTAGAGCGTTCGATGCCGCCGCTGAATGCGCGGATCGGGGCGCTGCCGGATGCGGCGGAGCTGATCTATCTTCACGATCTTGCGCTGCTGCCCGAGACGCGCGGAACCGGCACGGCAAGCAGCTTCGTCGCGTGGCTGGTCGATTATGCGAGGGGTGCGGGCTGGCCGCGCATCGCGCTGGTCGCGGTCAACGACGCCGCGCCGTTCTGGACGCGACAGGGCTTTGCGGCGATCGACAGCCCCGACCTGCGGGCGAAACTCGCGAGTTATGGCGACGATGCGCGCTACATGGTGCGCGAGTTCATTTAGGCCCACTCGTCATTGCGAGCGCAGCGAAGCAATCCAGAAAGCGCCCGTAACACTGGATTGCTTCGCTGCGCTCGCAATGACGGTGACACTCAAATCGCCGCATTCTCCTCATCACGTCCCGGCCGCTTGGGCGTGCGACCCAGCACATGGCCGATATAGAGATGCTGAACGAGGACATAGATCACCACCGTCAGCGGCGCCGCCAGCACGATCCCCGGCGCGCCGAAGATCACGCCGGCGGCAAAGATCGAAAACAATAGAACCAACGGCGGCAATTCGACCGCGCGCTTCTGGATCAGCGGGTTGAGGACATTGCCCTCCAGCTGCTGGATGATGAGATAGACGATCGCGGTCCACAACCCCGTCGTCGGATCGACCGACAGCCCCAGCACCACGCCCGGAATCGCCGCCAGGATCGGCCCGACATAGGGGATGAGTTCGAACGCCGCGGCGATGATCGCCAGCGCGAACGCATTGGGCACGCCCGCGATCGACAGGCCGATATAAACCATCACGCCGACGAACAGGCTGGCCACCGCCTGCCCCGCCAGCCACAGTTTCAGGCCCTTGCCGCAGTCGGACAGCGTGCGCGTGGCGAGCGTTTCCGACGATTGGGGCAGCAGCCGCATCAGCCCCTTGCGATAGAATTCGGGGTTTGCCGCCAGGAACACCGCGCCCGCCAGCACCAGCACGATATCGGCAATGATGCTGCCCGCCGACAGCATGAAGCCCCCTGCACGCTGAAAGATGGTCGAGGCCTGACCGACGAGCGACTGCGCTGCCGCTTCGAGGTCATAATCAATATTCCACGCCTCAAGCTGGCGCTGCACGCGTTCGACCGCGCCGGGGAATTGCTCGCTCAACATCGAGAACTGGCCGGAGATCAGCCCGCCGAACACGATCCCGAATCCGACCAGGAAACCGATCAGCAGCAGCACCGCAAAGGTGGTCGCGATGCCCCGGCCCAGCCCCAGCCGCTCGAACGGCTGCGCGAGCAGGCGGATGACGACCGCGACCACCACCGATCCGAACAGCAGCAGCAACAGATAACCGAGTTTGAGCACCAGCGCCGCCAGCGCGACCACCGCGAGCAGCACCAGCACGCGGCGCGTGAAATCGGCGATGTTTCCCTGACCCATCCGGCTAACCCCCTAGTTTCGAGGGAGTAACGGAGCGCGTGGCGGTTGGTTGCGTCCCCTTGGGCATGCTCTCACGCCACTGCGCGATGAAACGGCGTGAGTTGAAGCGCCCAAAACCCGTCATTCCCGCGAAGGCGGGAATCCATCTCCGAACATCTCCACGGCCGCGCACGTTGCGAGGACGGGAGATGGATTCCCGCCTTCGCGGGAATGACGAGAGGGGGAGGTCGCATCCTCGCGCCCGAAGCACCGCCCATGCTCGACCCTCCCGCCTGCGCGGGAGCACGGGCCGTCAGATATCCTGCACCAGCCGTCCGTAAAGCTCAGGCCGACGATCGCGGAAGAAGCCGAAGGCCGCACGGTGGCGCTTTACCCGGTCGAGGTCGAGCGTCGCGGTGATGACGCCCTCTTCCTCGCGGTCCAGTTCGGCGAGGATGTCACCGCGCTCGTCGGTGATGAACGACGTGCCGTAGAATGTCTGGCCATGCTCCACGCCGACCCGGTTGGCGGCGATCACCGGCACCACGTTCGACACCGCATGGCCCACCATCGCCCGCCGCCACAGCCGCGCGGTGTCGAGGCTGTCGTCATGCGGCTCGCTGCCGATTGCGGTCGGATAGAACAGCAGTTGCGCGCCCATCAGCATCATCGCGCGCGCGGTCTCGGGATACCATTGGTCCCAGCAAATGCCGACGCCGATCGTCGCCCGGTCGGGTCCGTCCCGCACCTTGAACCCGGTATTACCGGGGCGGAAGTAGAATTTCTCCTCATAGCCCGGGCCGTCGGGGATGTGGCTCTTGCGATAGACGCCCGCGACGCGCCCGTCGGGGTCGATCATCGCGAGCGAATTATAATGATGCGGCCCATCGGCTTCGAAAAAGCTGGTCGGGATGTGGACGCGCAATTCGGCGGCCAGCGCCTGCATCGCCAGCACCGCCTGATGCTCGGACGTCGGCTTCGCAGTGGCGAACAGTCCTTCGTCCTCGACCCGGCAGAAATATTCGCCCTCGAACAATTCGGGCGGCAGGATCACCTGCGCGCCGCGCGCCGCGGCCTCGCGCACCAATCGCGAGACATTGGCGATGTTCGCGTCGATGTCGTTCGAAAAGCCGAGTTGCAGCGCGGCGACGGTAATCTGGGTCATGTCCGGTCCATAACGTCATTCCAGCGAAAGCTGGAATCTCGTGAGAGGGAAAATGCGGCCCGAGATTCCAGCTTTCGCTGGAATGACGTCGATTACCGCGCGGGAATCTGCTGGCTGATGCAGTGGAAGCTGCCGCCGCCGGTCAGGATATGGTCGGCGCGCTGGCCCACCACCTGGCGACCCGGAAAGAGCGCCTGGATCGCCGCCACCGCCGCATCGTCATTCTCGGCACCGTAAAGCGGCACCACGACCGCGGCATTGCCGATATAGAAATTCATGTAGCTCGCCGGGATCACCTCTTCCTCGTCGTTGAGGATGCGCCCCGGCGACGGGATACGGACGATTTCCACTCCGAACGCCTCGGCACGGGTCGCGGCGTCCTGATAGACGCGCCAATTGGGGTCGTTCTCCGCCGCTTCGGGCATCGCCAGCCGGTTCGCACCCACGAACCGCGCGAGATTGTCGACATGCCCGTCGGTATGGTCGTTATACAGCCCGTCGCCCAGCCACAGCACGCGGCTATAGCCCAGATCGCTTTCCAAACGTGCCTCGACCTGTTCCTGCGTCAGATCGGGGTTGCGATTGCGGTTGAGCAGGCATTGCTCGGTGGTGACCACCAGCCCGGTGCCGTCGCCATCGATCGCGCCTCCTTCCAGCACCCAGTCGTGCGACGCGAGCGTCATCCGCCGCGACGCCGCCAGCCGCGCGCCGATATCGTCGTCGCCAGGCAGGTCGTATTTGCCGCCCCAGCCGTTGAAGTCGAAATCGTGCGCGCGCCCGTCGCCGCCGACGATCGGCGCGGTATCGCGCAACCAGATATCGCCGAACCGCTCGGTCACCACGTCGGCAAAGTCGCCTGCCATGTCGCGCGCTGCTGCGGCCGCCTCGTCATCGGCGGCGACCAGGATCACCCGCTCGCCGCGCCCATCGGCATGCACCGCGCGCGCGAACGCCACGACTTCCGCGCGGGCGGGGTCCAGGTCTTCGACCCAGAGTTCCGGGTGGCTGGGAAAGCCGATCCAGACGGCATCATGCGGTGCCCATTCGGGCGGCGGCGGCGAGTTGGTCATGGCGCGAGGATTTAGGGGTTCGACGAGGTTTGGGAAAGGGGCAAGCCATCGATTGCACGGATGAGCACCAAACGCGCATTGCAGGCGAAGCGCGTCCCCTTTTCGTCATTCCCACCCTTGCGGGAAAGACGGCAAGAACGGGTTCGAAGACGTGCCTCTCTCAGGCCGTAGACCGCACCCTCGTACGAAGCGGGGTGGGCGCTACCACCCACCCCGCGCGCATTCTTACAGCCCGTCCACGGCCTTGCTTACCAGTACGTTGACCGCAACGCGGCGGTTCTGGGCCTTGCCTTCGACGGTGTCGTTGCTTGCGACGGGATTGGATTCCGACATGCCGGTCGGAGTCAGCATCCGGTACGGTTTCCAACCGCAGACCTGTTGCAGATGGTTGACCACGCCGCCCGCGCGCCGTTCGCTCAGCACCTGGTTGAATTCGGGGTTGCCCGTGGAGTCGGTATAACCCACCACCAGCAACAGGGCGTTTTCCATCCCCTCCGCCTGGCTGGCGGCCGCGCACAGGTCGTTCTTGGCCTGTTCGGTCAGCACCGCCTTGCCGGTGTCGAAATTCACTTCCGTCGTGCTTTTAACATTATATTGGTCGATATCGCCGATCCGGCCGCGCAGCGCCGCTGTCGCGGCGGTCTGTTCGGCAAAGCCCTGTGCCGTGCCGCTGCGGATCATCGATGCGGTTCGCAAATCGCGGCTTTTTAGCGCGATCTGGCGCGCGACCAGATCGCCGCCGCCCTGCAGCGTCTCGATGCTGACCGGCAGGCCGTTGAGTAGCGATTCCGACGCGAGCGTATTGCGCGCAAGCCCCAGAAAGCCACCGCTCGACCGAATGCGCGTCGCTTCGTTGACGACCACGACCGTGCTGGTGCCGTCGGCGGCGGTAACCTGCAACCGATCGCCGTCGCGGGCGGAGATGATGCCGTCGATGTCCGGCCCTTCGGTCATCTGGGCGGGCGCACCATATACGGTCGCCGACACATCCGCCTCGGGCGGGGGCTGCACTTCCTGCGCGAAGCCCGTCGATGCCGGGGCGGCGATCAGGGCAAGCGTCAGCAGGGCCCTGGGGGTCTTGGATAAACTGGTCATGACGATCCTCCTTCAAGTCTGAATCTCGCATGGGCTTGCCCATCCGCCGCCGCCGGTCCGATCCTGCACCGGTTGCGGCATGGCTGGCGATTGGAACCCGTGTCGTCCGGCATGGTCGAGCTGCGGCTTGCACCGCTTCCCGACGCCAGGGAATTGCCCGGTGTTCCGATCAACCTTTCACGGAGATGAACGAAGGGCGGGCAGGTGCCAGAGTGCGGATCGTGCGTGTGGATGGCGCGGCAAGCCGACGAGCAGAGTGTCCCGTGGGGGTGCGCGCGACTCGGGCGGGGGCGGGGCGCAATGGGTTCGAGCGGCGCGTCCAAGGGGCGCGAAAAAGGGCGGCTCCCGTGTGGGAACCGCCCTTTTTCGTTTCGGAGCGCCGCGGGCGAAGCCCGCGGCGTCGGTCGGCGCTGTCGCGCCGCCGGCCGAGCCGCTGAGGAGTGCTGCGATTAGCTGCGCTAATCGCGGCGCATCAGCGGCTGTAGAATTCGACCACCAGATTCGGTTCCATCTTCACCGGATAGGGGATTTCATCCAGCGTGGGCACGCGGTTGAAGGTCACCTTCGATGCGCCGTCGGTGACGACATATTCGGGGATGTCGCGCTCGGCCAGGCTCTGCGCTTCGATCACCAGCACCATTTCCTGTGCCTTCGAACCCAGCGAGATTTCGTCGCCGACATAGCAGCGGCGCGACGCGATGTTGCACTTCACGCCGTTGACGCGGACGTGGCCATGCGAAACGAGCTGGCGCGCGGCGAAGATCGTCGGCGCGAACTTGGCACGATACACGATCATGTCGAGGCGCTGTTCGAGCAGGCCGACGAGGTTCATGCCGGTGTCACCCTTCATGCGCGACGCTTCTTCATAAGTGCGCTTGAACTGCTTTTCGGTGATGTCGCCGTAATAGCCCTTCAGCTTCTGCTTCGCGCGCAGCTGGATGCCGAAATCCGACATCTTGCCCTTGCGGCGCTGGCCGTGCTGGCCGGGGCCGTATTCGCGCTTGTTGACGGGCGACTTGGGACGACCCCAGATGTTTTCGCCCATCCGGCGGTCGAGCTTGTACTTGGCGCTGGAGCGCTTCGACATGTGATATTCCTTGGCAATAGCGTGTGACGTTGACCCGGCCTGCCGAAGCGGACCTGATCGCATGTCCCGGTCATCGCCCGGCCCGTGTGGGACCGTGGCTACCGCTTCACCGGGAGTGCGGAGCCTGATTGCGAAGGGCGCGCGTTAGGCGGGGCCGCGCGTCGAGTCAAGATATCCAGCGCCACACGCCCGCATCCCACCCGGCAAACGGCAGATGCGCCCAGCTCGCGACCAGCCACAATGCCGTGCCGCCGACCAGCGCGACCGTGCCGGGACTGGCGAACCCGCGCGCGAGCGGCAGATAGCTGGTCCGCGCTTCCCATTCGGGCCAGAAATCGGGCTGGAGCGATGCCTTCTTGCGATCTTGCATGTGCGCGCCGACCAGCGCGAGGAAACCGATCGCGGTGGCGAGCAATATCTGCGCCGGCTCGGGATAGACCAAAATATGAGTCATTGCCCATAGCGCGAAGCCCCACATCATCGGGTGCCGGGTGATCGCGAACACGCCGCGCGGGGTGGGCACTTCCCTCGTCTTCGCCTCGGGCATCGCCGGGTTGCCGAACAGCGATCCGACGAACAGCACCGATCCCAGCCACATGATCGCGGTGCCGACCGCCCACAGCGAGTCGCCGACCGGCCATAGCGGCGGCTGTTCGGGCAGCCTCAGATAGGCTGCGACCATCCCTCCCAGGGTGGCAAAGGCGACGAGCGAATAGACCCCCAGAAAACCACGCTCGCCCAGTCGGGATACGACGGGCGAGCGCAAAGGGTGGGAGAGGAGAAAATGGGTTCCGACGAACGCTACGCAGGCAACGATCAATTCAACCATTTTCCCCTCCCCTTTATCGGGTGGCTACGAACCTCAGCGAGTCTCCCCGCTGGTGTTGACGCCCGCGGCCTGCGGTTCGCCGATCGACTCCTGACCGGCCATGGCATGGTCCACATCGTCCTTGAGCGTATCGAGGTGCATCAGTCGCTTGATGAGGGGCGAGATCACCAGCACCGCGATCCCGACCCCGACCGCGACCCAGCCGACCGTCGAATAGACGCCCAGCACCACTTCCTTGCCCGCTTCCTCGCCGACGCCTTCGGCACCGGTCGCCGACGCGATCAGGCCCGCCGCGAAATTGCCGGTGGCGGAGGCAAAGAACCACACGCCCATGATCAGGCTGGCCATCTGGCGCGGTGCCAAGCGGTTCATGGCGCTGAGGCCGACCGGCGACAGGCAAAGCTCGCCGGTGGTGTGAAGCAGGTAGATCAGGAAGATGAAGATCACCGGCGTCGGCACGTCGATCCCGACCGACCGCGCGCCCCAGACGAGCACGAGAAAGCCGAGGCCGACCTGCACCACGCCCAGACCGAATTTGAACGGCGTCGAGGGTTCCGCCCCGCGACGACCAAGCCCGGTCCAGATGCTGGCGAACAACGGCGCCAACAGGATGATGTAGATCGCGTTGATCGACTGGAACATCGACGCAGGCACGCCCGCGCGATCGACATGGCGATCGGTGAACAGGTTGAGCGACGATCCCGCCTGTTCGAACAACGCCCAGAAGATGATCGACACGATGATCATGAACATCGCCGCCAGAATGCGATCGCGTGCTTCGTCGGCACGGGCGATGCACTGTTGGATGATGATCGCGATCAGCGCGACGCCGCCTGCCAGCGCAATCCACTGCGCCGTCATGTTGCCGAGCGCGATCAGGAACATGCCCAGCGTCAACACCGCGCCCGCGCCGATAAAGGCGTTGGCGGGTCCGGCGGGCGACTGGCTGTATCCTCCGTAGGGCAGCCCGAACGTCGCGACGAACAGCACATAGGTGACGAGGATCGCGCCGAACGTGCCGAGCAGGATGCCGACCAGGCTCTGGTTCTGAACCATGAACCAGCACAAGGCGACCATTGCGAGGCCGATGGCATAGAACAGGAACTCGCGCTTGATGCCGCCCATGCGCTGGCGCAGATATTCGGGATTCTTCGGCTCGCCCTGTCCCATCAGCAACGGCTTGCCGAGGACGAAGAAGATGAGGCCGATGAGCATGCCGAGGCCCGCCAGACCGAAGCCGTACGCCCAGCCATAGGTCTGGCCGAGATAGCCGCAGATCAGCGATGCGGTCGCCGCCCCGACGTTGATGCCCATGTAGAAGATCGTATAGGCGCCATCGCGCCGCACGTCGGTCCGCGCATAAAGCTGGCCGACGATCACCGAGATATTGGCCTTCAAGAAGCCCGATCCGACGATGATGAGCGCCAGTGCCAGCCAGAAGACGTTGATCATCGGATTGGCCTGGCCCGCCGTGCCGTCGCCTTCGAACGCCATGAAGAAATGGCCGAAGGTCAGCAGGATCGCGCCGAACAACACCGCCTTGCGCTGGCCGAGATAGCGGTCGGCCAGATAACCGCCGACGACCGGCGTGATATAGACGAGCGCGGTATAGGCGCCGTAGATCACAGATGCTTCGCTGTCCGAGAACATCCAGTGCTGGACGAGGTAGAAGATCAGCAGCGCCCGCATGCCGTAATAGGAGAAGCGCTCCCACATTTCGGCGAGGAACAGCAGGAACAGCCCCTTGGGATGGCCCGCAAATTCGGGCTGCGGCCGCGTGACGACATAGCTGCCGCCCAAGAGGAAGCCGGCTAGTACGACCACCGCTCCCCAGAAAATGATCAACTCGAATGACATATGGACCCCGCCCATGTTCGTTTATTGCGCGGCACCCTAGCGACGAATCGCGCGCTGTGAAGCGGATTGTTTCAAGCGCGTTGCACGGTTAGTCGCGGAGCCATGTCCTTCAACGACCTCTCCACCCCGCTCGCCTATCTCCAGAGCCGCCGTTCGGGCCGACCGCGCGACATGGTCGCACCCGGCCCGGATGCCGCCACCCTGCGTGAAATCGTCGCGATCGCGGCGCGCACCCCCGATCACGGCAAGCTGGCACCGTGGCGGTTCGTGTCGATCCCTCTCGAAACGCGAAAGGCGTTCGCGACGTTGCTGGTCGATGCCTATCGCGCCGAAAAGCCCAGGGCCGGACGGCTCGAGATCGAGGCGATGGAGCAGTTCGCACGCCAGGCGCCGACGCTGGTCGCGGTGCTCTCGACCCCCAAGCGCGAGAGCCATATCCCGCTATGGGAGCAGGAATTGTCCGCCGGAGCCGCGTGCATGAACCTCGAACATGCCGCGCACGCGCATGGATTTGTCGCAGGATGGCTGACCGGTTGGGCCGCCTATAACGAGCAAATCCGTGCCGCACTGGGCGGGCGCGAGGGCGACCGGATCGCAGGCTTCGTGTTCATCGGCACACCGTCGCGCCCGCTCGACGAGCGCCCCCGCCCCGACGTCGATACGATCTTCACCGAATGGCGCGGATAACCGAATCCGCTATGGACCCGAACGCCCGTTGGTGTATTAAAGCAGCATGACAGGTCTGGATCACGGCGATAGCCCCGTCTATCTGAAGCTGCGGGCGACCATCGCAGCCGCGATACTGCGCGGCGAATTCCGCGCGGGCGACCAGTTGCCGTCGGTTCGCGCGCTGGCCGCCGAACATGGTGCCAACCCGCTGACCGTGGCCAAGGCGTATCAGAGCTTTCAGGACGATGATTATGTCGAGGTCCGTCGCGGCGTCGGCATGTTCGTGCTCGAAGGCGCGGTCGAACGGCTTCGCATCGCCGAGCGCGACCGCTTCCTGACCAGCCAGTGGCCGCGCATCCGCGCCCAGATCGACCTGCTCGACCTGGATCTGGCCAGGCTGCTGGATCGCGAAACCGCCTGATCCCTGTCGGCGGGCACGTATCGCCGAGGTTCCCGAATAGTTTTGACCCCGTTGATCCCGTGTCGATTCGGGTGTGCGTAGGGTGGGGGGGCGCGCGCGATATTCTCGTTCGAACCGGCTTCGATTGCGGTTCCGCTCCGCTGTGGCATAACCCCTGTTTCAAAAGGTCTGCACGCCATCCGTCGCGATTTCGACTGAACGGGCTGGCGGCGACCGCAACCGGGCTGGCGGCGATGTCGCATGGCTGCCGCGCAAACGGGGGATTTACCGAAAATGAAGTCATTGGTCGGGCGCTGGTTCGCCATCGCCTTGTGGAAACGCATCCTGGGTGCGCTGGTTGCGGGCGCGATCGTCGGCTGGATCGTCGGCGAAGCGGCCGTCGATATCAAATGGATCGGCGATCTGTTCATCCGCATGATCCGAATGCTGATCGTGCCGCTGGTGTTCGTCACCCTGGTATCGGGGGTCGCATCGATGAAGGAACCGGCGCGGCTGGGGTCGATCGGAGTCAAGGCGGTCGGGCTTTACCTGGCCACCACCTTTGCGGCGATCCTGATCGGGATGGTGCTCGCGGTGGTGTTGCGCCCCGGATCGAGCGTCGATCTGAGCGGGGCGGAGGCGCTGACGCTCGGCGATCCCGTGCCGATGGCCGATCGCCTGCTGGCCATCGTGCCCGAAAACGTGTTTGCCGCCTTTGCGGCGGGCGATGTGCTGGCGATCATCTTTTTCGCGATGCTGCTGGGTGCTGGCATCCTGGTCGCGGGCGAACGCGCGGCCCCCGTCACCCGCCTGTTCGATGCGGGCGCCGACGTGATGCTGAAAGT
>Ga0172374_1001480_pt1 | contig 15624 bp, 10 predicted proteins | sample LakKiv3m_FD_114536 | JGI IMG/M metagenome (GOLD analysis project Ga0172374, IMG submission 114536) | Freshwater microbial communities from Kabuno Bay, South-Kivu, Congo - kab_092012_10.3m | ecosystem: Environmental > Aquatic > Freshwater > Lake | place: Democratic Republic of the Congo... | reverse complement strand
CTCACCCGGTCCCACGCCGATGATCCCCCTCGATGTCGAGGAGACCGACGGCGAGGCCATCGTGCGGATGTGCCAGGCCCAGGACTGGGTACTCACCGCCGACAAGCCCACCGCGCCCACCGAGCTTCAGGGGCAGGTGGCCGAATTCCGGGTGGTCATGCGCGATGGCGGCGAGCGTCGTTCGGAAGGCGCCGCCCTCAAGCTCGAGGAGTGCGACCTCGACGGTGTCAGCATCGGTCTCTTCGACCCGCAGCCGGACCCCAGCGAGACCTACTCTCCGGATGATGTGAAGGAGCCGTCATGACCGACCTCCAGTTCGACTCCGAAGCCGTCGGCGCGACCGGCAGCACCCTGCAGAGCACCGCATGGGGCTTGAGCCTCGACGTGGACCTCGCCCTCGGTGCCTGCGGCAGCTCGGCCGTCTCCGCCGCCGCCGACACCTGGGCCATGTGGGCCAAGGGCACACTGCTGCAGCTGCAGAGCATGACCGCCGGCGCCGGCGTCGTCGCCCGCGATGCGGCGACCGCCTTCGAGACGCAGGAAGCCGAGATCACCAGCGCCGCCAACAGCGGCACGCCCTGAGGAATGCGCACCGACGACGTGAAGTCGCCGTGATGACAGAGTGCCGATGGCCGAATGCACGGCATCGCGTCGAGTGCACGGCTTGACCGCGAGCGCAAGCCGTGCACTCGGCGAGAGCCCGTGCACTCGGCGGAAGGTTGCCGCGAGACCGTGACGATGCGGGTGGCCTGCACGGAGGGGGCGGACAGGGCACAATGGAGGTGGAGTGAGGTGGAGGTGCGCCGATGAGCGAGACGATCGATCCTGTAGCGAGGAATGCCGCGGATGAGACCCTGACGAGCCCGCTGCACCTTCCGCACGCCGCGGCGGAGTGCCCCAAGTGCTTCACCGAGTTGCAGGAGAACCGCAACTTCTGGCTCGCCCGCCCCGACGGCTCCCGCCTGGTCGGCCTGGTCGTCTCCCGCGACGACATGCCCTCGATCGTGGAGCAGCGCTCCGACCTCACGCGCTTCGGGGTCCCCATCGAGGGATTCCGTCACCCGGCGCCCGACATCCTGGAGAGCTGGAGCGACCGCCTCTCCCGCCTCATCAACACGCTGAACCCCGGCGACGTGCTCGTGGTCGCGACGATCGCCGCGCTCGGTCGGAACAGCGAGGAGGGCGCCCGCACGGTCGCCGAACTCCGCCGTCACGGGATCATCGTGAAGGTCCTGAACCACAACGCGCGCCACCTGGCCGACGCCGCCGCAGCCGTTCACTGATCGGCACCGGGACGCAGAAGAGGGGATGCCGGATCGGCATCCCCTCTTCTCGCTGAAGCGTTACTGGCGGATCTGCGCCGCGAGCTGCTCGTCCGTCGACTGCAGCGACTGGGCTGCGACGTCGAGGAAGCGGGCCATGCCCTCGATACCGGCGATGGTCGCGGTGGCGCCCTGGTTGAACTGCGCGTACGAGGCGTCGAACGCGCCCGACGCCGACGTGGTCACGAAGCCGCCCGAGACGAGCTGCGACACGTAGGCGCGGAGGTTCTTCAGCTGGGTCTCGATGTCCTGCTGGCCCGTGCGGAGACGGCCAGCAGCGTCCTTCATGTCGGCGTAGCTGACTTTGAGGTTCGTCATGGTGTTACCTTCCGGTCGCCCCGGCGGGTGCCGGAGGTGTTCTTGTTCTTCGAGACTAACGAAGCGGATGCCGCCTGCAAATGGGGAGAAGTCCCCATCATCGCGACACGCCGGATCAGACGGTCTCCGGGATCACGAGCGGGAACTGCACGCGGACGACCTTGCCGCGCTGCGCGAGCACCGCACGACCCACCGGGAACTCGCCGCGTCCGATGCGCGGCAGCGGCGACTTCAGCACCAGTTCGCCGTCGATGGTCTCGGGTTGCAGGACGACTCCGCGTCGGGCCTGCTTGATCTCGCCGAGGAGTCCGAAGTTGCTCGTCCACTCGCTCGTGTCGCCCGTGAACAGCAGCAGCAGCTCGCCGCGGGTGGCTCGTTTGACGAGGTCCGACAGCGGCATCTCCAACAGCGACGACGCGAACTCGGCGACGCCCTCGACGGCCACGACCGGCTTCAGGCCCTGCTCCGCCTTCTCCACGATCGCGGCGACAGCGGCCGTGCCGCTAATGCCCTCCGCGGCGGTCGCGGTCCACGACACGGCGTGGCGTGCGGGCGACCGGGTGGAGCCGAGGAAGAGCGTCGGCGTGTCGGGACGGGCCCGGAGCACCTGCTGCGTGATCGCCGCGAGCGCGTTGCTCTTGCCGCTGGCGGGCGGCCCCGCGATCACGAAGGTGCCGGTCGGCTCGATCCCGAAGGGCCCGAGGTCGGCATCCGACAGACCGACGACGAGCTGATCGCCGATCGTGGCCGGCACGTCGTCCAGGCGGTAGCTGAGCGGCAGCGCCCGCACCGGAGGGGCGTCGGGCACGCCGCGGCGCGACATCGAGGCCGCCATCCGCTCGATCGCCAGCGACTGCTCCTTCATGCTGCGCGTGCCGCCGATGATCGCGATCTGCGCCTCGTTCTCGCCCACGATCGCCCGCCCGGGAACGGACTCCGGGGTCAGCACATCCTTGGGGACGTTGAGGATGTTGTAGGCGTCGGTGTCGGCCATGCGCAGCACCACCCGGCGCTGCAGCATCGCGTTCAGCGCGCTCGGGATGCTCTGGAACCGGTCGGCGGACAGCACGACGTGGATGCCGACCGCGCGGCCGTCCGAGAGCACCTCCTGCAGCGCGTTGTATGTGTCCGTGCGACCGATCACGGCCTCGTAGTCGTTGCGGAACGCGGCGAAGCCATCGATGAGGACGACGATGCGCGGCTCGTCAGACTTGCCCGACAGCGCCCGGTACTCGGTGAGCGTCGCCGCGCCCACCGCGGAGTATGCGTCGCCGCGCCGGTCGAGTTCACTGCGCAGCGTGGCGAACAGGCGGGCGACGCGCTCGGCGTCGTCCCCGGAGATGACCGAGCCGACGTGCGGCAGCGGTTCCAGCATGCGCAGCGCCCCGGAGCCGAAGTCGAGGCCGTACACCTGCACGGGGCCGCCGCGCGGGGTGATGCCAGCCGACACGGCGAGGGTGCGCAGGGCGGCGCTCTTGCCCGAGCCGCTGGTGCCGTAGATGACCATGTGGCCCTCGGTGTCGGGCAGGAAGTGGAACGGCACCTGCTCCTGACGCTCCGGCTGATCGACGACTCCGAGCAGCAGGGCGGCGTCGGTGCGCTGCGGGAGCTTCAGCTGGTCGAACGTCGGGGCGAGCTCGTCCAGCCACGGCCGGCGCGGCTTCTCGACCTGCGCGGCCTGCGCGGCGAGCACCATGGTGCTGACGAGTCGCTGCTGGTCGTTCGGCCCGAGATCCTCGTCGACGACCACCGCGTTCTCATCGATCGGCAGCTCCCACGGACCCTGATCCGTGGTGCCGAACGCCGTGATCGCGACGTCGACCCCGTCGCTCTCGCCGAGGCTCCATCCGCCGGAGTAGGCCGACTGGAAGAGCGTCATGCGGCCGGGACCGGTCTTCGCGATACCGCGACCGGGCGTTCCCGGGTCGAACAGCGCCGCGTCCTTCGTGCCGATCACGTCGTTGCTGTCGGTCTCGTCCGCCATGCGCAGCGCCACGCGGAGGTTGGTGTTGGCGCGCAGGTTGTCCTTGATGACGCCGGCCGGTCGCTGCGTCGCCATGATGAGGTGGATGCCGAGGGACCGGCCGCGCTGGGCGATGTCGATCACACCGTCCACGAACTCGGGGACCTCCTTGGCGAGCGCCGCGAACTCGTCGATCACGAGCACCAGGGCGGGTGGCGCCTGCGGGTCGCCGGCACGCTCCAGCTCGAGGATGTCCTTGGCCTTCTTCCGGTTGAACAGGTGCTCCCGGTAGTGCAGCTCCGCTCGGAGGCTCACGAGCACGCGGCGCACGAGGTGCTCGTTCAGGTCGGTCACGATGCCGACGCAGTGCGGCAGGCTCACGCAGTCGGCGAAGGCCGAACCGCCCTTGTAGTCCACGAAGAGGAACGTCAGGCGCTCCGGGCTGTACTCGGTCGCCATGCCCAGCACCCAGGCCTGCAGGAACTCGCTCTTGCCCGAGCCTGTGGTGCCGCCGACGAGGGCGTGCGGACCCTGTTGGCGAAGGTCGAGCTGCAGCGCCCCCTCGGCCCCGGCACCGACGAGGGCGCGCAGCTTCGGCTGGTACCGTCGCGCGGATCCGCTCTTGCGGCGGGAGTGGAGGGAGTCGTTCTGCGTCCAGCGGTCGACCACGCTCTCCGGCTGCGTCGCCATGTCGCGGCCGAGCAGGTGGAGCATCGAGATCGTGCGCGGCACGTCGCTGCGGTCGAGCGCGACCTCTCCGGCGTCGGTCAGGCGCGCGAGGGCTCGGGCGAAGACGGCGAACTGCTCGCGGGTGAGCTCGTCGACGGCGAGGTTCTCGACGACCTCGCCGAGCCGCACGAAGTGGGCGCTGTCGGTCGCGCCGAGCTCGACGAACGTGCGGCAGGAGGCCGGCAGGGCGGCGGCGTCCTCGGTGAGCCACACCGGGAAGATGCCCCGCATCGCGGCGCGCTCGGACAGCTGGATGAGACGCCCGCGGTCGACGGGGGCGTCCGGGGTGATGAGTACGACGATGGCCGGCTTCGGGACGGAGTCGTGGCGGCTGCGCGAGTCCTCGCCGACCTTCGATCCGCTGTTCGTCGCCGCCTTCTCGGATTCGAGCGCGCCGAGCTCCACGGCGTCGCCGTTGCGGGTCGAGCGTGTCGTGATGAGCTCCTCGAGCCGCGCGACGATCTGCCCGGCGGAGGTCGGGCCGTCGCCGATCGGCTGCACGCCGAGCACCGCCTGCGCCGACCAGGCGTGCGGCAGCCATTTGGCATCGGCCAGCTGGGCACCCCAGCGCGGGCCCCAGAGTCCGACCACGCCGACGTCGGCCGGGGCGTGCAGCCCCGTGAGCTGGGCGAGCAGAGCGCGGGCATAGCCCGTGGACCGTCCGCCGAGACCGGCGATGCCGAGGGCGCCGACGTCGGTGAGGTCCTCCAGGATCGGCACCTGGGGCACGATCCGGGTGGCGTCGACCACGGCGTCGAGCTTCTCCACGTATTCGGGGATGGCGCGATCGCGGCCGTTCGAATCCTTCACCGAGCTGCGGGAGGCGGTGTCGCCGATGCCGAGGCGCACGTGCAGGAACGACCAGTGCTCGGTGCGACGCGTCCACACCAGGGGACCTGCGGCGAGCGCGGCGTCGCTGACCTCGCGGAGCAGCGGCACCTCGCGGCGACGGACGTCGATCTCGCGCTCCCGCTCGCTCTGCAGCCGTGCGTCGAGCCGCTCCAGCTGCTCCTCGAAGCGCTTCTTGTCCTCTTCCAGCTCCCGCTTCTGCTGGTTCTTCGTCGTCAGCCAGGTGCCGATCATGAGCAGCGGCGACAGCGCGACGAACATGATCGAGAGGATGCTCTGCGTGAACGCGTACATCGCACCGCCCATGAGCAGCGGGGCGACCAGCGTGAGCAGGGGGAAGGGCTGCTTGCGCGCGGGGACGGGCAGGTCGGTCCCGTCGAGCTCCTCGCCGAGGTAGCGCTCCTCCACGCGCGGCGAGCGCACGAACTCGACCTGGCGGATCGAGGCCTCGACCGTGGTGGGCGCGGTGGACCCCGCCTCCACCTTCACGCGGACGGGGGTGTCGCCCAGCACCACGGCGAGCTCGCCGTCCGCTGCGACGAGACGCACCACGGAGGCGCCGTCGATGATGATCCCGTTGGCGGAGTTCAGGTCGATGAGCTCGACCCGGTCGCCGATCTCGAGCCGGGCGTGGCGCTTGGACACGAGCGGGTCGTCGATCACGACATCGCAGGACTCGTCGCGACCGAGCACGATGGTGCCTCGGGTGAGCGCGATCGACCGCGCGCCCGGACCGGCTCCGACCTCCATGCGTCCGACCACCGGACGCTGCTCGTAGGACGCGGGCACCACGCGGACGGTCGCGCCGTGGGCGAGGCCGACGTGCGCGAAGGTCGACTCGGGGGCGAGCAGATCCCCCGGTCCCGACACCACCGAGCTGTACGCCTCGAGAGTGACCGCGGTGGGGTCGGCGTGCGCGAAGGATCCGAGCGGGTCCGCACGCACGATCATCGCCGCGATCTCGCCGATCGTCGCGGTGTTCTCGGCCGTGACCTCGATGTCGCTGGATGCCGCGCCCTGGCGCAGCAGGGTCAGCCGTACCTTCACTCGTTGTCTCCCTCTGCCTCACTCGGCTGCGGGGCATCCAGCAGCGGGAGGTCGTCCTTGCTCACCATGCGCGAGGCGATGACGTGCTCGACCAGTCGTGCCCGCCGGTTCGTCGCGAAGCTGCGCTGCCCGCCGCGCATGCCGGGCACGCCGATCCGGTCGAGCTTGTCGCACACGTTGTCGAGCTTCCGGTTGAAGCGCGTCACCGTCCAGCCGAGGCGCTCCGCGGCCTTCGCCGACGACGGGATCTCGCTCATGCCGGTGCCGTCGCGACGCAGCTGCGGCTCCGCGAGCGCGAGGATCAGCAGTTTCTGGCTCAGGGTGAGCGGCACGTCGCCGATGGTCGAGGCGCCGCCGTCGTCGTGCTCGCGCTGCGTCGCCCGGAAGGTGGGCTCCGCGGCGTGCAGCACGAGCTCATAGGTGGTCGGGCCCGCGCTGAACACGATGGTGGTCGTCTCGAACACCAGCGGGAGGCGGGCGCCGGGGGCGAGCCTGGCCTGGACACCGCCGGCCGAGTCGGTGACCGTGGCGGTGAGCCTCGTGCCGATGTTGGCCAGCCACCACAGTCCCTCGCCGTCGCTGATCTCCAGGAAATGGCGATGCAGGAAGAGGTTGTCGTCGAGCTCGAGGTCGCCCTCGCGGCCGACGACGAATCGTCGGCCGGGCTCGATGGGGAAGTACTCCCCGGCGAACTCGACCGTCACCCCCGCCGGCGCGGTCATCGGACGCACCCCGTGGTCGGTTCGGACGCGCGACCGTCATCGCGACGCAGCATGACCTCGATGCACACCTCGCCCGAGGAGGCCGGTGCGAACGTGACCGTCTCGTCGGCGGCCTGCTTCACGGCGCCGTCGGACGCACCCCCGGTCTCGGTCCAGATGTAGCTGTCGCCTTCGCGCGGATCGGGGTTCGCCCAGGTGAACGTGACCTGGTCCCCCGCCCGCGTTCCGGCGACGTCCGTCACGCGGGGAACCGCATCGGACACCGGATCCTGCGGGTCGACCGCCTGCTCGCTGCTCTCCGGGTCGGGCTGGGGCTCGAGGCCGGCGACCAGGGCGTTCAGGCCGACGATGCCTCCCACGACGATGACCACGGCCGCGGCGGCCAGTCCGATCCACAGCCCCTTCCGACTCCGCGGCGAGCGCTCCTCCACGGCTGCCACCGGAGCGGCGGCGGGCGTCGGGGCGACGGCCGGCGAGACCGGCGCCTCGGGCTGCACGACCTGCGGAGGACGCAGGATCGTCCGGTCATCGCGGTCTCCGGGCGTCGGCGGCACGACGGACGCTGCAGGCGACGGCGCGACCGGCGCGTCCGCTGCCGACCGCGGCGTGCGGCGCTGCGTCTGCTCGACGGACGGCTCCGGCCGCGCCGGCATGTCGAAGCGCGGCGCGTCCGGGACAGCGACCGACGGTCCCTTCGGCTGCGTCAGCGCGGAGGGCCGGGTGGCGCCGTGCATCCCGGGGTCGATGCTGACGATCTCCCGCACGCGGGTGAGGCCGTCGCCGTCGTCTTCGAGGTCTTCCGCCGGCGGGTGGTCGTCGACGATGTCGATCGGCGTCACGGAATGGGAGAGCTCGATCTGCACCTTCTGCAGGGCGCGGGCGAAGGCCACCGCGCTCGGGAACCGGTCGTCGGGGTTCTTCGCCATCGCGCGTTCGAGGAGCCGCTGCAGGCTGTCGGGGGAGTCCGGCCGCGCCAGAGAGGGCAGCGCGGCCCGCTCGATGCGCTCGATCAGGTCGGCGCTGGAATTGCGCTCTCCCGGGCGCTCGAACGGTGAACGGCCCGCCAGCAGCGTGTAGAGCGTGGCGCCCAGCGCCCAGACGTCGGTGCGCGGACCGCTCTGCGGCGGCTCGGCGAACGACTCCGGCGGCGACCACGGGATCGACATCCCCGAGGACTCTCCGGTCGCGCCGGTCGTGGAGGCGATGCCGAAGTCGGTGAGGGCCGGACGGTTGTACTCCGTGACGAGGATGTTCGCGGGCTTGATGTCGCGATGCAGGACGCCCGCCCGGTGCGCGGTCTCCACGGCACCGGCGACCTGGATGCCGACGCGCAGGGCCTCGGCGACCGAGAAGGGCTCCTTGCGCGAGCGGATCTGCAGGTTCGGACGCGGGCAGTACTCCATGACCAGGTACGGGCGTCCGTCGCCGGCGACGCCGGCCTGATAGATCGTGACGATCGCCGGATGCGTCGAGAGCATCGCCATGACGTTCGCCTCGTCGGCGAACTCCTGGGCGGCACCGCTGGAGATGCGGTCGGCGAGGAGCACCTTGACCGCGACGCGTCGCCGGGGCATCTCCTGCTCGTACAGGAACACATCGGCGAACCCGCCCGTGCCCAGCGGCTCGACATACGTGAAGCCGGGGAGGGCCGGCGGCGGCGAGGGGCGGCGATTCACGGGAGGTCCTCGAAGGCGACGGTCACCCCGTCGCCGAGGTCCACCACATCACCCGACAGGACGAGCGTCTGCTCGCCGGGGTGCAGGCGCATCGGGTCGGCTCCCGGCCGCAGCAGGGTCGATCCGTTCGTGGTGTGCAGGTCGATGACGACGACCGTGTCACCCTCCGGGCGGATCTCCAGGTGGCTGCGGGAGATGTCCTGCTGCGGGCTCTCGACCGCGATCAGGTGCGGCAGATTGGCGCCGCTGGCCCGCGTGGACCGCGGGCGACGCCCGATGATGACCGTCCGATCGAGCGCGACCACCTGCCCGGAAGAGACCCGGATGCGCCCGGTCGACGCCGGCGCCGCCGGAGCTTCGACCGGGATGACCTCGGTGGGGGCGTCGGGTGCGGGCGGTGCCGTCTGGCGGATGCTGCGGAGCTCCTCCGCAGAGATCGTGGCGCCGTCGTGATCGCCGCTCGGCGCCTCGGCCTCCGCGGCGGGGGCCTCCGGCTCCTCGCTCGGTCGGACCGCCGCGTCCTCGATCGGGGTGTGCACGGTCTCCCCCCACAGGTGATCGAACTCGTCTGCGGGCGGCGCGAAGGTCGCCTCGCTCGGCACCAGCGTGGCGTCGACGATCCCGTCACCGGGCGCGGAGTCCGCGTCGGGCACAGGCACCGGGACGACCGCCGGCGCAGCAGGCGGCACGACGGCAGGGACGGCGGCAGGGACGGGCACGTCGACCACGGGAACCGGGGTCGGCGGTGCCGGAACGGCCGGAACGCCGGTCTCCGCCGCGGATGCGCCTGCCGCGTCGTTGCGGTCGATCACCGGGACGGGACCGGCGGTGAGCGGAGCCGCTTCCGCGTCTGCGGGCTCGATCTCGGCGCTCACGGCGGCCGCGAAGACGATCCCGCTCTGCACGGGGAGGGCTGTGGCCGGCGCGTCGTCGTCGATGGTGATCTCCATCGTCGAGACCGCGGGGACGAACCGCTCGCTCCACGTCGTGACCTCGGCGCCGGAGAATCTCTGCTCCTGCGCGTCGGCGCCGGTGACCTGCACCGTGAGCGGGCCGCGCACCGCGATGCGGGCGTCCGTCCCCTCCAGCACCGCAGCAACGAACGAGGGCATGTCGGCGAAGGATCCCGCGAGGCGCGTGGTGAGCACGTCGATGACGGTCGCGAGGCTCCGCTCCTGAGGAAGCCGCTCCCACAGCTCGGCGACCGTGTCGCCGGAGGCGTCGGGCGGCAGCGCCACCAGGGCTCCGGGGATCACGATCAGGTACCACTGTCCCGGTCGGTAGATCGTCTGCATCAGCGAACCCCTCCTGCTGCGGCCTCGCGCGGGCGCGTGTCGGCGTCGATGTCGTCGGTCTGGAGCAGGGCACCGCGCCGCGACGCGACGGAGACGGCATCCACGACCACGACCGTCACGTTGTCCCGCCCGCCCGCCTGCACCGCTTCGTCGACGAGGATGTCGGCGGCACGCTGCGGGTCGGGCTCCGATCCGAGGATCTGCTCGATCCGCGCGTCGGAGACCTCGGTGGTCAGCCCGTCCGAGCAGATGAGCATCCGGTCGCCGAGCTCGGCGGGGAAGAGCCAGTAGTCCGCGTCGCCGGTGCTGCTCGCCCCGATCGCGCGTGTGATGATGTTCCGGCGACGGTCCGTCGCGGCCTCCGCCGCGGTGAGCTCGCCCGCCTCGATCAGCTCCTGCACGACCGAGTGGTCGACGCTGATCTGCTCGAGCTCGCCATCGGCGAAGCGGTACGTGCGGGAGTCGCCGATGTTCACGGTGAGCCAGTACCCCATGCCCTCGACCGAGGCGACCACGACGCCGCTGAGCGTGGTTCCGGCGCGGCCGTTCGCGGCTCCGGACAGCGCCTCGACCGCGAGCCGAGCCCGAGCCAGGGTGTCGAGCAGGTCCTCGAGCTCGAGGTCCTCCCGGCCGATGTGGCGAGCGAACTCGTCGATGACGGTGGCGCTCGCGCGCTCCCCCGCCTCGTGTCCGCCCATGCCGTCGGCGACGAGGAACAGCGGCGAGCTCGCCATGTAGGAGTCCTCGTTGAGCGGACGCCGGAGCCCGGAGTGGGTCGCCGCTCCTGTGGCGACGACGAGAGGGACGGTCATGCGTATCCTCCGACCATGACGACGCGGTCGCCGATCTCGATCACGTCTCCCAGCTTGATCGGCACACGCTGACCTGCGGGGCACGCGATGCGCTGACCGTCGCGGACGATCGTGAGTCCGTTCGTCGAGTGCCGGTCGACGACCCATCCCCCCGAGGTCTCGGCGGCGGCCTCGAAGTGCGTCTTCGACAGCGAGAGCGTCTCGTCCCGGACCGGCACGACCAGCGCGCCCTCCTCCGGGGCGGGGTTGCGTCCGAAGACCGTGCGGCGGGAGACGGGGATGCGCGTGCCGTCATCCCAGGTGAACACCAGCCGGTGCCCCGGGATGCTGATCCGCGTCTCCTCCAGGTCGTCGGCCGGCTCGGGTGTCGGTGCGGCAGCGACGGGTGCAGCGGGGGCCGGCGCGCCGGCCGGGGCCGAGGGAGCGGACGCGGGGGCTGCCGCCGCAGCGGGGCCTGCCGCCGGAGCGGGCGGGACGGGCGGAGCCGGAGGAACCGGCGGCGCCGCCGGGACAGCGGCCGCGGGAGGTTCGGCGACCGGCGCCGGAACGGCGGGCGCGGGAGGAGCTGCGGGCGCGGGCGACGGAGCCGCGGCGTCTGCTTCGGACCGCGCGGAGCGACGGGAGGGCGGAGCGTCCTGGGTGATGCCGGGGACGTACGCGATCATGCCGGAATCCTGCGCGGGGGCTGCGAAGTCGCGTGCCACGGGCGCCGCATCCGGCGTCGGGGCGGTCGTCGGGGCCGCCGGCGCCGCGGGGGCGAAGCCCGGCATGGGCGCGGGAGGAAGCCGTTCGAACGACGGCGCCGGGAGCAGCGGCGGCGCCGGCGGCTCCGGCGCCTCCTCGACGACCGGCTCGGGCGCAGGGATGCGCGCATCCAGCATGAGCGACGAGGCGACCTTGTCGTGCCACCCCTGGAAGCGCCCTGAGCCGTCGAACAGGGGGCTGAAGTATCCGACGACGATGGCGGCGGCGAGACCGAAGATGATGTTGCGGAGCAGACTGCGGCCGAACCCGAGCGGCGTCCCGTCCGCTGCCGACACCAGCCGCAGACCCTGCGACCGCATGCCGATCGAGCCGGCGCCTGCCTGCATGAGCGTGTAGACGATGAACCAGGCGAGCAGCAGCAGCCCCACGATCGGGCCGCCGATGAACAGCGTCATGATCGACGCTTCGAGGCTTCCCGACAGTGTGGAGGCGAGGATCAGTGCTCCGCCGAGCACGACGCCCAGCCCGCCCGCGATCAGGGCGTCGATGAGGTAGGCGATCGCGCGGCGGGAGATCGGCGCGATCTGGTCGAGCGCGGGCTGCGTCATGGGGTCTCCCTCTCCGAGGACGGCGGCGGCGTGCTGTCTTCGATGGTGCCAGGTTCGCGGCGCACGCGCGCGGTCGCCGCCTCCTTCAGATTCTGCAGGCCGCTCGAGATCGCGGTCCCGCCGAGCAGCGAGCGCATGCTCAGGCGCGCCTTGATGCGCTTCCAGAAGCCGGCGTCCTTCCCGAGCCCTCCCACGATCTCGTCCACCTCGTTCCAGAACGTCTCGACGTCCTGCGGAGTCGGATCGGCGGGGCCGAACACGTCGGCGTCCGCGCGCTCGGCGAGGGCGGTGACCTGCGGAACCGTGAGCGCGGAGGCCACCACGGCCGCCTCCTCGACGCGGGTGCCCCCGGGGGCGATGCGCGCGCCGTAGTCGATGGCGCGGTCGGTGAGCTCGTCCCAGCCGCCGCTGATGCGGTCCGAGGCACGGGCGGCGGCGCGGCGCGAACGGCGTCTCGCGGCCTTCCACGCTCCGATCACGATGAACGGCGAGGCGAGCAGCGCGATCACGGCCAGGGAGATCCCGCCGATCAGCAGGATCAGCCCGATGATGCCCGCGAGGTTCAGGCTCTCGTCCTCGGACTCGCGGTCGTCGGGGAGCGTGGGCGGCAGGTCGACGGGCTCCTGCGGCGGGGGCGGCGGCTGCAGGACCTGCGGCTTGGGGTCGACGCGCGGCTTGGTGTTCTGGTCGTTGGGGACCTGGTCCTCGGGCGGCGTGGGGTTGAAGGTCACCCAGCCGATCCCGTCGAAGTTGACCTCGACCCAGGCGTGCACGTTGTCGCCGGTGGCTTCGAACACGGCCTCGCCCGCCTGCTCCTCGTCGGGGTAGTACCCCATGACGACACGGGCGGGGATGTCGATCTGCCCGGCGAGCAGGGCCATCGCGACCGCGTACTGCTCGTCGTCGCCGATCATCTGGTCGGCGCCGACGAGGGTCGAGATCCGCTCTGCGGTGTGTCCTGCCCGGGAGAGCACCTCCCCCTCGAGACCGTGGCTGAAGAAGCCGCCTTCGGCCAGGAAGTTCTCCAGCGCCCTGACCTGCTCGATGGGGGTCTCGGCGCCGGCGACCGTCTCGGCGGCGAGAGAGGTGAGCTCCTCCGGCACGTTGCTCGGCTTCGGCATGGTCACGGATCCGAACGCGACCTCGGCGAGCTGCTCGTCGTCCGGCGTGGCCGGCATGACGGCATCCACCGTGTAGTCGTCTCCCGCGCCGAGCCCCGGAGTGGCCACGGCTGTGCCCGTCTCGGTGTTCACGTAGGTGCCTCGGCGCAGCTCCTCGGCGTCGTCGCCGGCGAAGCGGATCTCCGATAGCGCTCCGGCCGTGGGCATCCAGACCCCGCGGTACCCGTCGATCTCGATCCTCAGCGTCACCGGAACGCCTTCGGCCTCGGGCGACATGTTCGAGCGCAGCGGGGTGAACGCGCTGGACGAGGTCGGTCCGCCGTCGGTGACGTTGTAGACCATGCCGTCGAACTGGTCCATGACGGCGGTGCGGATGCGGGCGCCCTTCGGCAGCCCCTGCACGGTGAAGAGGGTCTCGTCGGCTTCGTCCCGCACGTTCTTGCGGAACGCTTGCAGCGGGCTGGGATAGTCGCGGATGTCGAACGGCGGGATGATGACGTCGCGGAACACGTGCCGGGGCTGAGCGGGGGTCGCGACCGCGCTGGTGGCGACGCCAGCGCCGCCGGCGATCGCGAGCACCGCGGCCCCCGCGAGCAGGCGACGCGTGCGCATGTGCGCGGCGCGGGACGGATCGACCTCGCTCACCGAGACCGCGAGGTTCTGCGGGGCCCACAGCTGGCGGAGGGCGAGCCAGACCATGCTGACCACGGCGAACACGAGGCCCTGCACAAGAGGGAATGCGGGCTCCGGCGTGCCGAGCGCGATCACGAGCATCAGCAGCACGCCGGACGGCAGCAGCGCCCACGCGACCTGGGACAGGCGCAGCGCGAGCGACGCGGTCAGGGTCGTGACGACGAGCGCGAGCAGGAACGGGACGATCAGGTGCCCGTCGGCCGCGGAGACCGGGGCGACCGTCGTGAGCATCTGCTTCCAGGCCGTGACGGTGCCCAGCGCGAGCAGCCGCAGCGTCTCCAGCGACGGGATGACGCCGAGGATGGCGGTCTGCGGCAGCGCCAGGGCGCCGCCGAACACGAAGTAGGCGCCGACCGTGAGGCCGGCGATGATCAGGATGCCCCAGCGCCGCCAGGCGGCGACCGCCGCGATGGCGAGCCCGAGCAGGACGCCGCCGATGACGGCGGGAAGGAACGACGGTCCGGCGAACGACGGCCAGAACCCGACCAGCGCGGTCACGCTGAGCAGCGCGGTGGCGATCAGATCGAGGATCCAGCGGCGCGGGGCGAGGCCGGCGGGAGCGGAGGCGGGCGCGGTCATGCGAGCACCTTCTGCAGGGCGAGGGGGATCTGCTCGAGCGCGCCGACCGTGACGACGTCGGCGTCTCCGATGCGTCGCAGGGCGGGGGCGGCCGCGGTCGTGTCCGTCACGACGGCGAGCACCTTCGCCCCGAACGGCAGGCGCGAGCACGCCAGCCGCAGATCGTCCGAGCGCACACGCGAGCCGCACACCAGCACCACGACGCTCGCGAGCGGCATGGTCGCGGAGACGATCCCGGCCAGGTCGGCGATGCCGCCCTCCCTGGCCTTGCTGTTCTCGACGGCGGCGAGGGAGTCGAGCAGCTGCTTGCCCGTTCCGGCGGGCAGCTCGCGGCCCTGCACCCGCACGTCAACGCGCTGCGAGTCGCGGAGAGCGCGGAGGCCGATGGAACCGGCGGCCGAGATGCCGAGCTCGAAATCGTCTTCGGTGGCATAGTCGGCGAGCGACCGCGACAGCGCGATCACGAAGTGCGACCGCCGGGTCTCCTCGTACTGGCGGACCATCATCGTGCCGGTGCGCGCCGTGGAACGCCAGTGAACGTGGCGCAGGTCGTCGCCCGGCTGGTACTCGAGCAGCGCGTGGAACGACACGTCGTCGCGCGACAGGTCGGCGGCGGGGAGGCCCTCCAGGTCGCGCAGGTACCCGAGCGACTGCCCGTCGAACAGCACGGTGCGCGGGTGCACGTAGAGATCGACCGGGTCGTCGCGACGATGCGCGCGCTCGAACAGACCGAGGGGGTCGCCGCGCACGACGCTGACGGGTCCGACCTTGACCACACCGCGCTTGTGGGTGGGGATGGCGAACAGCTCCTCCGCCTCCTCTCCGGGCGCGAGTCGCTGGATCCCGAACTCTCCGCGGCCGGAGCCCACCGGGAGCACCACACGCGACGGGAGGATCGCCCTGGTGCCGCGGTTGGCGAGGGTGAGCGCACCGACCGCGCGCTCGCCGACGACCACCCGGGTGCGCGCGAGGTCGAGGGCGACGTCGTAGGCGGTGCGCCCGATGAGGAACAGCGCGCACAGGGCGACGGCCATCGCGATCACGACGGCCGCGACGATGAACTCCGCCCAGCCGGCGATCTGCCCCAGCACCCAGAAGGCAATCGAGAGGGCCATCAGCACCCACGCCAGCGGACGGATCGCCGCGGTGATCTTCCGGAGGCGCACCAGCACGCGCGCACCGACG
>Ga0172374_1001477_pt1 | contig 15651 bp, 14 predicted proteins | sample LakKiv3m_FD_114536 | JGI IMG/M metagenome (GOLD analysis project Ga0172374, IMG submission 114536) | Freshwater microbial communities from Kabuno Bay, South-Kivu, Congo - kab_092012_10.3m | ecosystem: Environmental > Aquatic > Freshwater > Lake | place: Democratic Republic of the Congo... | reverse complement strand
CTCACGCACCATGGGATGACCGGAAACGGCGGGCAATGCCCGCCCTGTGTTTTCTGCTGACTGCTGACTGCTAACTGCTAACCGGCTTCGCCCCCTTGGCCCCGCCGGTCTCCTTGAGGAAGTGGAGCCGGTTGAGGCCGTTGATGAAGGCCCGGGCGCTGGCGGTGATCACGTCCGGGTCGACGCCCTGGCCGGTGACCACCCGGCCGTCCTCCTCCAGGCGCACCGTCACCTCACCCTGGGCGTCGGTGCCGCCGGTGATGGAACTCACCGCAAACTTGAGCAGGGTGCATTTGGACCCGGCCAGGTGGGTGATGGCCTTGTAGGTGGCGTCGATGGGGCCGTCCCCGAGCACCGAGTAGGGACCGGTAAGTTGGCCGCCGGCCTCCATTTTGACGTTGGCCGAAGGCCGGGCCATGGTGCCGGCGAGCACCACCAGTTCCACCAGTTTGAAGTGCTCCGGCACCGACTTATAGATCACCTCGGTCTCCACCAGGCTGATGAGGTCCTCGTCGAACACGGTCTTTTTGCGGTCGGCCAGGCTCTTGAAGCGGCTAAAGACCCGGTTGAGCTCTTCATCGTTCAGGTAAAAGCCCATCTCCCGGAGCTTGTTCTTGAAGGCGTGGCGGCCCGAGAGTTTCCCCAGGGGCATGGTGCTCTTCTTGATGCCGACGGCGTTGGGGGTCATGATTTCAAAGGTGCTGGCATCCTTGAGCACCCCGTCCTGGTGAATCCCGGACTCATGGGCAAAGGCGTTGGCGCCGACGATGGCCTTGTTGGGCTGCACCGGCACGCCGGACAGTTTGCTGGTCAGGCGGCTGGTGGGATAGATATACTGGGTGACGATGTCGGTGTAATAGTGCAGCAGGTCGTTCCGGGTGGCCAGGGACATCACCACCTCCTCCAGGGAGGCGTTGCCGGCCCGTTCCCCCAGGCCGTTGATGGTCACCTCCACCTGGCGCACCCCGTTACTGACTGCGGCCAGGGTGTTGGCCACGGCCAGCCCCAAGTCGTTGTGGCAGTGGACCGAGAGGATGGCCTTGTGGATATTGGGGATATGCTCCACCAGGTACTTGATCTTGGCCCCGAACTCCTCGGGGATGGCGTAGCCCACCGTATCCGGGAAATTCAGGGTGGTGGCCCCGGCCTCGATAACCGCGGTAAAAACCTGGACCACGTAAGAAAGGTCGCTCCGGGAGGCGTCCATGGCCGAAAACTCCACGTTGGAAGTGTAGCGGCAGGCGTACTTCACCGCCGCCACGGCCATCTCCAGCACCTCTTCCCGGGACTTGCGCATCTGGTGCTTCAGATGGATGTCGGAGGTGGAAATAAAGGTGTGAATCCGGGGATCGGTGGCCTCCTTGACGGCTTCCCAGCAGGCGTCGATGTCTTTCTCAAAGGCCCGGGCCAGCCCGGCGATCTGCGGTCCCCGGATTTCCCGGGCCACCGCCCGCACCGCCTCGAAATCCCCCGGGGAAGAAAAAGGGAAACCGGCCTCGATGACATCGACATTGAGGAGTTCCAGATGCCGGGCGATCTGCAGTTTTTCGTCCACGTTGAGATTGGCGCCGGGGGTCTGTTCCCCGTCCCTCAGGGTGGTGTCGAAGATAAAGACTTTGTGTGCCATAGGAAAACCTCTTTATTTCTGGCAGGGGCAGAGCGCGCCCCGCCCCCACAGTAAGGCAATTTACTTCTGGCCTTGATTCATAGCTGGGTGGCGCCGCCCCAGCCCGCTCTGGATAAGCCGGCTCAGGGAGCGGGCCGCCAGCGCATGAGCCGCGGCGGTCCAATGACCTTCTTTGTAGTATAGGTGCGCGATAGATTGGCCCGAGTGGGCCAACAAGGGGGTCAAGGACCACAGCATCATGCTGTTGTCCGCCGCGAGGCGCTGAATCGCCCGCTCATCGGGCGAGATGGTGCGGGTCCGGCGATAATCCAGCACTTCCTGGGAAATGGGGATATAGCACATCATCAGCTCACCGCCGGCACGTTTCACTGCGGCGTTCAATTGTTTCACAAAGATCCCGGTTACGGGCTTATTGGCCGCGGTGGCATAGCCGCGGGCCCCCCGGTCATAGGCTACCACCAAGCCGTTGGTGGCATCCGGGCCGCTCTGGCGGCCCCGGTTAATCAGCGCCTCGACGCCCGCCTGTTTGACCAGATTGGCCGCCTGGGACCAGGAAATCAGCCAGTTGTAAGCCGGCAGACGGTCGAGCAGGGTTTTTACGGCTCCCTGGTCACAGGTCAGGGTTTTAACCTGAAGCTCGCCCCGGCTGTCGATATTATAATACTCCCCCCGGGCGTTGTCCTGAAAATCGTTGCAAAAAAAACCCAGCACGGTGAGGTCGGGATGAAATTTGCGCCCCACCGTTTGGAAGCACTTCAAGGCATAATCGGTGCCCTTGCCGGGAACTCCGGCGTTCATCACCTCCACGGACAGCAGGCCGGCCCGCAGGTCCTTCTCTACCAGGGCGGCAAAGGTCTGATCATCATCGACGCCGAGCCCGTAGGTATAAGAATCGCCTAAAAAGAGCACCCGGTAATCGGTGGTCTTCTTCTCCTGGTATTCCCGGCGGCCGCGCCAACCCAGAGAGTTGTTACTGTACCGGAAGGCAAAGACCCCGGGAAACCGGCGTTCGCCCTGTTGATAAGGCACCGGGATATAACCGAGTTCCGGCAGGCAGGCGAACCGCGCCGGCCCTACTTCCTGGGGGCTAACATACCGCACGGCCACTTCGGCCACGGCAAAGGCCGCCAGAAAACCCAGGAGCACGCAGATAATGGCAAAAAATGACCTCATGCCTTGCCGCTATCAACGAAATGCGTTGCGGGGGCGGACCCGGTTGTCCGCCGCCTTTGATGGCACTGGCTTCCAGCCTGTGCACCCGCACCGGCAAGATGCCGGTGCCACCAAAATTTTTGTTTCTGGTTCCCAAGCCCCCGCTTGGGAACCCCATTGCAGGCAACGCTCCTGCTTTGCAAGAGAATCATCTATGTATTTCACCAAGTTGAACAGAAGATGGCAAATGGCCATTTGCAGGCAACCCGGGGAAACCGGTCTGGGACAGGTCGTGGCGCTGCGGTCAATCAGGCCGGCTTTCAGGCCTCTCCGCCGCCGCCGTGGCCCAAACCCTCTGAACCGGTAAGCTTCGCGGCCGGGGTCTCACCTTCGCCTTTAGGCGTCAAGGCCGGGCGGCGGTAGTACATAAAGGTGCTGATGGGCCCTGAGGCCACATAAGCCGCCATGAGCAAAAACCCCATGATATTCGGGGCGGTGGCCACCACCACAAAGATCAAGACCAGGCCTACCAGGGTATGGAATGGGTGACGCCGGAAAAGTTCCACTTTTTTGAAGCTGATGTATTTGACATTGCTCACCATGAGGAAGGACAGGACGTACATCATTCCCAGGATGAACCGGGAGCCCTGGGGAGCCATTTCGCCCAGCTCGTGGTAAAAGGCCACCGACGCGGCCACCATGACGGCCGCGGCCGGGATGGGCAGGCCGTTGAAATAACGGGGGTCGAACGTGCCCTGCTGGACGTTGAAGCGGGCCAGTCTCAGGGCCCCGCAGACCACGAAGAGAAAGGCCGCGGCCCAGCCGAACTGCTTAAAATCCTTTAAGGCCCAGAGGTAGGCCATAATCCCCGGGGCCACCCCGAAGGCTACGAGATCGGCCAGGGAATCGTACTGCACCCCGAAACCGGAGGTGGTCTTGGTCATCCGGGCGACGCGGCCGTCCAGACCGTCCAGGATCATGGCAATCAGAATGGCCCAGGCCGCAGGATAGAAGCGGCCGTCCATGGAGGCCACAATGGCGTAGAACCCGGAGAACAGGCTCCCGGTAGTAATCAGGTTAGGCAGCAGGTAGACGCCCCGAAAGCGGCGCCGGTCCTTTTTCTTACGTCTGCGGCGGAAACTCATGCCACCTCCCGATGGTGCTGCTCCCGGCTTTGACCCGATCACCGGTCTTAACCTCAATCTGACTGTCCCCGGGCAGGTAGAGATCCACCCGGGAGCCGAAACAAATCAGGCCCAGCCGCTCCCCCCGGGCCAGGTGATGCCCGGGTTCGACGAAGGGGATGATGCGCCGGGCCAGGAGCCCGGCGATCTGGACCACCAGGACCCGGCGCCCGGCGACACTTTCCAGCACCAGGGCCTGTTGCTCATTACGGCTGGCCGCGTCCGGGCGCGACGCCGCCTTGTATTCCCCGGCCCGGTGGCGCATTTCGGTCACGGCGCCCGCCACCGGCGACCGGTTGACGTGCACGTCAAAGATATTCATGAAGATCGCCACGTACCGGGCCGGCGACTGGAGGAACTCGTTTTCGGCCACCTCGTCCACCCGGATCACCACGCCGTCCGCCGGGGAGACGATGACCCCCGGCTCGGTGGGGATAACCCGTTCCGGGTCCCGGAAAAAATAGGCGCAAAATCCGCCGGACACCACCCCCAAAGCGGCAAGCCAGGGCCAGCCGCCCATCACCCCCAGGAGGACCAGAACCACCCCGGCCAGGATAAAACGATAACCCGGGGCGGCGATGGGGCTGCGCTTTTTATCCACCGAAGGGCCTATCTTGCTCTGGTTCCCGCCCTGGTTCCCAAGCTCCCGCTTGGGAACCCGCTTGGGGGTAAAGCTCTGCTTTGCGAAACTGCTGTTTAACCATAAAGAAAATTTACATTCTAGTTCTCAAGCAGAGCTTGGGATCAATGAGCGTTCCCAAGCAGGAGCTTGGGAACGAGATAATGTTCCCCTTTCGCCTTTTCGCCCTATTTTTTCAGCCATCCCATCATGGCCCGGAGCTTCTTGCCAACCTCCTCGATGGGATGTTCGGCCTCCTGGCGCCGCAGGGCGTTGAACACCGGGCGCCGGGCCTGGTTTTCCAGGATCCATTCCTTGGCGAACTCGCCGGTCTGCACCTCATAGAGGATCTGGCGCATCTCGTCCCGGGTCTCCTCGGTGATGATGCGCGGCCCCCGGGTGTAGTCGCCGTACTCGGCGGTGTCGGAGACCGAATAGCGCATGTATTCCAGGCCGCCCTGGTAGAACAGGTCCACGATCAGCTTCAGTTCATGGAAGCATTCGAAATAGGCGATTTCCGGGGCGTAGCCCGCCTCCACCAGGGTGTCGAAGCCGGCCTTGACCAGTTCGGAAACGCCGCCGCAGAGCACGGCCTGCTCGCCGAAGAGGTCAGTTTCGGTCTCTTCCCGGAAGGTGGTCTCCAGCACCCCGGCCCGGGTAGCTCCGATGCCCTTGGCGTAGGCCAGGGCGGTGGCCAGGGCCTTACCCGAGGCGTCCTGCTGCACCGCCACCAGGCAGGGGACGCCGGCGCCTTTCTCGTATTCGCTCCGCACCAGGTGGCCGGGGCCCTTGGGGGCCACCATGATCACGTCCACCTTGGGGTCGGGAACAATCTGGCCGAAATGAATGTTGAAGCCGTGGGAGAAGAGCAGGGTCTTGCCCGCGCCCATGTGGGGCCGGAGGTCGTTTTCATAGAGACTGGCCTGCACATGGTCCTGGGTCAGGATTTGCACCACCTGGGCCGCTTTGGCCGCCTCGGCGGCGGCCACCGGCTTGAAGCCGTATTTCACCGCCAGCTCAAAGTTCGGGGTTCCCGCCATCTCGGAAACCAGCACGTCCACGCCGGAATCCCTGAGGTTCAGGGCCTGGGCGTGGCCCTGGGAGCCAAATCCGATGATGGCCACCTTCTTGCCCTTGAGCAGCCCCAAATCCGCGTCCTGATCGTAGTACATTTTCATGATTAAATTTTTCCCCTTATGTGGGGCGGGCACTGCCCGCCGAGTTTCTTATGCCACTCTTTTTGAGACTTTTTTCAGGTACTTTTGTTCGAGTGTCCGGACGCGTTCGCTTATCTATGTCGGACCGCAGCTCAGCAAATCGCTGATAGCTGAAAGCTTCCCTTACTCCTTCTTGCTCCGCTGGATGGCCAGGGTGCCGGTGCGGGCGACTTCCTGGATGCCGTGATTTTTCAACAGATCCAGCACCGCCCGGATTTTCTCGTGGTTGCCGGTGATCTCCAGGGTATAGGTGCTGGCGCTGACATCCACCACCCGGCAGCGGAAAATATCGGCAATGCGCAAGACCTCGGCCCGGGACTTGTCCTCGGCCTTGACCCGCACCAGGACCATCTCCCGTTCCACGTGCTCCTGTTCGCTCAAATCCACCACCTTGATGGTGTTGATGAGCTTGTGGAGCTGTTTGATGATCTGTTCGGTGATCTGCTCATCCCCGGTGGACACGATGGTGATCCGGGAGACTTCCGGGTCCATGGTTTCGGCCACGCACAGGCTTTCAATGTTGAAGCCCCGGCCGGAAAACAGGCCGGTAACCCGGGAGAGCACCCCGGGAGTATTATCCACCCACACTGCTATGGTATGTCGCGGCTCCATCTTCGGATCCATCGTCTTCTCCTACGCCAGAAGCATTTCGTGCATGGCCTTGCCCGCGGGGACCATGGGCATGACGCACTCTTCGGGTTCCACTTTGAAGTCCATGATCACCGGCCGGCGGGTGTTGAGGGCCTCCCGGATCACCGGTTCCACTTCCTCGGGTTTGGTGGCCCGGAGCCCCACCGCGCCGTAGGCTTCGGCCAGCTTGACAAAATCGGGCGCGGTCATGGGCGTGGCGCTATAGACCCGATTGTAGAACAACTGCTGCCACTGCCGCACCATGCCCAGATAGGAATTGTTCAGGATGGCGATCTTGACCGGCAAATCGTTATCCACCACCGTGATCAGCTCCTGAATATTCATCTGGATGCTGCCGTCGCCGGCGATATCGATAACGATGGAGTCCGGTTTGGCCATCTGCACCCCCATGGCGGCGGGAAAACCGTAGCCCATAACCCCCAGCCCCCCGGAGGTCATCAAGCGCCGCGGGTGCCTGAACTTGTAAAACTGGGCCGCCCACATCTGGTTCTGCCCCACCTCGGTGGTGATGTAGGCCTCGCCCTGGGTGAGTTCATAGAGCTTTTCCACCACAAATTGGGGCTTGATGACCTTGTCGTCCCAGGTGTAGGTCAGGGGATGGGCGGCGCTCCAGCCGTTGACGGTGTCCAGCCAGGGCCGGCGCTCTTCGGCCCAATCCCGGACGGGCTTGTCCTCCAGCAGATCGTTCAGCTGGTTCAGTGCATCCTTGCAGTCGCCCACAATGGGGATATCCACCTGCACGTTCTTACTGATGGAACTGGGGTCGATGTCGATATGCACAATTTTGGCGAGGGGGGCGAACTCCGTCAGCTTACCGGTCACCCGGTCGTCGAACCGGGCCCCCATGGCGATGAGGACATCGGCCTGGGATACGGCCATATTGGCGCAATAGGTGCCGTGCATACCCAGCATTCCCATCCACAGGGGGTGGTCGCCGGGAAAGCCCCCCAGACCCATGAGGGTGCTGGTCACCGGAATCTGCAGGCTGGTGGCAAACTTGTAGAGACCCTCGGCGCTGTTCGACAGCACGATGCCGCCGCCGGTATAGAGCACCGGCCTCTTGGCGTGCAGGATCATGTCCAGGGCCCGGGCCACCTGCCGGGGATTGGCATGGTAGGTGGGGTTGTAGCTCTTGATCTTAACTTCCTCGGGAAACTTGGGCACGCAGCTGGCCTGGCTCACATCCTTGGGCAGGTCCACCAGCACCGGCCCCGGCCGCCCGGAGCGCGCAATATGGAAGGCCTCGTGGATGGTGGGGGCGAGTTGTTTGACATCCTTGACCAGGTAGTTGTGCTTGGTGCAGGGCCGGGTGATGCCGACAATGTCCACCTCCTGAAAGGCGTCGTTGCCGATCAAGCCGGTGGGCACCTGGCCGGTGAACACCACGATGGGGATGGAGTCCAGGTAGGCCGAGGCAATGCCGGTCACGGTGTTGGTGGCGCCGGGGCCAGAGGTCACCAGGGCCACCCCCACCTGGGAAGAGGCCCGGGCATAGCCGTCGGCGGCGTGAACTGCCGCCTGTTCGTGACGAACCAGGATATGCCTGATTTTGGGAGTGCGGGCCAATTCGTCATAGATATCCAGGACCACCCCGCCGGGGTAACCGAAGAGGTGTTTGACTCCCTCCCGCTCCAGACATTTCATTAAAATTTGGGCGCCGGTAAGTTTCATTGCAGGTTTTCCTTCTGGCGATGCTGGGCCAGGATCAGTTCAATCCGGTCGCGGCCGGCCAGCTTCAATTTTTGCAGCCGTTTCCGTTCGATGGTCTCGGCAGTGGTCAGATAAGGCCGGCGGTTAAAGGTCTCCAACTGCCTCTCATATTCCCGGTGTTTTTCAATATACAGCTTCAACTCCGGGTCCCGATCCATCAACTGTTCTATGAGCTCCAGGTCCTGTTTCTCCATTTTCTGCCCCTGGCCATGATGTTAGATGATTAAAATTAAAATAGTAAAATAGTGTGAGGTATTTGTCAATCACGGGAAAATAAGAATGTCCTTTCTAGCGGTTGCCGGCAATTCCTTCCATAGTGATCGGGACATGTTATGAAGCGGGCTTGGGAGAGGAAGGCGGCCGGGCCTCCGCAAAAACCATCGGGAACGGCGTCCCCCGGCGTGCCTCCCCGGTGATCCAGCTGTGCTGCTGTTTCATCTCCGCCATGAGTTCTTCTCCCCGCATCAGCAGCTGCCAAAGCCGGCGCCGGATGGGCGTGGCCGGCGGGCTCTCGTCGGCCAGCAATTTCTTGAAATAGGGATAGGCCAAGAGCTGGTCGAAGAGGTTGCAGCACTTTTCAAACAGGTCGGAATAAAAATACGGCAGTTGGTGCCGGTTTTCCTCCAGAAAGGCCACGGCCAGGGCCAGGCGGCGGCTGGGACCCAGCCCCGGTTGGCGCTTCCCGGGTTGGGCCAGCTTTTCCAGGGGCTGGAGCTGCAGGGCTTGATTGACGTAGGCCAGGTGGTGCACCACTTCCCGATGCAACTCCCGGTGCTTGGCGAACACCTCCCGGTATTCCCGATGCGCCAGGTAGCTGTTCAGCAGCTTCTTGGCGGCTTCAAAGGTTTCCGGCCCATAGGCCCCCAGCCGCCGCTGATTTTTGGCCAGCCAGGCCGACAGAAACTTGAGGCGCTCCTCGTGGGTCTTGGTCGAGGTGATGAGCTCGCTCCTATGGTAGGTGATGGAACCGGTATATTCACCCCGGACAATATCGGTGAGCTCTTTCAGGGTCCGCTTGGTGTCCTTCAAGATGTTGAGGTTCGCTTCCCGGCCGCCGTGCTCCGGGTGGATGATTTCCTGGCGCACAATGGACAGGGCCCGGTCTTCCAACACATTGTAGCGGTTGTACTTGTGCTGCTGATAGGTCACCTTCAGGATCACCACCCGCCGCTTGGGGTCGACGTAAAACCCGCCTTCCTTGAGCTGTGGATGGGCCTCTGCCAGTCCCGGCGACAGCGGGATCAACGCCACCTTTTCCACCAGCGGATACCGTTTCTGCTCGAACCCGCAGAGGCTGGTGATGGTCCGGTCCGAGGCGCCCAGCACCTTGATCAGGTACTGCTCCTTGAGGTGACTCAACCGCCGGGCGAACAGGGCGCCGGAGGTCCGGCGCTCGCTGGCGATGGGAAAGCCGTAGAGTTCCATCAAGAACTGGTAGACGAATTCCCGTTCGCGCTCATAGGAGGCGCTGTCCAGCTTTTTGAACTTGCCCAGCCTGCGCCCCAGGGCCTTGAGTTCGGTGTCCAAATCCGAGGGAAAGGAGCCGTAGACCCCCAGAAGACGAAAATCCCCCGCCTCATCCCGGGCCACCACGTGGGCCCGGTCCATGTGGAAGAGAAATTCCAACAGTTCCGGATAGTGCGCCAGATTGGTAAGATCCCGGGCGCCGAATTGCTGCCTGAAGACGGATCGGAAATCCCGGTCCAGGTGCGGGGCAATCCGGTCCAGAGCCTCCCGGATGGACCCGCGCTTGCCTTCTTCCGCGGGATGGAGAAGATCGAACTGAAAGATTTCCTCCTGGTAGGAGAGGGGGCGGTTGAAGGCCACCATGCTGAAGTTCGGCAGATGGTTGTATTCCGAGAAATTCTTTTCAAACGAAGGCAGCAGCTCCCGGGGCTCGATGAGGGGATAGGAGGCGTCATACGGGGCCAGCAGCCCCAGGCTGATATGGGTGTATTCCAGGAAGTCTTTGAGCAGGTTGCGGTCCCGGATGGCCACCGCCCCGCTCCGGTATTCCGCCAAAGGCAGGCCGTCCAGTGTTACCTCGCTAAAAAATTCCCGGGAACGCGCCATTTAACCTGCCATAATTTTGATGTGCACCGCGCGGGTTCGGGGCCCGTCGAATTCCGTAAAAAAATCCCTTGCCAGGTTCCCAGCCCCAGCCGGCCTTGGCTCACCAGCACGGTCAGCTGCGGCCCCATGAGGTGTAGATCATGCTACCTCCGGATGAGTCCGGTCTCCCCGGGTGCGGCAATCAGGCCGGAGGGGGCCGCGGGCTCCCGGGGCGGCTGCATCTCCAGGGCCAGGGCCACGGTATTCTGCACCAAGCCTTTCAGAAAGGCGTTTTCCCCGGCCAGGGCGCTGGAATCCGGCGCCTCCAGGCCGATGGCCGCGGCCCGCAGCGCCCGGGCATCCTCCTCACGGCCATCGAGGTGCAGGTAATACGCCGTGGTCAGGAGCCGCCGGCCCCAGCCGGGCCGGGCCTCCGGCGGGTAGAGGGCCCGGGTGGCTTCATCCAGTACCCCGTCGATGCGGATCCGCTTCTGCTGCTCCGACAACACCAGGGGACTGTCCTCGACCTCTTTAAGTTTCGCCAGCCAGGGGGTAATTTCCTCCGGTCCCGGCAGGAAAGATATCAACAGCGGGTCCAGGGCCAGTTCCCGGGAGCGCTCCAGGAGCCGGGGCATCTCCGGCGGGGCGGGCGCCGGCAGTTCCTGTTCCAGGTCCGGGGCGGCTTCGGGACGGCCCCAGTGCCGGAAGATTTTCTCCCGCAAGGCCCCATATTGGGCGGCCCCGGAGCCATCCTTATGGGCGCCGGCCTCCTCCAGCAGGCGCACGGCGTAAGCCGGCGGCGGGGAAAACCACCGGTCCAGGCCCTGGTCCCGGAAACGGCCCCAGACCTCGGCCTGCTGCTGGCGTTTCAGGGACAGGAGCACGCATTCCTTAAAGCCTTCCTGGTCGCTGACCCGGGCCACGAGAAAGTTGCCGCCCAGGACCTCAGATGGAGCCTCTAAGATGACGTAGGTTTCACCCCGGCCGAAGATAGGGGAGACGAAGACCTTGGTATCGGCTGGCCGCGGCGAGGCAAAGCTCACCGCTTCTTTGGGCAGGAGATCGGGAGCCATTGCCACCCCCCGGGTTTTGAGCCGGTGCAGGGCTTTATTCAGGGCCTTGCGCCGGATTTTGTCCCGGGCCGGGCCGAAGAGCGCCGCCAGCAGCATAGGGACGGCCGGATGGTTCAAGGCCCCCAGGGCTGCAATGAGGCGGGCGTCTCCATCCGGGTCCTGGGCATCGGGGCTGACCTGCGCCTGGAGTACGGCCAGCTCGACGTTGGCCGCAAGAGCCTCGGCCACCTGAGCTACCTGGCGATCCAGCCGGGCCTGGGCCTCCGGAGCCAGGTCCGCCGGTTTATCGGCGCCTCGGGCCTTGGCCTTTTTCTGCCGTTCCATCAGGACCTGGCCGGGGGACCCAATTCGATGGCCACTTCGTCGGGCCGTCCCATTTCAGTCAGATACACGTTGACCCGCTGGCCCTGGGGCAGCGCCATGGCCCGGCCGACATAATCCGGCTGGATGGGCAACTCCCGGCCGCCCCGGTCCACCAGCACCGCCAATTCGATGCGCCGGGGCCGCCCGTAATCAATCAGGGCGTCCAACGCCGCCCGGATGGTGCGGCCGGTGAACAGCACGTCGTCCACCAGCACCACCTCCTGGCCGTCAATGGACCCGGGCAGTTCCGTTTTGCCCACCAGGGGCTTGTGGCTGAGTTGGGTCCAGTCATCCCGGTAGAGGGTGATATCCAGAACTCCCACCCGCATCGGCCGGGAGGTCCGCCGGGTGATGCTGGCGGCCAGCCGCTGGGCCAAAAAGGCGCCGCCGGTCCGGATGCCCACCAGCACCATCTCTTCCTGGTTCGGATGGTTCGCCATGATCTCGTCGGTAAGCCGCTCCAATGTCTGGCTCATCTCGCTGGATGGCATATCTAAGGTCTTGTTTGACGTCATGGAATAGTTACTCTCCCCTTTCCCGCCCCCGGCCAAGCCTGGTGGCGGCGCCGCAGCCTCTCCGGGCGGAAGATGCTGGGGCAGGCCCAATGCGGTGCCCCCGATGCCGAAAAATTCGGGGGGGGTGCGAGCCCTGCGCCGGTGAAATCCCCTCCCTGGAAACCGCTGGCTGCCACAACCTGGGCTGCCGGTTCACCCCCTGGCGCAAGGCAACTAGGTGAATTTTTTTATGTTACCATGATTTTGCCGATAAGACAAGGAACCGCTTGTCCCGATTATTGTATCATTTTGAATGCTCGTATTTAGTGCAACTTCGTTGCATTTATGGTAAAAAAATCAGTAGGGGGAAATTGGTCTCATAGTTTTCTTATGTTCTGGAATATACTACCGGATAATGTATATTGGCTTTTCCAACGTTAAGAAAAGGGAATCAACGCCTAAATTTTAAATTGACACTAAAGGGTTTTCCTGTATAAAATTAAAGAAGTTGGGTGAGTTATGAATAATCTATTTCTTTTTGGAAGTTTTGGTTTTTTTGAAGGCATAGGTAGGGTGGTTGACATAGGGGGGACTATGGTTGTCTATAATGAATCTCCGACAACCGAAGAGGCTGACATGAATGCTTTGTCCTCTGATTGGCATGCCGTGGGAGACGACCTAAGAGTTGCCATGAACGCATATGAAAGGGAACAAACCAAATAGGCAAAGTGGAGGAGGAATTTCCTCTGATACACCCAATCCGCCCAGTTCTTCCCAGCGTAATTTCGCACAACTTGCCGTTAGATCAGCCCCTTTACCACTTCCTGCAGAATTAGAAGCTTATGAAGCCGTCTTGCCAGGCGCAGCCGAACGAATTCTTGCAATGGCCGAAAGCCAATCAGGCCATAGACAAACTATGGAAAATAAGGCGCTATCTTATGAAGGCAGGAATAGTTTATTAGGAATTATTGCCGGATGGTTCCTTGGAACACTCGGCCTCTTAGTGGCGGGTTACTGCATTTCTACTGGCCATGACGCTGCAGGAGGTGCCATTGGTGGGGTAAGTCTTGGGTCTTTGGTGGGAACATTTATTTATGGCACTCGCGAACGGCGTATTGAAAGGGAACAGAAATATCTGGCCCAAACCCAATCTAAGGAGCAGCGATAATCTCTGATTATTTTGCCAACCCCGCAATTTCCTCCAAACCCCGAACATGTTCTGAAATTCCCGCCTCCATTGCTGGGGTCACCCTCAAGCCCGCAGCGGGAAAGCGCCGCGCATCCCGCCTTGGGCCCCGAACGATGAGACCGGAACCGTAAATCATGACCCTGGAAGAAGCCCGCACCCTGTTGAATCTCGGTCTCAAGGCCACCAAAAAGGAGATCAAGGCGGCCTACCGCCGGGCCGCCCGGCGCTGGCACCCGGATAAGGCCCCGACCGGGGCCGAGACTGCCCACCGGGCCCGGATGCAGCAGGTTAACGCCGCCTATCAACTGATAGTCCAATTCATCGAAGACTATCGCTACGACCTGGTTGAGAGCGCCGAACCCGAGGACCTCCAGAAGTGGTGGACCGACCGCTTTGCCACCGGGGTATGGGGGCCGCCGCCCCCGAAAGAACCCGAAGGCGGTGACGATTGAGACTGACTCGCCTGCTCCTGCTTGTAGTCCTCCTGGTCCAACTGGCCCCGGGGCCGCTGCCGCTCGAGGCCGCCCCGGCGCCGGCCATCCGGGAAGACCTGGAATATCAAATCAGCCTGGGCCCCTGCGACGATGTCGGCCGGGTCCATATAATCCTCAAGGAATTAGAGCCGGGGCGTTACCTGGCCGAGGTTTCCGGGGCCGCCCAGGGGGTGTGGCAGTTGACCAGCCGCTGGTTGCCCGAACGCTATCAGGCCGAGATGGTCTACCGGGATGGGCGCCTGGCGCCGCTGCTCTACCGGGAAGAGTTTCTCAACTCGGGCCAGAAGGTCATGAAGGAATTCCGGTTCGATCATGAGCACGGCCGCCTGACCCTCTGGCGCCAGGTCCAGGGCGGTGAAAAGGTCAAGAAATGGGAAGTGCCCCTGAAGGCTCCGGTTTATGACCCCCTGACCCTGTTTTACAATGTCCGGCTGGGGGCGTTCGGTCCCTTGCCCGGCGGCACCACCCTGCGGGTCATGGGCCTGCCTACCCCGGACCCCCGGGAGATGGTCTTCATGATCGGCGCGGTCAACGACATGGGCTGCAAGGTGATGCTGGATTACCGCCGGTCGGAGTCCAAGACAGTGAACCAATATCATCTCTCCCTCAGCCCGGAGCAGGTGCCCACCCTGGCCTGGACCCGGGTGCCCCTGTTCGGCAAGCTTTCCGGGCGTTTAGTCAACCCCGGCGAGATCAGGAAGGAGGGGTTGCCGGGCCTGCCCCCCTCCCCTACCGCCGCCCTGAAGCCCCAACCTTGAGGAACTCTGCCCTTTGAGCCTTCGATCCCGCCCGGCCGGCGTCCTCCCTTTCCTGGTCCTGCTGCTGGTGGGGCTTTACCCGCCGCCGGCCCAGGCTGCCCCGGCCCTTCTGGAGGAGTTGCGCTACCGGATAGAGGTCCTGTCCTTACAAAATGCGGCCCGGGTCAAGCTTACCTTGAATCGCCTGGGGCCGGGGCGCTATACGGCGGAAGTCACCGGCGAAACCCTGGGCCTTATCAAGCTCCTGTCCGGAGGACAGCGGGAACGCCTGCAGACCGAGATGGTCTGGCGCCACCACCGCCTCCTGCCGCTCATTTACCGGGAAGAGTCCTGGCGCGGGGAGAAACGCCGCCTGAAAGAATACCGCTTTGACTATTCCCGGAGACGCCTGGAATTGTGGGAGAGCCGCGATGGCAAGGCTCTGGCGATGAAATGGCACACCGACCTGGCCGGTCAGGTCTATGACCCCTTGTCGGCGTTCTACAACTGCCGCCTGGGGATTCTCGGCCCCACCCGGGAGGGCGAGACCAGCACCATCCAGGGCATTCCCTATCCCCAGCCCGCAGCCATGGAGGTGCGCCTGGGGGCCGAGAGCCAGGACGGCCGCCAAGTGATGCTTTCCCTGATCAACCCGGTCTTCCATGATTCCCGGGGGGTAGTTTTTGCCAGGGTCGACAAACAGCTGGTGCCGCACCTGGCCTGGACCACGGTCTCCGGCATCACCGTCAAGGGATTTTTATTGCCGGAAAGCGCTATCATGGCCCCGGGACTGCCGGGATTAACCGCGCCGGGACTGGCGGCCTCCTTTCGGCCCCCGGTGGAAGCTTCGCCGGCCACCGCCGCCCGGAGGGAAAGCCGGTGATCCACCCCCGGGACTGGTACGTGGAAGTTGCCGGCCAGGGGCCCGACCTGGTGCTGCTGCACGGCCTGGGGGCCTCCAGTTTCTCCTGGCGCCACAACCGGGCGGCACTCTCGCGCCACTTCCGGGTGCTCACCCCGGACCTGCCCGGGCACGGCCGCTCCCCGGCCCCGCTTCACGCCGACTACCGCGCCGAGGCCCTGGTCCGG
>Ga0172374_1001475_pt1 | contig 15664 bp, 11 predicted proteins | sample LakKiv3m_FD_114536 | JGI IMG/M metagenome (GOLD analysis project Ga0172374, IMG submission 114536) | Freshwater microbial communities from Kabuno Bay, South-Kivu, Congo - kab_092012_10.3m | ecosystem: Environmental > Aquatic > Freshwater > Lake | place: Democratic Republic of the Congo... | reverse complement strand
TAGGTTCCTGAAGCCGTGGCTATGTAGGTTTGAGTGGTTCCCACAGTGTCTCCGTTCAGAAGATTCCGCCACAGGTAGGTGCATCCGTCACAATACCCGGCATTAAAGATGGCGGTGTCGCCAGTGCAGATGGTTCTGTCTGGGCCGGGTTGAGGGTTAGGAAAGGCGATGGTCACCCAGGTGGTGTCGGTGCGCAGGTCGTTGTGCCTCACCCAAAGCTCTATGGTATAGGTTCCCGGGCCTGAAAACAGGTGTGACGGATTTGCAAGGTAGGAACTATTGGAAGCGCCCGAAGCGGGATCTCCGAAATCCCAGTGGATACTATCGGCCGGAGGCCAGATATCGGAAGTGAAGTGAATGGAATCCCCTACACAATAAATGGTATGATGCACATAGGCTTTGTATCGCTGTAGAAAGGTGCATAATGCTTGATAATAATTATAATAGCTTGGTGGATAATAAAGAATCCTTTTTTGATAACCGCAGGATGATCCCGGCTGGGATGGAAAATTAATTACATTTAGGTATTTTCCTGCCCAGGCTTGATTAAGATATATTTTTCCGTCCGGTCCCATTTGAATGGAATAGCCGGCACTGTCGCCGATTAAAACCCGGTTGTTGAAAAATGACGCAGAATCCTCATCGTGCATATCATATTGAATAAGATAATCGCTCGCCGGCATTGTATCACCGGCCTGTGATTCTGTTGAGTAGAGGTACCTGGAATCTATAGAAAATTCAAATCCACCCATATCACTAGAATCATTTGTCTGAAATGTAAATATTGGAGTCACCTCTCCTGTGGAGGTGTTAAACCGGCAGACTTCAATCAGCGAATCACGGCTTACAAGAAACCGGCCGTCAGGAGAGATCCTGATATGGTCGTCCCTCATATGCTCCAACGAAGAAAATCCCCAATATGGACGGTGTATGCTGCTTGGGCTGACCACCGGATCCATATCTATTCCGCTGGAGGTGACCAGGTAGGCCAGGTAATCGGCATCGTTCAGTCCATGCCGTTTCGTGACCACCCAGGCATCCCGGTTGTTATGATGGCGGATGGCGGTAATCTGGTCTAAGGCACTGTCACCCATTGGCACGGGAATATTCTTCATGCCCGGGTCAATATCTCCAAGGCCTCCGTTCAACTCCATATTCAGAACGGAAAAATGAAGACCGTAAAAGAAATTACCATATTGATTACCTACCGTGAAAATATAGTATTTGTTTTTGTCGTTGATAAAAGGAACAACTATAATTAACTGGCCGCCAGATGCATTATACCAGTGACCTCCCCGCAAACTGTCTCCATTGGGCATCATCACCAAGTAACGATTATATACTCTGTACCCTCCAGAAAAAAACAGAAGATTCCCGTTTGAATCAGATACCGAAACTTCCAGCTTCCATCCACCTGAACTAACAGGATTATTGGTTAAAATCGATGGAGGATCCGTATTAAAAGTAATTGCTGTATGACCGCCAAAGTACCAGTTGTTGAATTCTTTTTGAGAGAAACAAGATAAAGATAAGAAAATAATGATAGAAAATAGCTTGACTTTGAGCATGGGATCGTCAACTTAATCAGGCGCATTCGATAGCCCACAAATATATTTATGATAAATATTTAAAAGAGATCCCGAATTATATTTCAGGATCTCTTCATTGTTGACTAATATGGACACGCCTCGAGATAAGAAATAGTCACATCTCCACCACCTATAGGGACCGGATTATCGCTTACCTGGCAGCCATTTCCATAGGAACAATTATGGCAGGAAAATGAGGCATATAAGTAATCGGTTTCATTAGCCTGTACTGGAATACGATAAGTACATACCTCCGGATCCCAGGTTTCTGAGCATCCTAATGGAGTGCCAGAACAATCGTAGACGTTATAAATACAGATTTCACAGGTACAAGTCGGCCCGGGGAGGGAACAGTCATAATCCGGGCAATCATTAAGGGTAATAGTAACAGTCACATTAACCACACTGCGAGACTCCGTGCATTCTTCATTTGGATTTGGAGAAGAACGAGATATTTCCGGAGTATTGTCTGTGCAGACTGCAATAGAAGGTGCAACCGTTTTATTGTTGTCATTTGTTTTTTTTGGGGGATCAATAGGAGGTGATGAGAATCCATAGATGCTGAAACCTCCGAATAGAAATAAAAATATTAATTTTTTCATGATTTTCAAATTTAATGTAAATAAATGAATATTTTTTCTTTTAAACGATTCTCACCCCGGGTGAGTCTTGTTTTCTGCTTTCCGTTTTTTACCGGAAGCATGTTGGACTATCTTATCGTATCTTTGCCATGTACCTCTTTTCTTTTTGATTGTTAATATGTATGGGTTATGTATTTCTTTCATTAAGGGAGGGGGTTTTTTATTGCCTGGGTATGGATATATTTAAGGTTCGCTAATATAAAGAATTGTTTTGGCATTATCAAGAAAAAAACAGACTGGCTAAAATTAGGGAGTGGACTTCAGTCTTTTACGCTTTTAATGGAAAAGGAGTTGGCCGGTATGGGAAGAAAAAAAATCCGGTATGCCTGATGCAAATGTCAAACTTTTCGTAAAAAAGCATTATCTTTAAACCATCTTTCCAAACCAATTTTCAGTCCAAAGGTTAATGAATGAAGTTCCAAGGATCTCTTAGAGGAGGCTTAGAGGAGGCTTAGAGGAGACTTAGAGAAGCCTTAGAGGAGGTCTAACCCAACACCATAGGGATCAACTCTCGCAATTAAAGGGAATAGCAGGAGAGATAAAGGGGGATCCGATAGACTATCTGTTTCTTCCCGGGTAGACCTTCAGCCCCTCTTCGAGGCAGGTCATCGCTTGTTTCAGGTGGTCGACCTTGAGGACGTAGCTGATCCGCACCTCATCCTTGCCCCGTCCGGGCGTGGAATAGAACCCCGTGGCAGGGGCCAGCATGACGGTCTGGTTCTCGAAACTGAAGCGTTCGAGCAACCATTGGCAGAACTTGTCCGAATCATCGATCGGCAGGCGGGCCGTGGCATAGAAAGCGCCACCGGGATTGGGGCAGAAGCACCCTTCCATCCGGTTGATGGACTCCACCACGATGTTGCGCCGCTGGACATATTCGTTCAGCACCGCTTCCATGTATGAGTCGGGTGTGTCGATCGCCGCTTCGGCGGCCACTTGTCCGAGGGTGGGCGGACTCAGCCTGGCCTGGGCGAATTTCATGGCGGCGGCCATCACCTCCCTGTTGCGTGAGATCATCACACCGATCCGCGCGCCACAGGCGCTGTATCGTTTGGAGATGGAGTCTAACAGCACCACGTTCTCTTCGATCCCCTTGAGGTTCATCACCGAATGGTGCTTCTTTCCGTCGTAGCAGAACTCCCGGTACACCTCATCGGAGAAGAGGAAGAGGTCGTGCTTTTTGATGATCTCCTTCAGCGTCTCCAACTCTTCGAGGGAGTAAAGGTATCCCGTGGGGTTGTTCGGGTTGCAGATTATGATGGCCCGGGTCTTCGGGGTGATGGCTTTCTCGAAGGAGCTGATCGGCGGAAGGGCGAACCCGTCCTCGATGAAGGACTCGATGGGTTTGACCACCGCGCCGGCGGCAATGGCAAAACCGTTGTAGTTGGCATAGAAAGGCTCGGGGATGATGATCTCGTCGCCCGGGTCGAGACAGCTCATCAGCGCAAAGAGGATCGCCTCTGAACCGCCGGTGGTGACGATCATCTCATCGGTGGAGACCTCGATATGGTGGCGGCGATAGTACTCGGCCAGCTTTTTGCGGTAGGAGAGGATCCCGGCCGAGTGGCTGTACTCCACCACCTTCATGTCGAGCCGGTGAAGGGCATCGAGCGCGTTCGAAGGCGTCTCGATATCAGGTTGCCCGATATTCAGGTGATAGACCTTAATGCCCCGTTTTTTAGCCTCATCGGCATAGGGAACCAGTTTACGGATGGGAGAAGGCGGGATGTGCTCTCCGCGGGAAGAGATTGATGGCATGGGAATCAGGTATTAGAACGGGTTTTGTTATTTCGATACCGGAGCGGTTCCGATCTCATTTTGCTTTTCGGGAACGGTCTCCACCGGCGGGGCCACCACCTTGCCTTTGATGGCGAGCACCACTTTGCTTGTTGTGGCGTTGGAGTAAACCGTCACTGTTTTATTGATGGGGCCGATATTGATGGTGTTGTAGGTCACCTTGATCACATCGCTTTTCCCCGGGAGGATCGGTTCCCTGGGCCAGGTGGGAACGGTGCATCCGCAGGAGGAGATGGGCTTTGACAGGATCAGCGGTTCTTTCCCGGTGTTGGTGAACTTGAATTCACAGGTGCCGTCGCCACCCTTCACAATGGTGCCGTAGTCGTGCAGCGTTTTTTCAAAGGTAATTTCCGGAGCATTGGGGTTGGTGGTCAACGGTGTGTTTTGATCTGCCTGCTGGGCATTGAGGCAGGTGGCAGCCGAAAACAGAAAGACGGCAGATAAAATCAATGTACGCATAAGGTTATTTTTTTTGACAAAAATAGATAAATCCACTGCTTCAGCCAATAATTTACATTATTTTAACACTTTGGTCCGAACGAAACACATTCATCTCTTTTAATATTTTTTGTACCTTTGCAGCCTCAAATGGATCTTTTTCATCAGTGGTAAAACAAAACTGACCGTATGAAGAGCCGATTATCAGTTCCTCTCACCCTCCTTCTGCTTGGATTTTCCCTTCTTTCATGCTCAAAAAAAACGCAACCCGTGGGAGTGACACAACCTGACAGCAACGAACAAACCGGAGGGGCCAGGGCGCTTCCTCCCTGCATTATTTACAAAACGAAAGCCGATTACCGCAATCAAGTCCCGGTTTCGCTTTCGTCCGACAGGACCATGATCACCTCTTATCCCGATGTGGCGGATCTGAAAGCACAAGGCAAGGCAGCTTACCCCCAGGCCCTCTCTGACGGCTTTTGGCTCGACAACCGGGGAATCGGTCCGGATGTGGCTTTTCTTTCGCTTACCTATGATGCCTATGCATCGCTGAATAAAACCCCTGATGCAAAAGAGTTGTTCAAGCTTCTCCTGGACAAGGATCCGCTGGTGGAGATGTACCAGTGCGGAAACCGCTACCAGTACCGTGATATCGTTTCAGAACTGAATGAGCGGATTGATTCGGGGGATTTTTCTGATTGTAAAAAACTTAAATGAATACAGAAGCCATTCAGTTAAGGGAGCTTGACGGAAGTCAGCTCTATTACAGCATCCTCGCAGGGGCGCAACGGATCTTTGAGCACCAGAAGCTCCTGAACAAGATCAATGTCTTTCCGGTCAGGGATGCCGATACGGGAACCAACCTTGCCTCCACCATGCGTTCCATCGTGGATGCCAAGATCCCGGTAGAGAACCTGAAACAAACGGCTTCGGCCATTGCGGATGCCGCCCTGAGCGGGGCCCGCGGGAATTCGGGGATCATCTTTGCCCAGTTCCTTTACGGGTTCAGCAACGAACTCAAAGCCGACGGGAAGCTAGATGTCCAGGCCTTCGCCGAGAGCATGAAGAAAGCGGTGACCTATGCCTATGAAGCCATTGCCAACCCGGTGGAAGGGACCATCCTGACGGTGATCAAAGACTGGGCGGAATACCTCTATGTGCTGAAGGATATCATCGATGATTTCATCAAATTACTGATAGAGGCCTACCATAAGGCAGTGGAATCCCTTTCCGAAACAACCAAAAAGCTGGAGGTGCTCACCCATTCGAGCGTGGTGGATGCCGGCGCCAAGGGATTCGTTTACTTCCTGGAAGGGATCATGGATTTCTTCACCCGGGGGGATGCGCTGCCTGCAGCGGCAGCAGTGTTGGAAGAGGACGAGCAGGTTGAGGTGGTGGAGACCCACGAGGAGATCACCTTCCGTTATTGCACGGAAGCCATGATTGCCGGGGAGAAGATGAACAAGAAGATGATCCGTGACTTGTTGCAAACCTTTGGCGACTCGATCGTGGTTGCCGGCTCGTTGCAAAAGATACGGGTGCATATCCATACCGATGACCCTGCCGAGGTGTTCGCCACCCTGAGCCGTTTTGGCAGCATCACCTACCAGAAGGTCGACGACATGGTGATGCAGCAGGAGATCATCGAGAACCGAAAGGCCGACATTGCCATCCTGACCGACTCCACCTGCGACCTGCCGAAGGAGATCATGAAACACTACCAGATCCACATGATGCCGCTGAGCGTCCACTTCGGGGAGAGTTTCTACTTAGACAGGCTTACCATGAACCCTCCCCAGTTTTACCAGATGCAGCAGCAGACAGAGGTCAGGCCAACTACGTCGCAACCGGCCGTGAAGGAGTTCCAGAATAAGTTCGATTACCTCTCCACCCATTATACATCCACCCTGGGATTTTTCATCAGCGAAAAACTGAGCGGGACGTATCAGAACGGAGTCAAATCGGCCCGTGATGTCAGCGCCCGTACGGGGAAACCTGCCTTTATCTACGATTCAAGGATGCTGACGGGCGGCCTGGGCCTGATCGTACTCAGGGCCGCACGGGCCGTGGAGGAGGGAATGCAGTTGGGCGAGATCCTGCCCCAGGTCGACTCCTGGATCTCCAAATCACACCTCCGCGCCTCAATCCCCACCCTGAACTACATCATCAAATCGGGCCGGATCAACCCTTTCAAAAGTTTTATCGCCCGCACGCTGGATCTGAAACCGGTGATCCAGATCAACCGGGAGGGCAGCGCTGAAATCACGGGAAAGGCGCTCTCCTACAAGAGCGCCCATAAAAAAATGGTTGACCAGATCCGTAAGGTCATCAACGGGGGGGAGGTCTGGGAATATACGATCACCCATGCCGATAACCACGAGGTGGCCATGCACTATGCGGCTGAGATGGAAAAGATCACAGGGAAGAAGCCCCTGTTCATTGACCACATCTCTCCGGTGCTGGTGGCGAACACCGGCCCCGGGATCGTGGCGGTATCCTTTATGCTAAAATGATGCGGGATACGAGATGCGGGATACGCGAAAAACAAACAACCCACAACAGATAACCGGCAACAGACAACGATAAATAGCCTGTAACATGTCCTTCGTCATTCCTCATTCCTCATTCCTCATTCCTCATTCCTCATTGACCATGTACTGGCAACCCGCACTGATCATCCTCGCATTCATGGTTCTCGCCTTCATCGTGGCGTTGCTGATCAGGAACAACTCCATCGTGGATTTTTTCTGGGGGCCGGGGTTTATCGTGGTCACCGCCTTTTCCCTCTCGATGGCCCCCGATATCGACCTTCGCAAGATCATTGTCCTGATGCTCGTGCTGATCTGGGGGTTGCGCCTGGCGATCTACATCTTTCAGCGAAACAGGGGAAAAGAGGAGGATTACCGCTACAAGCGCTGGCGCGATACGTGGAAACATTTCATCCTCCGGAGTTTCTTCCAGATCTTCCTTCTGCAGGGGCTGATCATGTACGTGGTATCTTTCCCCATCTGGTACATCAATTACCATCCCGGGGAGGTCCTTACCACCTGCGACACCATCGGCCTGATCCTCTTCGGAATTGGATTTATGGTTGAGGCTGTCGGTGACATGCAGTTGGCCTTTTTCAAGCAGAATCCCAACAGCAAGGGGCATCTGGTCACCACCGGGCTGTGGAAGTATACCCGTCACCCCAACTATTTCGGCGAAATGCTGATCTGGTGGGGGATCTGGTTCTATGCCATCGGGGTTCCGGGCGGATGGGTCACGGTGGTCAGTCCGCTTCTCCTGACAATCCTTCTCCGTTTTGTTTCCGGGGTCACCATGAGCGAACGGCATTTGAAGGATTATCCCGGTTGGAATGAGTATGCCAGGAAGACCGCGCCTTTCGTCCCCTTCATCAAATGGCTGTAGTTTTTTTTCGTTTCAGCCGAATTTTTTCAGCGTCTCTTCCAGCCGGTCAATCATCTCATCGGAGATATCGAGGTGGGTGACCATCCGGACCGTCTGGGGTCCGAAGCCAATGGCAAGGATCCCGTACTCTTTCAGTTTTCCGAGGAATTTATCCTGTGGCATCTCCTCCGAGAGGGTGAAGATGATGATGTTGGTCTCCACGGGATCGATATGCGTGACGAAGGCGCAGGTTTCCAGCAGTTTCCCGATCCTTGCTGCCCGAACATGATCGTCGGCTAAGCGGGTGATATGATGATCGAGGGCATAGATCCCGGCGGCTGCGAGATACCCTGCCTGCCGCATGGCTCCTCCGAAGAGTTTTCGCACCCGCCGGGCCTGTCCGATGAACCCGGAACGACCTAACAGGAGGGACCCCACCGGAGCGCCCAGCCCCTTGGAGAGGCAGATGGAGATGGAATCGAACAGGGTGCCGGCCTCCAGGGGATCGAGGCCGGTGGCCGTCATGGCGTTGAAAAAGCGGGCTCCGTCAAGGTGCCGCTTCAGGGAGTGCTCCTGACAAACCGCACTGATCCGCCTGAGTTCCTCAGGATCGTAACAGCTTCCCCCGCCCCGGTTGGAGGTGTTCTCCACCACCACCAGCTTCGACACCGGATGATGAATGTCGTTCGGGTTGAGGCTTTCAGCCACCTGCCTCGCGTTTAACCTCCCCCGGTCGCTCGGGATCAGCCTCACCGAAGCGCCTGAGTTGAACGCGATCCCCCCTCCTTCAAAGAGGTAGACATGCGAATGGGCGCTGCAGATCACCTCATCGGCCGGCTGGGTGTGGACCTTCACGGCGATCTGGTTGGTCATCGTCCCCGACGGACAAAACAACCCGGCCTCCATGCCGAAGATGGCGGCCGCCTTCTCCTCCAGCGCATGCACGGTAGGGTCGTCCCCGAATACGTCGTCCCCCACTTCGGCATGCATCATGGCATCCAGCATCCCGGTCGTGGGACGCGTCACGGTATCGCTGCGTAAATCGATCATCTCGCGATGTTTAGAGTTATCCGCGATAAAAGTACAAAAATTACCCGGTGACTGTACCCTCACTCCCCCGGGAAGACCACACTGAAATGACTTCCCCGGTCGGGCTTGCTGGATACACTGATCGTTCCATGGTTCAGCTCCGTGAGCTTTTTCACGATCGACAACCCGAGGCCGCTTCCGGTGATCTCTTTCGTCTTCGAATTTCGGATCCTGACGAACTCCTTGAAGAGCTCCCCGGTCTCCCGTTCATCCATCCCGATCCCGGTGTCCCTGACATCGATCGTGATCCCCTGCGGTTTCTTCTCTACACTGAGGAAGACCTCGCCCCCCTCACGGTTGTATTTGACGGCATTGGAAAGCAGGTTGTTCAGGATGATCTCCATCTCGGAAGGATCGGAATGCATGTAAACCGGCTGGTCGCCCGAAAAATGGATCCTGACCGATCTCTGGATCGCCATGGGCTCCATGGAATGCATCGCCATCCGGGCGATCTCTGTGATGTCCAACGCGATAATATTCCGTTTTTTCTTGCCGCTTTCGATCCTCGTCAGGTCAAGCAGGTCCATGATGAGCCCGCGCATCCCCTTGATCCGTTCCAGAGAGCGCGAGATCATCCCCTGGTAATCATCAATGTCGCCGCCGGCCTGCTTCTCCTGCATGATCTTCAGGTACCCCTCGATGGCATTGATCGGCGACTTCAGCTCATGCGACAGCACCGAGAGGAACTGGAACCTCACCTGCTTGCCCTGCTCGTTCAGCTTCCGGGTCATGCGTTTGAGGTAGAGGTGCTTGGTGATGCTCTCCATCGCCGATTTCAGCTCCTGCGGGGTGAATGGCTTCGGAACAAAATTAAAGGCGCCGTTGTTGGTGGCTTTCACGGCCAGGTCGAGCGAAGCGTAGGAGGTGATCATCATCACCTCGATATCGTACTCCTGCTGCCGGATGTATTCCAGCACTTCAATGCCATAGATGCCGGGAAGTTTGTTGTCCAGCAGGAGAATGTCCACGGGCTCCTTTTCCAGGATCGCAATGGCCTCTTCGCCCGATCCGGCCTCCCTGGTCTCGAACCGGAAGTCGTCATCCATGAAAGGAAACCCCACGGTGAAATTCCGCAGGACGCGGGCCACGCCGGTCCGGATCCCCGGCTCGTCGTCTACCACCAATACATTCAGGATACTCATGGTCAATGTTTTTAGGGTCAGACTTTCAGAAGCTTGTTGATCTCCCGGTGCAACTGGTCGGGGCGGATCCCCTTCTCAATGTACTTGTCCGCTTTGATCCAGCGCCGGTCATCTTCTGTCTCCAGGCTGAATTTCAGTCCCGATTCAGCTGTGACGGCCGTGATGATGATCACCGGAACATGCGGGAACCTCTGTTTGATCTTGTAACTGAGGATAAACCCGCTGTCCTGGTTCTCCATCATCAGGTCGATGATCGCCAGGTCGGGGGCCATCTTCTCCAGGATGGCCTCTCCCTCTTTCTGGGAACAGGCGGTGACAGGCCGGTACCCGAAGCGTGCAACATGGAATTTCAACTGTTCCAGTTGATCGGGATCGTCGTCCACCAGCAGGATCGTTTTCATTGCATTCGTTTTCATCTTGTTATCTCCTTAGTTTCTTGGGAGGGCTATCCGGAAGCAGGTTCCGGGAACTCCTTTTAACGGGTTGGTAGTTGATTCTACCGTGATTTTTCCTTTGTGCATTTTTACTATCCCATAGACCAGCGGAAGCCCCAGCCCGGTTCCTTTCCCAAGCTCCTTGGTCGTAAAAAACGGAGTGAACAGCTTGTCGAGGTTTTCAGGTGAGATGCCCGAGCCGGTATCCGCCACGGCGATCCTGACCTCTTCGGGTGAGTCGCTCAGTTGAATGGTCAGCGTCCCGCCCTGCGGCATGGCTTCCACGGCGTTCTTTTCGAGGTTGGTCAGCACCTGCATCATCTGGTCCTGATCCAGCATGGCCAGGGGGTCCTGCATCTCCGAGCGGAAAACCACCCGGATCTCCGGCAGGATGATCACCGACTGAAGGCTTTTTTTACAGAAGGATTCGAGGTTGGTTTCCGTTTTCCTGATCTGGTTTTTCCGCGCGAAGTTGAGCAACCCTCCCACGATGTTCTTGCAGCGGTTGGTTTGTTCCACAATGAGTTCCAGGTCCTTGCGTACCGGATCCTCGGGCGCCGCCTCTTCCAGCAGGATGTTGGCATACATGGTGATCACCCCGAGCGGGTTGTTCAGCTCATGGGCGATCCCTGCCGAGAGCTGCCCCATGCTGGCCAGCTTCTCCGATTGTTTGAGCGCCTGCCGGGCGGTGGCCAGCTTTTCATTCGAGAGGTTCAGTTCCCTGACGGAGAGGTGCAGTTTTTCAATCGTGTAGGGCAGGCACATCTCGCTTTCTGCCAATCCTTCGATGATGGCGATCGCATGCTCGCTGCAGGTGGGATACCCGCAGGCGCCGCAGTTCAGATGATCTTCCGGACGGGCTTTCCCCATCCTGAGCAGGATCGTCTCGATCTCTTCTTTTTTCGGAAGAGGGAGCCTCCGGTCGCGGGGAAAGAACTGTTCGGAATAATCCAGACCCGAGAATTTTTCCATATTCTCCTGCCATGCCTCGTACTGATCCGGAGCAAGTTTTTTCCGGGCATAGGCACTTATCCTGGAACGGCGGGCATATTTCTGGCTTGCCTTGCTCATCCCGGGGCCCATGATGCATCCTTCGCAACTCAGGAGTTCCAGGTGGTGTTTCAGCGATCCGCATTCGTATTCGCGGATGGCCTCCTTGTAGTTTTCCGTACCTTCTGCCACCACCACGTTCCCGTGAAAAATATCATCGCTGTTGTTGACTGTCTGAAGCATCCCCCGGCTCACCGGATAGACCGCCCCCTTCCCGGCATGTGGCGGGTCGAAATCCGCGGTGTAGCTGCTGTCTGGCACGATGGAGCGGTTGCTGAAGAGTGTTCGCAGTTCGGCGTAGGTGAGCACCACGTCAACTTCGGTCGATTCGGCTTTCTTGGCGATGCAGGGGCCGATGAAGACCACCCGGAGATCTTCGCCATATTCATGACGGATGATCCGGGTGGTGGCCACCATAGGGGAGGCGAGCGGGGCCAGCCTCGGCACCAGGTCGGGATGATAGTGCTCGATGTAATAAACCACCGACGGGCAGTCGCTCGTGATCACCGGGGAGGCCTCCCGGTTGTCGAAGAGTTTGTTGTACTCCCTGGAGACCATATCGGCCCCGAACCCCACCTCCACCACCAGGTGAAAGCCAAGCCGGCGGAGCATCCCCACCAGGAGGGTGTGGTCGTCGATCTCGGTGAACTCGGCAGGGAAACTCGGCGCGAGGCAGGCTGCCACCCGGGCCCCTGACTGAAGAAGGGTTTCCGCCTCCTGGGTGGAATCCAGGTAAATTTTCGCTCCCTGGCTGCAGACCTTCACGCAGTTCCCGCAGGCAATGCACCGTTCGTTCATCACCTCCGCCTGCCCGTTGATGATCCGGATCGCCTTGACAGGGCACTCCCTTACGCAGGTGTAGCAAACCCTGCAGCGATCTTTCACGGTGTAGACCAATTGTTTTCGTGCGGTGGAGTTCATGGCGTTACCGGTTACAGGAGAACATTGCGCTGGCAATAGGAGGTGTGCAGCAATTCATGGCTTTTATGGCCCAGCGGGTTGCCCAGGAAATTCTGGTAGAGGGAGAGGACCTCCGGATTTTTGTGGGAGACCTTGATCGTTTCTGTCTCATCGATGCGGTAAAGCGCTTCCATCCGTTTTATCAGGTTTTCCGGCCGGTTGTTCAGCGGCTGCCCGCCCCCGTTGATACAGCCGCCCGGGCACGCCATCACCTCGATGAAGTGAAGGTCGTTCCGCCCCATGCGGATTTCGTCAAGCAGGGTCTTTGCGTTGGAGAGCCCGTTCACCACGGCCACGCCGATCGTGAGGTCGCCGATGGTGATCCTGGCCTCTTTCCGTCCGCTGTATCCCCGCACCTGCTGAATACGGAACTGGGCCAGCTCGTTGCCGGTCAGCCTGAAGCAGGCTGTCCTCAGCGCCGCCTCCATCACCCCGCCGGAAGCGCCGAAGAGTTTCCCTGCCGAACTGCGTATGCAGTGCGGCGAATCGGCTGTCTCGGCCTCTAATTTATCCAACCCGATGCCGAAGAGACGGATGAAGTTGGCCAGCTCCCTGGTGGTAAGCACTGCGTCGATATCTGAGATCCCCCTTTGGGTCATCTCCTCCCGCTGCCCTTCGAACTTCTTCGCCACGCAGGGCATGATCGCCACCACATAGAGATTCTCAGGCTCCACTTTCGAGATCTCTGCGTAATAGCTTTTCAGGATGGCTCCCAGCATCTGCTGCGGGGATTTGCAGCTGGAGATGTTGGGGAGGAAATCACAGGCAAACTCTTCGGCATATTTGATCCAGGAGGGGCAGCAGGAGGTGATCATCGGAAGGTGCTCCCCGCTTTTGATCCGCTCGATCAGTTCGGCCGACTCCTCCATGATCGTCAGGTCGGCGGCAAAGGTGGTGTCGAAGATACGGTTGAACCCGATCTTTCGCAGGGCGGCATTCAGCAACCCGTTGATATCGGTCCCCGGGGCCATGCCGAACTCTTCGGCCAGGGTCACGGAAATGGCCGGGGCATACTGTACCACCACGGTCTTTGACGGGTCGTTCAGGGCATCCCGGATCTCGGCGAAGTGGTTTTTCTCGGAGAGGGCGCCGGTGGGGCAAACCATGATGCATTGCCCGCAGTTGATGCAGCTGGAGGTGTTCAGCCCTTTGTTGAAGGTGGGGCCGATCACCGTGTTGCTTCCTCGGTTGATGAAATCGATGGCGGAGACCTCCATCACCTCTGAACAGACCTTCACGCACCTTCCGCATAGGATGCATTTTGCCTGGTCGCGGACAATGCTGGCGCTCGAAAGATCGAGGTGGTGACGGTTTTTCGCCCCGCTGATCCTTCGCTCCGTGATGCAATGTTCGCGGGCAAGGTCCTGCAGGTCGCAATGTCCGTTGCGCACGCAGTACAAGCAATCGTCGGGGTGGTTTGACAGGAGCAGCTCCACAATGGTCTTGCGGGCTTCAATCACCCTGGTGGAATGCGATTTGATATCCATGCCCTCTTCCACGGTGTGGGAGCAGGCCGTGATCAGTCTCCCCGTCTGCTCATTCTCCACCACGCACATCCGGCAGGATCCGGAGGGGAAAAATCCTTTCATGTGACACAGCGTCGGGATCCTGATCCCCTGGCGTTCCAGTACATCCAGCAGGAGTTCCCCCTTTTCGGCCCTTACGGGATTGTTGTTGATATTGATTGTTATTTCCATTGTTTTCCAGCGTTAATCAATGATCGTGATTGCATCGAATTTACATGCCTCTTCACAGGCGCCGCATCCGATACAGCGGTCGGCCACGATGAAATGGGGGGATTTTTTTGATCCCACAATGGCGTTGGAGGGGCATTTCTTCGTGCAAAGGCCGCAACCGGTGCATTTGCCCACATCAATGAAGAAGGTCCTCAGGGAGGTACAGACGCCGGCGGGGCATTTCCGTTCGAAGATGTGGCTCTCGTATTCGTGCCGGAACCATTTCAGGGTGCTGAGCACCGGGTTCGGGGCCGAGTGGCCGAGGCCGCATAGGGAAGTGTCCTTGATCACCGCGCTCAGCTTTTCCAGTTGCATGATCCCCTTGAAGCGGTTTAGGGCATCGTTGCGGTCGCCCGGTGATGGCTTGCGGGTGATGCTTTCAAGGATCTCCAACATCCTACGGGTCCCCTCCCTGCAGGGAATGCATTTGCCGCAACTCTCGCGCTGGATGAAGTCCATGAAGAACTTGGCAATGTCCACCATGCAGGTCTCTTCATCCATCACCACCAGTCCGCCTGAACCCATCATGGCGCCGGCGGAGATCAGCGAGTCGTAGTCGACCTCGATGTCGAGGTTGGCTTCCGTGATGCACCCGCCCGACGGCCCGCCAATCTGGACCGCTTTGAATTTCTTGTTTCCCCGGATGCCTCCGGCCATGTCGAAGATGATCTCGCGCAGGGTGGTCCCCATCGGGATCTCGATGAGCCCGGTGAGCGAGACCTTGCCGGACAGGGCAAATACCTTGGTCCCTTTGCTTTTCACCGTGCCGATGGAAGCAAACCAGGCGGCCCCTTTCTCAATGATCGCCGGGACATTGGCCAGGGTCTCCACATTATTGATGACAGTGGGTTTTCCGAACAACCCCTTTTTTGAGGGGTAGGGGGGCCGGGGCCGGGGCATTCCCCTTTTCCCTTCAATGCTTTGCAGCAGGGCGGTCTCCTCTCCGCAGACGAAGGCGCCCGCGCCCATCTTGATCCGGATCTCAAAGCTGAACTCCGACCCGGCAACCTGCCGGCCAAGAAAACCGGCTTCACGGCTTTGTTCCAGCGCCATCCGAAGCCGGGCGATGGCAAGCGGGTATTCTGCGCGGATGTAGACATAGGCGATGCTTGCCCCGATCGCGTATCCCGCAATCGCCATCCCTTCAATCAGCCGGTGCGGATCCCCTTCAATGACCGCCCGGTCCATGAATGCTCCCGGATCCCCTTCGTCGGCATTGCAAACCAGGTACTTCTGGTCCGCCTCCTCACCGGCCGCCAGTCTCCATTTGATGCCTGTGGGAAACCCGCCGCCGCCACGGCCTCTCAAACCGCTCTGTTCAATGGTGGCGCCCACCTCCTCCGGCGAGAAGTCGCGGAGCGCTTTCAGCAGGGCTTCATAGCCGCCCGATTGGCGGTA
>Ga0172374_1001471_pt1 | contig 15674 bp, 13 predicted proteins | sample LakKiv3m_FD_114536 | JGI IMG/M metagenome (GOLD analysis project Ga0172374, IMG submission 114536) | Freshwater microbial communities from Kabuno Bay, South-Kivu, Congo - kab_092012_10.3m | ecosystem: Environmental > Aquatic > Freshwater > Lake | place: Democratic Republic of the Congo... | reverse complement strand
TACTCCCTGCGCGGCCGCGCACAGCCCTGGGTCGCCGCTCCCCGCACCTGGGAGGAGCTCGACGACCCGCAGCTCGCCCAGCTCGACCTCGACCAGGTGCTCGCACGGGCCGCGGCGGGACAGGACCCGCTCGCCGCACTGCGCCCGATGGCAGACGCCGCTCCTCCCGCGCCCCCAGCTGCGGCGACCGCGACTCCTTCCCGACGGTCCGCGCGGCGTCCCCTGAGCACCCCCGTGGCCTCGGCGGGACCGACGACCGCGGCGACGCTCGCCCCCATGCTCGCGGAGAACGGCACGCCCGCGATCGCGCGCACGTTGAGCGATCCGTCCTGGGTCGAGGTGAAGTGGGACGGCATCCGCGCGATCGGCACGTGGGCGGATGGACGGATGCTGCTGCACGCCCGCCGCGGGACCGACATCACGGCCCGCTACCCCGAGCTCACGGCCGATGGAGCGCCGTTCCTCCCCGTCTCGGACGCGGTGGTCGACGGCGAGATCGTCGCGTTCGACGCGCAGAGCCGCCCGAGCTTCTCTCTGCTGCAGAACCGCATGCACCTCACCCGCCCGCGGGAGATCGAACGCGAGGTCGTGCGCACCCCGATCGTGTACATGCTGTTCGACCTGCTGCGCCTCGACGGGCACGACCTCACCGGCCTGCCGCTGCGCGAGCGCCGCACCCTCCTGGAAGACGTGGTCGCCGGTCTGGACGCGCCCGTACAGGTGCCGCCGGTGTTCGACGATGTCGACGCCGCCCTCGCGGCCAGCCGGGAGTTCGGTCTGGAAGGCGTCGTGGCCAAGGATCCTTCGTCGCGCTACCGTCCGGGGCAGCGTTCCCCGTCCTGGCTCAAGCTCAAGCACACCCGGATGCAGGAGGCCGTGATCGTCGGCATCCGTCCCGGCAAGGGCGGGCGCGAGAGCACCCTCGGTTCGCTGCTGCTCGCAGTGCCGGAAGAGAGCGCCGGACGGAGGGCGCTGCGCTATGTAGGGCGCGTCGGCACCGGGTTCACCGACCGCATCCTGCGTGACCTGCTCGACCGGCTGGAACCGCTCCGGGTTCCGAAGGCCCCGCTCGACGGGGTTCCCGCTCCCGACGCGTCCGACGCGCTCTGGGTGCGTCCCGAGCTCGTCGGTGAGGTCGAGTTCGCGAACTGGACGCCCGACGGGGTGCTGCGTCATGCCCGCTGGCGCGGGCTGCGTCCCGACAAGACGCCGGAGGAGATCGTCGTCGAGTCCTGACCCGCCCCGGCCGAGCGACCGTCAGGCGTGATGCGGTTCGCAGTCCGACTGCTCCGCCGGCTCGATCTGGAACGTCGAGTGCTCGACGTCGAAGTGGTCCGCCAGACACGCCTGCATGTCGGTGAGCAGCTGGGTCGAGCGGCCGTCCGCGAACAGCTGTGGCTCGACGCTCACATGTGCCGTGAACACTGGGGCCCCGCGGGTCAGCTGCCAGACGTGCACGTCGTGGACCCCGACGACCCCCTCGTAGCCGAGCAGATGCGTCCTGATCTCGCTCACCGCTGTGCCCTTGGGTGCGGACTCCGCGAGCACGGAGAACACCTCGCGCAGCAGGGCGATCGCTCGCGGGACGATCATCGCCGCGATGAACAGCGAGGCGATGGCATCGGCGGGCATCCATCCGGTGACCAGGATCACGACCGCAGCGACGATGACCGCCGCCGACCCGATCAGGTCGCCCATGACCTCGAGATAGGCCCCGCGCACGTTGATGCTCGTGCGCTGCGCCCGGCTCAGCAGCCACATCGACACCGCGTTGGCGAGCAGGCCGACCACCGCGACGACCAGCATGAGTCCGCCGGCCACCTCGATCTCGCCCGGGTTCACGAGACGGCCGATGCCCTCGACCGCGACCCAGGTGGCGAGCGCGATCAGGATGACCGCGTTGATGAGCGCACCGAAGACCTCCGCGCGCTGGTAGCCGAACGTCCGTCGGTCATCCGCGGGTCGCGCCGCGACGGTCGCCGCGATGAGGGCGATCACGAGCGCCGAGGCGTCCGTGAACATGTGCGCGGCGTCGGCGAGGAGCGCAAGCGACCCGGTGAGGAGCGCTCCCACGACCTGCACGATCATGACGGTCGCGGTCAGCGACAGGGAGATCGCCAGGAGGCGCCGGCTGCTTGCCGAGCGGATGCCGCCTGGAGCGGGTGCGTGATCGTGCATGCCTCAAGGCTAGCTCGGGAAGACCCGGTCAGAGGCCTGTTTCCGCTAGTCGGGAAGGGTAACGAGAACCATCATCACGAGCCCCGGTGACGGCCCGCTCGGTCAGAGCTCCGCGAGCAGCGGGATCAGCGCGGCGAACGCCCGGGCGCGGTGCGACTGGGCCTGCTTCTCCTCCGCGGTGAACTCTCCGACCGAGCGCTCTTCGCCGTCCGGCTGCCCGTCGGGGAGGAAGATCGGGTCGTAGCCGAACCCGCCGGATCCCGAGGCCGCGTGCGCCAGGCGCCCCGGCCACAGCCCCTCCACGACCTCCTCGCGCCCGTCCGGGAAGACGAGGGCGATGGTCGAGGTGAAGTGCGCCGTCCGGTGCGGGTCTGCGATGTCGCGCAGCTGGTCCAGCAGCAGCTCCAGGTTCGCCGTGGCGTCCTTCTTCTGCCCCGCCCAGTACGCCGAGAAGACCCCGGGAGAGCCGCCGAGGACGTCGACGCAGATGCCCGAGTCGTCGGCGAGTGCCGCGAGCCCTGTGTGCGCCGCGGCCGCCCTCGCCTTGAGCAGCGCGTTCTCGGCGAAGGTCACGCCGTCCTCGACCGGCTCGGGGCCGTCGTAGCCGATGACCTCGAGATCCGGACGCGTCCGGGCGATGATCTGCTGGAACTCCGCGACCTTGTGCGGGTTGTGCGTGGCGAGGACGACCTGCATCGTCACTCCCCCGCCAGCGCGGCGAGCTGCAGGCCCTTCAGATCGGCGCATCCGGCGACGCCGAGCTCGAGCAGCGCATCCAGCTCGCGCTTGTCGAAGGGGGCGCCCTCGGCCGTGCCCTGCACCTCGACGAACAGGCCGCGACCCGTCACGACGACGTTCATGTCGGTCTCCGCGCGCACGTCCTCGGTGTATGCCAGATCGAGCATGGGCTCGCCGTCGACGATGCCGACGGACACGGCGGCGACCGAATCGAGCAGCGGGGTCGAGTTCCGACCGATGAACTTCTTGTCGCGGCCCCACTCGATCGCGTCGGCCAGCGCGACGTAGGCGCCGGTGATGGCCGCGGTCCGGGTTCCCCCGTCGGCCTGCAGCACGTCGCAGTCGATCACGATGGTGTTCTCGCCGAGCGCCTTGGTGTCGACGACGGCACGCAGCGCGCGACCGATCAGACGCGAGATCTCGTGCGTCCGGCCGCCGATGCGACCCTTCACGCTCTCGCGGTCGTTGCGGCTGTTGGTGGCGCGCGGGAGCATCGCGTACTCCGCGGTCACCCACCCCTTGCCCTTCCCGGTGAGCCAGCGCGGCACGCCGTTCGTGAACGAGGCGGTGCAGAGCACCTTGGTGCCGCCGAAGCTGATCAGGGCGGACCCTTCGGCCTGGCTGCTCCAGCCGCGCTCGATGGTGATCTCGCGGAGCTGGTCGGTGGAACGGCCGTCGACGCGGACGATTTCGGTCATGGGCTTCTCTCGGGTCGGAGGGGGCGGGTCGGTCGGGTCGACGCGTCGCCGATTACTCGAAGGCGGATTCGGGGAGAGCGATCACGCCCGTCTGGACCAGCTGGACGTCGCGGACCTCGCGACCCATCAGCCGGTTCGCCAGGGCGGTGAAATCATCGGTCGAGGCGCCGGTGGCCTCGTAGACGTAGGTGGCCACGGCGTCCGGCGACGCGAGCAGATCACCGCGGACCAGCTGACGGTACACGTCGCCGGCGGTCTCGTCGTCGCTGGAGACGAGCGTGACGCCCTCCCCCATGACATAGCTGATGGCGCCGCGGAGGAACGGATAGTGGGTGCAGCCGAGGACGAGCGTGTCGACGTCCGCCTCCCGCAGCGGCGCGAGGTACTCCTCCGCGACCGCGAGCACCTCGGGCGTGCCGGTGACCCCGGCCTCGACGAACTCGACGAATCGCGGGCACGCCGCCGTGAAGACCTGCAGGCGCTCGTTGACCTCGAGCATGTCCTGGTACGCCCGCGAGCCGATCGTGCCGACGGTGCCGATCACGCCGACGCGGCCGTTGCGGGTCGTGGAGACGGCACGCCGCACCGCGGGGCCGATAACCTCCACGACCGGGATGTCGTAGCGCTCCCGCGCATCGCGGAGCATCGCCGCAGAGGCGGTGTTGCACGCGATCACGAGCATCTTCACGCCCTGGTCGACGAGCGTGTCGAGCACCTCGAGCGAGTACCGGCGGACGTCGGCAATTGGTTTGGGGCCGTACGGCGAGTGCGCCGTGTCGCCGATGTAGACGAACGACTCCCGGGGCAGCTGGGCGCGGATGGCCCGCGCCACCGTGAGCCCGCCGACACCGGAGTCGAAGATCCCGATGGGCGCGTCGTTCATGACTCCCCAGCCTACCCGCGTGCGCGCCGCCTCGCGCATCGGCATGCTCACTAAGCTGAGCGCATGACCTCGTCGACGGCGCTGCTCACCGACCGCTACGAGCTGACGATGCTCGCCGCCTCTCTCCGCGACGGGACCGCATCCCGTCCGAGCGTCTTCGAGCTGTTCTCCCGTCGATTGTCCGGGGGCCGCCGTTTCGGCGTCGTCGCCGGCACCGGGCGCCTGCTCGGGCTGCTGCGGGACTTCCGCTTCGGGGACGACGAGCTGCGCTTCCTCCGGGATGAGAATGTCGTCGACGCGGATTCCCTCACCTATCTGGAGAACTACCGGTTCACGGGCTCGATCCGCGGGTATCGCGAGGGCGAGCTCTATTTCCCCGGCTCGCCGATCCTGACGGTCGAGGGAACGTTCGCCGACGCCGTCGTCCTGGAGACGCTCGCCCTGAGCGTCCTCAACCACGACTCCGCCGTCGCCACCGCCGCGTCCCGCATGAGCATCGCCGCCGGGGAGCGTCCGCTGGCGGAGATGGGCTCCCGACGAGCCGCCGAGCGCTCAGCCGTCACCGCAGCCCGCGCCGCCTACATCGCCGGATTCGGGGCCACGAGCAACCTCGAAGCCGGTCGCACCTGGGGCATCCCCACGATGGGCACGGCCGCGCACTCCTGGACGCTGCTGCACGACACCGAGGAGGAGGCGTTCCGCGCACAGGTCGAGAGCATGGGCCTCGACACGACGCTGCTCGTTGACACCTACGACATCCGCACCGGGGTGGAGACCGCGATCCGCGTCGCCGGCACCGGCCTGGGCGGCGTGCGCCTGGACTCCGGAGACCTTCCCATCGTGGCCGCCGAGGTCCGTGCGCAGCTGGACGAACTCGGCGCGACGGGCACCCGGATCACCGTGACGAGCGACCTCGACGAGTACGCCATCGCCGCCCTCGCCGCCTCCCCTGTCGACGCCTACGGGGTCGGCACCTCGGTGGTCACCGGATCCGGCTACCCGACCGCGAGCATGGTCTACAAGCTCGTGGCGAGACAGGACGGCGCCGGCTCCTGGATCGGCGTCGCGAAGGCGTCGGCCGACAAGGCATCGCACGGCGGGCGCAAGGCGGCGTTCCGCACCCTGGAGGACGGCGTCGCGACCGCCGAGACGGTGGTGGTCTCCGACGGCTTCGAGGCGCTGGACACCCCGGCGGAGCACCCGGACGGCCGCGCGCTGCAGGTGACGTTCGTCGAAGCGGGCGAGATCGACACCGCTCATGAGGGCGCTGCGGGCACCGCATCGGCGCGGGCGCACCACCTGCGGGTGCGGGAGGAGCTTCCGGTGCGCGCTCTGGCGCTCAGCAAGTCCGACCCGGCGATCCCGACGCTCTTCGTCGAAGCCGACTGAGGTCAGCCGATCATCGACTCGTAGATCTCCTTGCACGTGGGGCAGATCGGGAACTTCTCCGGGTCGCGGCCCGGGGTCCACTTCTTGCCGCACAGTGCGCGCACCGGCTTGCCGGTGATCGCGGACTCGAGGATCTTGTCCTTCTTCACGTAATGCGAGAAGCGCTCATGGTCGCCCGGCTCGAGGTTCTCTTCGCGGAGAAGCTCTTCCAGTTCGCGATCAAGCGTTGCCACGCCGCCCTGATCGGGGCTGTCCAGCGGAGTACTCATCCCGTGAGTCTACCGGCGTCGCGCGCGCTGCGGGCAGGCATCACGCGGTCTCGACGAACTCCATGAGGCGTTCGCCGCTGCGCTCGAAGATGCGTCCGCCGACGACGGCGCCGACCACCAGCACCAGCAGCCCCGCGAGGATCCCCACCCAGAACGTCGCAGGGGCGTACGCCGAGCCCTCGATGATCGTGGCGGCGAACAGCCAGATGGTCGGTGCGCTGAACACGATCGCCCCGAGGAACGCCGCGGCCGGGCCGTAGGTGCCCCGCGAGGTGGGCCGCTGCGGCTGCTGGAACGGACTGTCGCCCGGTCGCGAGACCGCATACGGGGCGACCACGGACAGGACGCTCGAGACGCCCAGCGCGGAGAACAGCAGGCTCGCCGCCAGACCGCCGAGCGGCAGCAGCAGACTCCAGTCACCGATCAGCAGGAGGGACAGGGGCACCGCGATGGCGAGCACCGGCACCGCGACCAGCAGCACCGGGACGAGGCGCCCGAGACGGTCAGGCAGCCCGCGCACGCCGCTCGCCACGTGCGTCCACAGCGCCGTGGAGTCGTACGCGACGTCGTTGTGCGGCAGCCAACCGAAGAACAGCGCCATCACCGGCACGGGGACGAGCGCCGCGATCTCGATGGGCACTCCCGCGACGATGAGCGGCAGCACCGTGAGCACGCCGGCGACCGGCACCACGATGATGTTCATGATGTAGCGGCGGTCGCGCAGCCAGTAGACCAGGCTGCGCGCGGCGATCGCGCCGAAGGCGTTCGACGGCAGCAGTCCGAACCAGCCCAGCCCGGTGCGCTCCCGTGCGGCGACCGGACGCTCCGTGGTCGTCAGCAGTCGGCGGACCACCCAGGTCCACGCGAGCCAGAGCAGGGCGAGGGTGAGGAAGGCGACGATGCCGCTGACCCACGCGGCCCCCGCCTCGCCGGCCGCGACCGAGAACAGGAACGCCGGGGCGGCGCCGAACGGGCTATAGCCGATCGCGGTCGTCAGAACGGCGAGGGAGTCGGGAACGAGCCCGTCCCAGCGCAGCGATCCGAAGAACACCGCGACGGGGAAGGCGATCACGATCAGCGCGAGGGCGAACAGGGCGGTGAGCTCGCGAGATCGGCGCTCCGGGAGCAGCAGCGCGTTTATCGCCATGCCGATCCGCGACGTGAGGGCGGTGGTGAGCACGCTGACGATCGTGAGCAGCACCGCGAGCGCCCAGGGTGCCCCGGCGCTGATCGCGACGACGCACACGCTGATGTAGACGGCGAGCAGGGCGAGGCTGGGGACGCTCACGAGCGAGGCGAGAGCGAGGACCCAGGGCATCTGCCGCTCGTCGACGCCGAACACCGCGAACCGTCGCGGGTCGAGCTGGTCGACAGCGCCCACCAGGACCGGCCCGACGAGGAAGCCGACCAGCAGGGCGGCGCCGCCGAGCACCGTGACCGCGCGGGCGACCGGCACGGGGGCGCTGTCCAGGCTGAGCACGGCCAGACACACGGCGACCGTGATCGCGACGATGGCCGCGAACGCCACGAGCGTCCGGATCCGACGTTCGCCCCGCACCGCGCCCAGGAGGAGGGCGAACCTCAGTCGGAGAACGTGTGCAGCCACTCGAGCCCCTCCACCTCTCCGCTCGAACCGGCCAGCTCGACGAAGCGCGCTTCGAGGGTCTGCCCCGCGCGCACCTCGTCGATCGTGCCCTCGGCGAGGACCTCACCGCCGACGATGATCGCCACGCGGGAGCACACCCGCTCCACCAGGTCCATGCCGTGGCTGGAGAGGATCACGGTCCCGCCGTGCGAGACGTAGGCGCGGAGGATGTCGAGGATCACCGCGGACGACACCGGATCGACGGATTCGAAGGGCTCGTCGAGCACCAGCACCCGCGGCGAATGGATCATCGCGCCGGCCAGCATGATCTTCTTCGTCATGCCGGCCGAGTAGTCGGAGACGACGCGGCTCAGCGCGTCGCCGAGGTCGAACGCGCGCGCCAGGTCGGCGGCGCGCTTCTCGATCACGTCGGCGGTGAGGCCTCGGAGGAGTCCGTAGTAATAGAGGAGCTGACGGCCGGTGAGCCGATCGAAGGTGCGGAGCCGATCCGGCAGCACGCCCATCACCCGCTTCGCCGCCTGCGGGTCGCTGGCCTGGTCGATCCCGCAGATCACGACGCTTCCGGCGTCCGCGCGCAGGAGTCCGGCGACGATGGAGAGGGTGGTCGTCTTGCCCGCGCCGTTGGGGCCGACCACGCCGTAGAACGAGCCGGCGGGAACCGTGAGATCGATGCCGTCGACCGCGCGGTTGTCGCCGAAGTGCTTCACCAGCCCGCGGATGCGGATCGCCTCGCCGGCGGACGCCCCGTCGTCCGGGCGGATCGCGCCGGAGGCCGCATCGTCCGAGTCCATGACGGCCTCGACGACCTCCACGACCTCGAGCTCGACCTCGGGCGCCGTCTCGACTTCCGACGGCGGCTCGACGAGGACAGGCGCCGCGGAGTCGGGCTCCGCTTCGGCTGCCGGCTCGCTCTCCGCCGCGGCCGCAGGCTCGACCACGGTCGCAGGCTCGACCACGGTCGCAGACTCGACAGCGGGCTCGATCTCGGTACCCGACTGCGTCTCGATCTGCGACGTGGACTCGATGACGGGCGTCTCCGGAGCCGTCTCGACGGAGGCGGCTTCGGCCTCCACCGCAACCGCTTCCGGCTCGACCGGCTCGGCCGCGGCGGCCTTGGCCTTGGCTTCCTTGGCTGCCGCGGCCTTGGCCGCCTTCGTCGCCGCCGCCTTCGCCGCTGCCGCCTTCGCGGCCGTCGTCTTCGCGGTGGTCGATCGTGCCGCCGACTTCGCCGCCGCTGCCTTGGTCGCCGCGGCCTTGGCGGCCGCGGACTTCGCTGCGGCCGTCTTCGCCGCGGCGCTGCTGGCCGTGGTCTTGGCCGGAGTGGTCCTGGGCGCGGCGGTCTTGGCTGCCGTGGTCTTGGCTGCCGTGGTCTTCGCCGCCGTGCTCTTCGCGGCAGGCTTGGCCGTCGACCTCGCGGTGGATGCCGACTTCGGCGCGGTCGACCGCGCGGCGGAGTTCTTTGCTGCGGCGGTACGCGCAGCAGCCGCGGACCGCGGTGCGGCCGATGACGCGCTCGTCTTCGCGCCGGAGTTCTCCGCCAGGGCGCGGTTCAGGGGCTCCACGACCACGTCTGTGGCGGGTGCCGCCTTCTCTGCGGCCGCTTTCGCCGCGGTGGCCGTACCGGAAGCCGCTCGGCTCGCACCGGAGGCCTGCTTCGCGGTGGGCTTCCGTGCCGCGGCGGTCTTCTTCGCCGTCGCGGGCTTCGCCGCGGTGCGCGGCGCCGTCTTCTTCGCGGCGGACCCGGCCGTCGTCGTCTCCTCGGGCGTCGCCGCCCCGGAACTCTGCTTCCTCGCGGGCGCGCGCTTCGCCGATGTCTTGTTCGTCGCGGTCTCGGTCTCGTCCACCTGGGCGGTGCGGTCGTCAGGGGAGGCAGTCACCGTACTACGGTATCAACGGGTCGCGTCGAGCCAAGGCCCCACGCGACAATCGACGATCCGAGAGCGAAGATCCTCCGATGCGCAAGGGGGTTGTCCAGCCTGTGCGTCCGGTGTGTACTCGGTCACGAAATGACAACGGGGCCTCCCTGGCCCCGGGGTTCCCAGGCTGTATCGCTAGCATGAACGCGGCACGACGAAGTGTCTGGTCGGTTAACCGACCGTGAACACAACTTCCTTTAGGAGCACTCGTGACTCTTCAGACCGTCATCCTCGCCGCCGGCATGGGCTCGCGCCTCGGCCGTGCGCTGCCGAAGCCGCTGACCGAGCTCAGCGACGGCCGCACGATCATGGGCCAGCAGCACGACAACATCCGCGCCGCCTTCGGCTCGAGCGCCCGCATCACCACGGTGGTGGGCTACCGCGCCGAGACGATCATCGACGCCTTCCCGCACGTCAACTACGTCCACAACGAGCGCTACGACGAGACCAACACGTCGAAGAGCCTGCTCCGCGCGCTCGGCGCCACCGGTCGCGGCGGCGTGCTGTGGATGAACGGCGATGTCGTGTTCGACCCGATGATCCTGGGCCGCGCCCTCGAGTACATCGAGCGCGACCAGTCCTTCGTCACCGTGAACACCTCGAAGGTCAGCGACGAAGAGGTCAAGTACACCGTCACGGCCGAGGGCTACATCAACGAGCTCTCCAAGACCGTCAAGGGCGGACTCGGCGAAGCCGTCGGCATCAACTACATCTCCTCGACGCACAAGAAGGCGTTCATGCGCCAGTTGCAGCGTGTCGAGGACCAGGACTACTTCGAGCGCGGCCTCGAGCTCGCCATCGCCGAGGACGGCCTGCTCCTCGAGCCGATGGACGTCTCCGACCTGTACGCGGTCGAGGTCGACTTCGCGGAGGACCTGGAGCGGGCGAACCTCTTCGTCTGATCCCTGCTCGGAAAGCCCGGCACCCCGCGCGGTGCCGGGCTTTCGGCGTTTTCGCGGACTGGCTCCCTAGGATCGCTGCATGGCCCCCAAGGTGCACAAGATCCATTCGCTCCCGGACGACGCCCCCTGGGACAAGGGCGTACCGCCGGTCGGCTCGGCAGAGCACCCCATGATGGTGCGCGGACTGGATCGCGTGCTGTCGATCCAGCGCCCGCTCGTCCTGGCGCACATCCGCAGCATCCGCCTCCGCAACCCGCACGCCTCCCCTGCGGAGGTCATCCGCATCCTGGAACGTCGCTACCTCGCAGCGGTGACCACCGGTGGAGCAGCCGTCGGCGCGACCGCCGTCGTGCCCGGCATCGGCACCGGTATCACGCTCGCCCTCTCCGGCGTGGAGACCGTGGGCTTCGTGGAGTCGACCGCGCTGTTCGCCCAGTCGGTCGCCGAGGTGCACGGCATCGCGGTCGCGAACCCCGACCGCGCGAGGGCCCTCGTGATGACGCTGATGCTCGGCAAGGAGGGCGTCGACCTGGTCGCGCAGCTCGCCGGGCAGGTCGCCGGCCGGGGCGCGAGCAGATCGTCCTACTGGGGCGAGCTGGTCACCAAGTCGCTCCCCCGCGCTGCCGTCGGCCCGCTCGTCGATCAGCTCAAGGGCATGTTCGTGAAGCAGTTCGCCGCGAAGGGCGGCGCCTCGGTCATCGGCAAGGCGCTCCCGTTCGGCATCGGCGCCGCCGTCGGCGGGGCGGGCAACCACATCCTCGGACGCCGCGTGCTCACGACCTCGCATCGGGCGTTCGGGGCGGCGCCCCTCGATCTGCCTCTCGAGTTGGAGCCCGTGCCGGGTGCACAGAAGCTCGAACTCAGAATGCTGCGGGGTGCGCGCTACGCGGGCGGCGCGGTGGCCGGCGCCGCCGGGACCGTCGTCCGCGGTGCCGGGTGGGTCGGGCACCGCGTCGGCGACCTCGCCACCCGCCGCGGGCGTGCCGTCGAGGAGCTCGAGGCGGGGGCGGGTGACTCCGACCACGGCGATCACGACCTCCCGTCGCACCCCGGCGCGGACGCCGCCGAGCGCTGATCGCGGAGAGAGCACGTCGCCAAAGGATCAGCCGACCCGTTGTGGCGAGCATCCAACGGGACGGGCCGAGCCGACGATAGGGTGGAATCCGTGACGGACAAGCCCGACCTCTTTACCACCGCCGGCAAGATCGCGGATCTGCGCGCTCGCTACACCGAGGCCGTCGTCGACGCCGAGGCGAAAGCGAAGGAGAAGCAGCACGCGAAGGGCAAGATGACCGCCCGGGAGCGCATCGAGCTGCTGGTCGACCCGGGGAGCTTCGTCGAGTTCGACGAGTACGTGCGCCACCGCACCACCGCCTTCGGCATGGATCGCTCGCGCCCCTACGGCGATTCCGTCGTCACCGGCGTCGGCACGATCAACGGACGTACGGTCGCGGTGTACTCGCAGGACTTCTCCACCTTCGGCGGTTCGCTCGGCGAGGTCGCCGGCGAGAAGATCGTGAAGATCATGGAGTTCGCCCTCGCCGGTGGGATGCCCTGCATCGGCATCCTCGACTCCGGCGGAGCGCGCATCCAGGAAGGGGTGGTCGCGCTCGGCAAGTACGGCGAGATCTTCCGCCTGAACACCCGCGCCTCCGGCGTCATCCCGCAGATCTCCATCATCATGGGCCCGGCCGCCGGGGGTGCGGTGTACTCCCCCGCGCTGACGGACTTCGTCATCATGGTCGACAAGACCAGCCAGATGTTCGTCACCGGACCGGACGTCATCAAGACGGTCACCGGCGAGGACGTGGGCATGGAGGAGCTCGGCGGCGCCTACACGCACAACACCCGGTCGGGTGTCGCGCACTACCTCGCCGAGGACGAGGACGACGCGATCGACTACGCGCGCACGCTCCTCAGCTTCCTGCCGGACAACAACATGGCCGAGCTGCCGTCGTACGAGAGCACGTTCGAGTTCGAGACCACCGACGCGGACCGCGTGCTGAACACGATCGTCCCCGACTCCACGAACCAGCCGTACGACATCCACACCGTCATCGAGCATGTCGTCGACGAGGGCGACTTCCTCGAGGTGCAGCCGCTGTTCGCACCCAACATCGTGATCGGCTTCGGTCGCGTCGAGGGACGCTCGGTCGGCATCATCGCCAATCAGCCGTCCCAGATGGCCGGCACGCTGAACATCGAGGCGGGCGAGAAGGCCAGCCGTTTCGTGCGCTTCTGCGACGCGTTCTCCATCCCGATCGTCACGCTCGTCGACGTTCCCGGCTACCTCCCCGGCACCGACCAGGAGTGGACAGGGGTCATCCGCCGCGGCGCGAAGCTTCTCTACGCCTACGCCGAGGCCACCGTGCCACTGGTGACGGTGATCCTGCGCAAGGCGTACGGCGGGGCATACATCGTGATGGGCTCGAAGCAGCTCGGCGCGGACGTCAACCTCGCGTGGCCGACGGCCGAGATCGCGGTCATGGGCGGTCAGGGCGCGGTCAACATCCTGTACCGCGGCGAGATCAAGAAGGCCGAGGAGGCCGGCGAAGACGTCGCGGCCGTGCGCACCCGCCTCGCGAACGAGTACACCTACAACGTCGCGTCGCCGTTCCTGGCGGCGGAGCGCGGAGAGCTCGACGGCATCATCGAGCCCGCCAACACTCGCGTGTCGATCGCGAAGGCGCTGCGGGCGCTGCGCGGCAAGCGCGCGGAGCTGCCGCCCAAGAAGCACGGGAACATCCCGCTGTGACCGCGCAGCAGGAGCCTGCCGCCGCGCCGGACGAGGTCGCGACGATGCTCGACATCACGCGCGGCGAGGCCACCGAGGAGGAGCTCGCCGCCCTGATCGCCGTGATCAGCGAGGCCTACGCCTCGGAAGCGGCGGACGCGGTGGCGGACGAACCTGCGGTGTCGGCCTGGACGCGCACGCAGCGCCCGCTGCGCGCGCCGCTGCGCCGCGACATCCCCTGGGGCCGCTTCTCGGGCTGAGCCGAGGGCTTCTTCAGTCGTCCAGCAGCAGATCGGACGCGCGTGGGCTGAGGAGCGAGTCGAGCACGACGCACCCGGCCCCCACGGCTCCGACGTCGTCGCCGACCACGGTGCCGGCGACCGGCAGCGAACGCAGCGCCCTGGTCGCGCTGGCCCGCTCCAGCGACCCGGGGATCACGTCGAGGGCGATCTCGGAGAAGCGCGCCCAGAAGGGGCCGCCGAACACGACACGGTCGACGTCGAGCATGTTCGTCAGCGCCGCCGTCAGGACCGCGAGATGCTCCGCGGCCTGCCGCAGCACCTCTCGAGCCTGCTCCTCCCCCGCCGCCGCTCTGTCGCACAGCTCGCTGAACCGCACGTCCACGGCAGCGGCGTCGCTTCCCCCGCGATCGTCCTGGAACACTCCGGCGCGCTCGGCCCGCTCCACGATCGCCTCGGGCGTGCACACGACCTCGACGCAGCCGCGCAGCCCGCAGGTGCACGACGGTCCCTGCGGATCCACGATGATGTGTCCGATCTCGCCGATGTTGTGCGTGCTCCCGCGCACCGCCTCCCCGTCCCTGGCCAGAGCCGCACCGATGCCCGTGCCCAGATACACGAAGACGAACGAGTCGTCGGCGGAGCCGCGTCGCTTCCAGAGCTCGCCGACCGCGGCCGAGGTGGTGTCCTTCTCGAGGACGACCCGGAGGCCCGTCGCCTCCGCGAGCACCGCACGCAGCGGGACCCGGTGCCAGCCGAGCAGCTTCGGCGGATCGATCACGGTCCCCTTCTGGGTGTCGAGCGGGCCGGGTGCCGCGACGCCCACCCCGGCGATCAGCGTGCGATCCACACCGGAGCCCGCGATGAGCGCCTCGATCGTGCCCGCCATGCTCTCGATGATCAGGCGCGGCTCCTTCGCAGGCGTGCGCACGCTCATCCGTCGCACCACCGCCCCGGAGAGATCCAGCAGCACGAACGTCATCACCGCCGGGTCGAGGTGCACGCCCACCGAGAAACGGCTGTCCGCGATCAGGCGGAGCGTCACCCGCGGCTTGCCGGGGCCGTTGATGCGTCGCTCCGCCTCACGGATGAAGCCGTCGCCGAGCAGTCGCCGGGTGATGTTCGTCACCGTCTGCGCCGACAGTCCGGTCGCCGCGACAAGCTCGGTCCTGCTCAGACCGTCGTCCGCCTGCCGGATGGCCTCGAGGATGACCGACTGATTGAAGTCGCCCATCCGCGGAAGGTTCGTGCCCCGGCGAGTTCCCATCGTCCTATGATCCCTTATCGGGCTGAGAATCTTGTCCCCCAAAATACCTACAGACAACGACTTGAAGAACCATCAGACTGAGGGGGACGCTTCGCGTTCGGCTGGTCTCTCTGTCCCAGGGTAGACAGACTCTGATCGGCCACCAGCGGACGGTTTTCGGGTAACTGTCCGCACGGCGAGGGGCAGGCGGATTCGCCGCCCCTCGCCCACTCTCAGCTTCCGGATCCCCTCCGCGGGATCTCGTGCCAGAGGTCGACGGCGTCGTCATCTCCCGAGGAACGCGAACCCGCACGACCGACGACCGTCACCGCGACACGCGGATCCCGCGCCGAGCGGATGATCAGCCGCCCCGTGTGGGCGCGCTCGAGCACCACGGCGAGCTCGTCGCGGATCTCCCGGCGCCGCTCCTCATCGATCTCGTCGAAGCCGCCCTCGTCGAAGACGGTGACGACGGAACCGCGTCGGCGCGCGGCCTCGATCGCGTTGCGCACGGCGTCGTTGAGCAGATCAGCCCCGCGCAGCTCATCGCGCAGCCGGCCCTCCGCGAGTCTCGCGTCGAAACGCTCCTGGTCCGTGAGGTCGCCGCGCGCCGCGACGACGCGGCTCAGGACGGGACCGGCCACCGCGAGAGCGAACTGCGTGCGCAGCCGACGCTCGCGCTGCCGCACCCGCTGCGTGGCGTGCCAGGCCGACACCGCCTGCTGGATCTCCGCGAGCCGCTCCGTGTCGCGGACCGCTCGGTCCCAGAACATGACCAGCAGACGCGCCACGGCCACCCACATGATCGAACCGACCAGGCCGAGGCTGAGGGCGACGCCGACGCCCAGGTAGGCGGATGCCGAGACGATGAGGATG
>Ga0172374_1001470_pt1 | contig 15675 bp, 21 predicted proteins | sample LakKiv3m_FD_114536 | JGI IMG/M metagenome (GOLD analysis project Ga0172374, IMG submission 114536) | Freshwater microbial communities from Kabuno Bay, South-Kivu, Congo - kab_092012_10.3m | ecosystem: Environmental > Aquatic > Freshwater > Lake | place: Democratic Republic of the Congo... | reverse complement strand
TAAATATTAATGAAAGACCATATACAAATAAAGAAGGTCAAGATGCAATATCATTAGAATTTAAAACATTAACAAAAGCACAAAAAGAAGTTGCTTTAGAAATGAGTAAATAATATGAAAATAATTCAAATTGTGTTAGAAGAATGGGAAGGACAAGATGGTAAAAAAAGAACAGAAATAATTGGTCTTGGAGATGATGGATTAATCTATCGTTGGCATAAAGGAACTGGAACTTGGATATTAAATGTATTAAATAAATAATATGGGATTTATTAAGGAATTAACAAAAGAATATTACAACAACAAACCTAAGAAAGAGTATAAAGATAAACTTATATCTCCATCAATGTTAGGTGGTTGTCCAAGAGTTCAATGGTATAAACTCAATGGCATAAAAGAAACCACACCACCTGATACAAATGCAATGATGAACTTTGAAGTTGGTAATTTATGGGAAGCAAAAATAGCAGAGTTCCTTGATGAACAGAAAGTATTATTATATTGGTGGAACGAAGGTCAATCTGAACGTATGTCAGTAGATAAGAGTAAGTGGTCTGGAGAACTTAGAACTGATAAATGGGAAGATTTAGAATTGGGTGTATCTGGCACTCCTGACATTGTATTTAAACAAAAAGATAAGAATGTCTTACTTGATGTTAAAACAATGAAAGCAAATGGTGCTAATTATATTGCAGAGGAAAGTGATGATGAATACTGGGCAGGACATAAGCAATACAAACTTCAATTAGGTCTTTATCTCCTATTGAATGAAAGACGTGTTGCTAATGGACTTGAAACAGTAAAATGTGATTATGGTAAGTTGTGCATAATCTCAAAGGATACTGGTGCGATTATTAAAGAACCTTGTTTATTTATGTCAAAGGAACTAAAAGAGGAGATTTTAGCCGAGATAGAATCTCTTAGGAAACACTTAGATAATAATACTATCCCACCTTGCACTTGTGAAGGTTGGATGGTAAATTATTGTAATTATGGTGTTATATCTTCTATTAAACCCAATAGACAAGGTAAACCAGTTCCGATGAAATGTTGTAAGAATACAAGAATATAGAAATATTGGTGCGTAAAAATCCAAAAGTATATTATCCACAATTTCCCCCATAAACCTATTGACAAAATAATGAATATGTGGTAAAATAGATAGTTGATTATAAGTTAATAATTTTATATTATGAAAAAATTTAATGCTGTTTTAATACGTTTTTTAAAGGGTACTGTAGCAGGAGCTGTTGCATCTATGAGTATGGTAACTATTGTTCAGCCATCAATTTGGGATGATTTTAGTGGTATATTCTCAAGTTTAGCTTTTGCTGGGCTTTATGGTGCTATCACTGGCTTTCTTTTGGCTTTACAGAAGTGGGCAAGTTGGCAAGAATAAACTAAGTTTGGTTAGCACTTTAGCTAACTACTATGTTTCTAAAAAATATAATAAGTCTACTCTTACTATGTTCCCTGTTGGTAATACCACAAAGTATTAGTTTAGCAGACTTAAAAATAGACGAAGCACTTTACACGACACAGATAAACTTCTTTTCTAATTTATATGGAGTTGATAATCGTATAGTTGATAAAGTGATAGATTGTGAAAGTGATTATAATCCTTTAGCTAAAGGAGATGGTGGACATTCAAATGGGATTGCTCAAATTCAAAAACCCACATGGGACTGGATGGAATTACAATACTTTAAAGAATGGGGAGAACACCTAGATTATCAAAGTTCTCATGACCAAATCAAACTTCTTGCTTATCAAATAAGTAAAGGTAATGGTATAAATTGGACTACATATAGAGCTTTGATGAATGGTGGAACATATTCTTTTTGGTCTAAACAAAATAATAAGTACTACACAATAGTTTGTAAATTGGATAACTAATTATCCACATCTAAATAATTGCTTTATGTTTTAATTTGTGATACAATATTAGTATATTATATTAAGTTTTTAAAAAATAATATGTTATTAGTAAATATAAAGAGAGAGAATTTAGAAGAAGCCATATTGGGAAATCATGATTTATACAATCAGTTTAGTTTAATCGCAGATAAATTAAGGACTATTTACACTTGTCTTGGTTGGACTCACATGATTAAAGAGTTTAATCAGGTAGATGATATTGTTGAAAATTTAACAAATAATGTCTTAGAAGGACTTAATACATGTGAAAATGGAAAGGAAGAACCACTCGATAAAGTATCTTGTTCATCTGCTGGTTTACGTGTTACTGGATATTGGGATGAAGAAGGGATGTTAAATTTAGATTATAATTTTATTTTAATATAAATGAAAATAATAAAAATAAATCGTAAAGAATATCCAGTTTATTCTGGATTAATAAAATATTTTCCTAATGCTTTATTGAAAATATCCCACCTTTCATATATAGGTAATGAACAACACAATAAAGGCGAACCATTACATTGGGCTAAAGAAAAATCAACCGATGAGCCAGATGCTTTAATGCGACATTTAATAGATTATGCTAAGGGTATAGAATATGACACAGATGGGCAACTTCATTTAGTAAAAGTTGCTTGGCGTAGTTTGGCTTTACTGGAAAGATACTTAGAAAATGAAAATTAAACAAAAAATAATTTTATTTGATGAAGAAACATCCCCAGCTAAAGGATATTTTTTTGGTGGATTATACGAAGTAAATATTACAAAAGTTGAAGAACCTGAAACAATAATAACCATCTCGTATTGGGACTCTACAACTAATCAAATAAAACATATATCTCAGTGGGATTTTAAAGATTGGAAAAAGAATGTTTGGAATGATAGAAGTTTAGTTAAACATTTTAGAGAAGTTCTTATAAATGGTAATTATGATTTAATTGCTGGACAAAACTCTGACCAATTTGATATTAAGTTATTTAATGCTAGATTAGCATATCATAATCTTAAACCACTTCCAGAATATAATACTTTAGATACAAAAAAACTTGCCAAAGGTAAATTAAAACTACATAGTTATTCCCTTGATTATATGGCTTGGTATTTTGGATTAAAAGGTAAATATCATCATTCTGGAATGGATATGTGGTTTGCATCTAGGGATGGAAATAAAAAAGCACAGAAAGAAATAAATACATATTGCGATAAAGATGTTTGGCTGACAAAAGAAATTCTGTTTAGAATACTTCCATTTGTTAAATTACCTAGTTCTTATAATAGAAATGATGGAATACATCTAAATTGTTCTAATCCTAATTGTGGGTCAATCAACTTAAAAAGAGATAAATTGAGAAAAACTTCTACTGGTTGGAGAATACAATATGTATGTAAGTGTGGTAAATATACAACAGATAATAATACACTTTATAAAGAAAAACCTATATTAAAAATATGACTAAAATAATTATATATGGCTCAACACCAAGTAAAAAAAACTCAAAAATTATTAGTTGTAGAGGAAATAGACCATGTCTTTTTCCGTCTACAAAATACACTGAATGGCATAAAGAAGCAATTCTTCAACTCGCAGGAAAAAAAAGTATTAAATCAAACTCTCTTACGCTTACGTTCTATGCAAAAGATAATAGAAAATTTGACCTCAGCAACAAAGCCGAAAGTATAATGGACACATTAGTAGATGCAGGATTACTTAAAGATGATAATTACTCTATAGTTAGTGAACTACATTTAATATTTAGTGGTGTTGAAAAAGATAATCCAAGATGTGAGATTACTTATTAGTATCAAGCCCTAATTTTTCTCTTATAAAATCTGATTCTGTTTTATCTCCAGCATTTTGTTTAATAGCAACCTTTTCAGACTCTGTAACTCTTACGATTATAAACTTTGTTTTATTATCAGACATAAATATATTATATCATACTGTGATACATTTGTCAAGTATAAATAATTGCATTTTTAACTTAAATATGATATAATAGAAATAATGATGGTTATTTGAAAAAATAAGGAGGTAAATTATGTTATCATTTAAAATACAAGGAGAAAAAATGATACACAAAAGAAAATTTCGAAGTGGTTATAACTTACACCACTTAAGACCTCGTTCACGTGGAGGTTCTATGTCAGATGAAAACTTATGTTATTTGAAAATCAAAAAACATCATGCTTTGCATAAATTATTTTTCAATCTAACACCTGAACAAATAGTAAAATTCTTATCAAACTTTAATGAGAATATGTTAATTGTTTTTGGAACTACAGACCTAGCTGAAGCTCTAAAAATTTACATTAGATTACTTAAAATGAAAGGAGTCTAATTATCTTTAAAGACTAGATTAACATAGTGTCATTAGAAGATTTGTCTTCAGAGAATTATGTAACAAATGTTACCTTACAAGCAACCCTCAGATTAACGAAGGTTGCTTTTTAATTAAAATTTATTTAACACAGCATTGGTCTTTGCACCAACTATTCCATCAGGAGTTAAATTATGTAGTTTCTGAAAAGCAATTACTGCTGTTTTTGTTTTTAATCCAAAAATAGTGTCTGCTTTAATCTTCAACTTTTGTTGAAGCATTTTAACGTCAAATCCTCTCATTCCATATTTGAGAAGTTTAGTGAAAACATAAGGTGGAATTGTGGGTGTAGTTGGGAGGTCTACCCACGCTTCATTCATTGGGTAGTTACTCCAATTTATGTGAGCTGAACCAGCTAGACACCAAGTATTTCCCCAAGTATTTGCAAGTTTTTGAATAAAATCAGTAGTATAGTCAAAAGAAGCGAGAATAATAGCGTGTCCACTGGTTTCAGGAGCATATCGTAATGGGTCAATATCTTTTGCAAGCCAAGAAGGAGTCCACCAATTACTCTGACATCCATAACGACAAAGTATACCACCGTCAGTTTCTGCTACTGCTTTAGCAATACTTTGTGCATCATTTACATTAACTGAAGCATATCCGGATATCTTATCTACGCAAAGTGCTTTTAGACGTTCAATTTCAGCATCAGGAATTGCTTTAAGTTTGGCTATATATTGCGAGTAGTTTAAAAACCTATCATTCTCTTTAGTATGTGTCCAAAGTTCTGCTGGTAGGAAACCATAATTTTTAGCGACTTTGTTGGCACTTAAGATAGACGACCCCTCGTTCCAATTCATATCGTAGTATTTCTTCTGTAAGAGATATTGAAATTCAGGTGAGTATTTTTTGCCTTTTTGTTTCTCTCTTAACTGCACTCTTGAAATAGCTGTGCAGATTCCGACTTTGTGTTGGTGTTCTATATCTTCTGGTAGATACTCTGTTCCACCTTTACTTAAGGGTGTTTCAGGTAACGCCATATCTCCAAGTTTTACTGTTCTTGGGTCTATCTCTGATACATTTGCTCCTGTTCCTAATTGTTCTTTATTCATATTATTTATTATTTAAGGCCTTTAATAATTCAACATATTGTTCTTGGAGCTTAGTATCTTGTTGCTTTAATTCTTCTATGTTTTTTTCTATTTGTTCTATATGTGTGTAGTGGTTTTCCTTAATTAAAGCTACATCTTGTTTGATTTCATAATAAGGAGCAATAACACCAACAACAAAACCAACTATAGCTATTATAAATTTAATTTCTGCTGTTAAATACTTTTTTATTATGTTTTGTTGTTCTTGTTTCATATATTTATTATATTATAATTATAATGTTTTTAGTAGCGAACTACTACCTGTTTCAGGTGTTAATGCTAATGTTGCTCCAGTATTTGTTATTCTTATAGGTATTGCTGTCTTAAGTGAAATTGTTTCAGTAATCTTGTCTAATACTCCATTTATTGGTATTGTTAGATTTTCATAACCATCAGCAGAAATTTGTAGCGTGATATTGTTAAAAACAGTCGTTTTTGAAAAGAAATTTGATGCATAATAATGATAACCATCAGCATTATTTGGGTCATACTCAACTAAATATATCATTACATCAGTTTCAGGAATATCACCATTACTATCAGTTGTAGCAGTATAGACATCTGGCACATCCTTATTATTGGATATTATTACATTAGCACCTTCAATAGGGTTTCCATTAGTATCAACAATTTTTAAATTTAAAGTTTCATAAAATTCAAATTTAGCAACTGACCCAGCTTTTAGCGTATATGATGCTAGTGGATAAACAAAACCAACTCTTACAAGTTTGTTAGGTCTTTCGGGGCTGGTAACGTGATAGCATTTACTCGTAAAATCAATTACTGTGTTAGTAATATAAGAACTTTCCATTAGAATATCAGCATTAAACCCATTATTATAATTGGTTTCATAGGTATTATTGTTTTGAACTTGACTAAATTCAACATTTCTCAAAGTGAAAACGATTGGAGTTATTGTATTAGAATAAGTCGGCGTAATAGTAACGTGAATAAATTTAGAATTAGTGATGTATTGCCCATTGGAGATATATCTAATAATGTTTGCTACATTTTTATTCTTAGATACTGACCCCGATATTGTAATTTTATCTTTAGAAGAATAGGAGCTAGGCATATAATTAGACCCATTACTGAAATTGTCTAAGACCATATTATCAATCAAAAAAGCATTACTCATACTATCTATTATACCATTTTTAACATACAAACCATTGTTTACCCAATAAGCAGATTGAGTTTTTGTATACGACAACATACACCCATATAATTTCATTAAGTCAGCTGTGGCGTTACCAATTCCAGAAATATTGCCGTGATATAGTGTTATTCTCTTATCAAATATAGCTGGTATTGACCCAGAAGTCCAAGGATAACCTGTAGCAGGTTTATCTTGAATTATTGAACCTCTAATATGTAGGTCTACATTCCAAATACTTGGGTTGTAGTAAGTATAATTATCATTAGAAATTGAGATAGATTTCCCTAATAAAGATTTTCCAGTTGTTTTAATCGCCTCGGTAATATGATACCATTGGTTGTTGGAATTAGTGCTATCTATCCAAATTAAGACTGCTGGACTGTTTTCATCAATCCAAGATGGTAAAGTAAAAGCTCTATAATCGGCTGTTTCGTTAGCTGTCGTGGTATATTTTCTACTAGCTATTTGTGGCTGATTTTGAAGTCCGTTGATACCTCCACCATTAGCACTTCTTTGATATAATTTTCCATCATATTGATAACCAGATGATGAGATAACTACCGAACTTAAGTATTTATATTTTACCCCATCAGTATCAGTGAACATTTGTATTTCCCTCATCCCAGTAGAATAATATAATCCACCCCATCTATCGTGTCCATAAGCATTCCAGCCCAGTGATGGAGTAGCTTCAGTCGGAGACCATTCGTTATCTATACGAGGGTCATTAGTATTACACCAATGGACATAAGACCCATCACCCCTAAGCATTGAATAATAATCCCACTTAAAATAAAAACCTGGTTTAGTATTTTGTGGATAAGCTGAAGTATTAACACCTGGGGAAGAAAACCATTTACTTGCACCATCATCACTTACCCAAGTAGCAGTTATATCAAAGGTATTAGTAGTAACATTAGAGATAGTATATTTCCCTGTATAGTTAGCAGTTCCCCTAAGCCACACACTATCACCGTTATTTAATCCGTGAGCAGTAGCAGTTACTGTTACAAGTCCACCTCCAGCATCAGCGTAAGCAGTTACATCACCACCTTTATAATAAATTTCCATCTTGATACGATTATTAGTGGCATCTGTTGTTACTGAAACCTGCTCACTAGCTACCCCAGCAACATTTCCATAATAAGGGGCATTACAAGCATTTGGGCAAAAAGAATTCCAGCCAATAATATAATAAGTCGCAGGAGATAAAGTTCCTCCAGTAACTGCCTGTAACCAAATATAAGGTTTTCCAATTGTATATAAATTAACTGCCATATATTTCTCGTAGTTTGTTTTTAATATCTGTTAATTTATTTTCTAAGTATAATTGCTCTCCTTGTATTTGAGAATTTTTCAACATTACAATATCAATAATTCTCTCATCAACATTGTCTGGTAATTTGATTATATCAAAACTTATACTTTGTAAAATTTGGGATATTTTATCTTGTTCGTCTTTTAAAACTTGAGTATTTACTACATCATTAGTTTCGTCATTAAAATATAAATTGTCTTTGATTTTTAGCCACATATCAATATATTGTTGCATAAGTTTGTGTTGCTCTATCAGTCCAAGCAGTAGATATAGAACTATCTCCTGTGGCATAATCCGACACATAACTTGTCTTATTTAGTCTGTTAATTCTCCATTTTGTTGTAGTTGGTATAAAAGAAAGGAAGTAATAATAAGTAGCATCAGCAATATCTATGTTTGAAGATACCCACGAACTTTCAATTATTGATTGTAATGTTTCTTCTGTTGCTGGGTTGATTATATTTTCATTTTTATCTCTAATCTGTGGATTATATGAATTATATGCAGGTCTAAATAACTGTGGCATATTATTTGTTGCTGTAATAAGAGCATCAAATTTATCAGAATAATCTTGTTCATTCCTTCCTACATTTAATACTTCAACTAAATCATTTATAGCATTAATAACATCAGAGTTATCTTGTTTTTTATCAGATATAACCTTTAATAGTTTCTCTATATTTTTAGTATCTACCTTATCAAATTTCTTATCTTTAACAGCTTTTGAAACATTAGAAAGACCATCAACAATAGGTTTAATATCTATGTCTTTTATACCAAGTTTTTCTTTTAGGTCTTTACCTACTATTTCAAGATTAATTTCTCTCATTATATTTTTTGTTAACACCAAATGTCAGTGTTGTTTTATGACAATCTATACATAATGTACGACCATTATCAATAGAAAAACGAAGTTCAGGATAACTACAGAATGGTTTTCTTTTTCTGTGGATTAATTTAATCATATTATTTTAAAATTAATTTCACGCATATTGGTTCGTTATTTTGCTTAACTAATTCTGTTAATATATCTGTTAATTTACTATCTTCTTTTACTATTGTAGGTTCAAGAGTAATACTAGAAATAGCATCAACTATTTGTTTAGTTTGGTCTTTTGTAGCTTCTATTTTAGCTCTTGCTATTTTTAATTCTAGTTCTTTATCCATATTGTTGTTCTATTATATCATATTTTAAGTAAAAAGTCAATATTATTTAATATAAATCAGCACCAAAGAATTGACCAAATGCTGTATATATTCTTTCTATTACTTCCTTATCATTATCCCCAAAGAGTATTGGTATCATGCTTGTAGGAGCTATTGGTGCTGCTAAATTTTTTAATTCATTCCAAAATGTTGCATCATTACCTATATAATCCTTACCATCAAAGAAATCTACACCTACTGATGGTAATGGTGCTAGTTTACTTCTAAGAGTTCTAAGTATAACATCACCTTTTGTTTTTCGTTCGTCTCTCCCTAATTTATACTTCTTACCACTCCCTGATTTTTCATATCCGAGTATTAATTTTGAAGCTAAGGAAATTAACCATTTACCTTTTGGTTTTATACCAACCCATTGGTCACCTATTTTAATCTTCATAAAATTAGGAGATGTTGGGTTTATTTCTGTATTATCAGGAGCTATCATTGCAAGAGTTAGATATGAACCAACAGCAAAAGCAACACCTTCACCAAGTGATTCAGCAGACCTTAGTCTAGCAATACGAGATGCTTTTGGATTAAATACATCTGTATACATTTTTATATCAGATGCCATAAATCTAGGAGCAAAAAATCCTTCATTTAACAAGGCAGCATTTTTTTCATACTTACCAAAATTTGTTGTTCCTGTTATTTTGTTAGCATGGTCTACTATTTCATCTAATAATTTTACATCTATATCTGTTGATGTTTTATCTGAGAAAATACTATCAAAAGAACCCTTACCTAAATATTCTCTTAATTTATTTTGTTGTTCTTTGTTTAAATTTTTAAATGAAGAATTATCTAAATCTATTTTATATCCTTTTATTCCTAGTAATTTGTCTATTGTTTTTTCTGTATATCTAAGTGTTCTTTTAGCTTCTCCAAGTCTAGCTGTTTGTTGAAATGCTGAAAACCAATTGTTTGCACCTTTAATTACTTTACCTATTCCAGGTATTAATTCAGGCGCATTAGAACCATACATTTCCTCACGTTTAACCAAACGTAATCCTCTTTCAACTAATTTATCATAATCTTTATCTTTAAAGAGATTTACAAGTGTAGCATCATACGCTTTATCACCACCTGATTTGAAAGCAACCTTAAACGCATTACCGACTTCTTTTATGCCAGCTTTTAATTCACCTCTAAACATAGTAGATAATAAAGTTCTCATAACATACACAGGTGCTTGAATTGCAGCAAAAGAAGCATCTATTGTTGCCTTCATTGTTTTAAATGTTTGTGAGTTAATAAGATTATCTTTTATTTCCTTACCACCAAAATATATTTTATCTAATACATTTTTACCTTGTGTTTTATTTGATATTTGTTCTCTTAATGTTTTAATAACACCAAGAGCATCTTTACCTTCGTAAACACTTTTTAATGATTCCTCATATTTTTTTAGTTCCAATACTGCTTGTCCATATTCATCACTATAATTACCATTTGCATCTAATGGAAGTTTTGAAGTTAGTTCTATCTTTTTTTTAATTGATATTAATTTAGCTGCTTGTTCATTTGTTAAACTAACATCATATTTATTATTAAATAGCTCCTGTGCATCAAACATTAAATCTACATTTGTTTTATTTTTTAATCCAAGATAATTACTATTAACAGTTCCATCAGGATTATATATTTTAGATTGTCTTTCATTGTAAAGTTTCTTGAAAGTTTCTTTCATTCTAATCCTTTTTTCATTTGATATACCACTAATGTCATCAAGATAATTAATTATAGCAACTTCTTGATTTTTAAGTAATGTTGATTTTTCATACATATTGTTGAAAATCTTTGCATCATCAATATTAAAAAACTTAGATAGTTCATCAACTCTCTTATTTGAATCCAATGTATCATTTGTCATGATTTTTTTTATATTTTCTCTATGTTCAGGTAGTATGCAAATTTTTTGTTTCATTTTAACACATTAAATTATTTATAATTTCATCAATATAATTATTATCTAGCTTTGAACTTGAAACTTCATTTAACTTCCTCTTTAATTCATTTATTATTTGAGTTAGTTCTTTTTGTGCTTTCTTATTATTGAATCCTTTTGATTCTAATATATCTTTTTTTACACTTCTTAGAAAATCTGCATTATTACCTTCCTTAGCCATTTTTGCAGAAACAGTTGTTTGAGCTCCTTTTGATATAACATTAGAATCAGATAATTTATTTATTAATTCAATATTACCTTCTTCATCTGCTATATTTTTCATTTTAGAAAGATATGCGCCCTCAGGAACAGTTGTAGGAATAGTCTTACTTCCACCATTAGCAACATTTTCTAATTCTTCTCTTGGTATAGAGTTTAATTCATCTGACCATTTTTCAAATGTTCCTTTTTCATAATCAGGAAAATCCTTACTAAATACTTTAGCATCTTTAGTAATTCTTTCTTCTCTTATTTTAGGTGTTTCAACTGTAGGTGTTTCTTTAAAAGGAGCATTAGTCATTTGTTCACCTGTTTGTGTATTCATCTTTGTTGTATATCCATTAGGTATAATCTCACCTTCTTTAACAGGTCTAAATCCTTGTGAGTCATATTGGTGAGTTTGTGTATTTATTTTAGGTTGTCCAACTGTAGGTGTTTCTAGTTTAGACTGTCTTGGTGTGGTTATTTTTTCTTGTATTGGTTTAGGATGCATCTTTTCCCAAGTATTATCTACTTTTTTCATAAAATTAGAAGATAATGGTTGTTTAGTTCTATTCATAAAACCAACTTCACTTGATATAAAATCATTCTTAGATTGTGATTTTAATGCTCTGCTTTCCATTTGTGTTTTTGGTGTTACTTTTGGTGTTATATATCTTGCTCCTGGTTGAATATTAACATTTAATTTTTCTGCTGGTTTATTAACAAAAACATTATCGGTTAGCCCAACTTTTGTAGGTTTAAAATTATCAAATGGAGAACCAGCATTAGGTATATTAAATTTACGAGATGCACTATTTGCTTTCTGTAGTTGTGCAGCACTTCTACCTCCAAGTATTGAAGATAAGAAAAATGCACCACCTGCTCCTATACCTGGTTTAAATACTTCAACTCCTTTCTTTCCTTCTCTGGCATTTTGAGCCACATCAAAAGAATAACCAGATGCTGTATTAAGCCCAGTTTCTATTCCAAATCTTTTCATTATCTGTGATGCGAGTAATTTCCTTTCTGCCTCTCTTAGTGTTTTACTTGCAATTAGTTTTCCAGATTGCATAACACCTTTTGTAAATAAAGACCTTAAACCACCAGTTGCAGCATCTGTCATTGCTTCAGCAGCATCAGCAGCTACTTCTAAGTTACTTCTAGTTATATCTGGTACAATATCTGTAGTAGTTCCAGTTTTAGCAAGATATTCTCTAGTTTTATCATCTAGCTGATTATAAGCCATTGTTTCTCCAAGAGTTTTACCCATTCTTGCAAAAGCACCAAACAATGGTAATCCACTTAAAAACTCAGTAATATCAGTAGTTGCTGTATAAGTACCGTCTTTTTGTCTTACTGGTTCACCTGTCATTCTTTGGGTAAATGTAGGTTTAATTATATCTTTTTTATCAAAATTGAACTCCTCTTCCCAATTAATTTTACTCTTTTTATTATTTTGAGATTCAAAATTGAACTCTTTATCCCAATTAATAGACATATTATGAATTTCCCATTAATTCTAATACCTTTAATATATATTTCTCATCACCAGAATTAAAACCATCAATTATATTCTGTGGTGCGCTATTTGATTGTAACCATACTCTAGCGTTTGTTATCTGTGTTGGGGTTAATTGTATTTGTGGTTGTGATGCATAATAATCACTTGCTGATTTATTTACATCTGCAGCACTAATACTACCTGGCTTTAATTGATTTACCCAAGAGCTAGGATTTTCTTTTGCTTGATAGGCATTATTTAACCAAGTCTTTTGATATTCTGTACTTTGTGTTAAGAATGAACCAAGACCTGTTCCACTATATAATGACATAGCCCATTTTTCAATAGCATCTTGTTGTTTCTTTAAATAATTCTCACCCTCTGATTTTAATTTTTCATCTCTATCCATTTTTAATTTTAGAGCATCAATATTAAATTTATATCTCTCTTTCATTATATCAGCATCCACCTCTCTTTGTGATTTACTAAAGTCATAAGTAATCTTTAATATATTTTCATCTAATGTAGATTGTAAATCATTAATATCTGAATACATATTATTATCTATTTCTTGAACTGCAAGATTGTAATTTGATTTTAATCCATATAATGCATTATTGTATTTAGCTTCAAGATTCTCTAGTCCAGTTTTAGCATTACCATCAGTTCTCAATGCACCTATTGATGCTAAAAATTCTGTAACATTATTTCTTGCTATCAATCTTTGTTCTTCTAAATCTGATTCCTGTAATTCAAGTTCTGCTTTCAGTTTCTTTTTAGACCATTCTGCTTTATCCTCAATAGCTGCTTCTCTTTTTTGCTCTTTATCTTTAGCCATTTCTAGAATTTTCCAATTCTCTTGTCGTGTTTGATTTAAATTATCATAAGACATTTTATTCATTTCTGCAAGGTAAGATGCTTGATTTGTTAATTGTTGATTATAATTCTTTGTATATAAATCATTTCCCTTCATTAGTCCACCCATCTTTGAAATATATTGTTCTGTTGTCATTGGTTCAGTTCTAACAACTGGTAGAGGAATTATTTTATTTTCAATATCTTTTTCACGAATACCATTTTTCTCAGCTTCTGCTCTGAATTCAGGATTAGAATTCCAGACATTTATAAAATCATCTACATTATCAAATCCATTAGCTATATCTTGTGCGCTATAATTAGTAACTTTTATTATATTATCTTTTTTTGTTACATCACTAGGCCAAGGATTATTATTTATATCAGGAACACTATTTCCCAATCCACTCATTGAATTATACGCAGAATTAGCAGATGAAAGATTATAATTACCTGTATTATATGAATTAGTAGTATCTGAAGCTATAAAGTTTGGTGTTGGTGTAGGTGTTGGTGTAGGTGTTGGTGTAGGTGTTGGTGTAGTTGTTGGTGTTGGTGTAGGTGTAGGTGTAGGTGTAGGTGTTGGTGTTGCTAGTGTTTTATTATTTGATTGTATTTGTGTGTTTGGTATATCTGCTGTTAAATATTGATTATCTACTATATTAGAATTATCTCCATAATATTCACCAGTATCAATAGCTTTTTGTATATTTCCACCACCCAAAATAGGATTAAAATTTGTTGGTACATCAGATGAAAATTCAGTTACATTAGATGAAAATGGTGTTAATCCAAGTTCTTTTAATCCTTGTTCTGTATATTTTATATCATTAGAACCTTCTACACCATACATTGCTGGTGCTATAGAATCTTTATTTAATTTTGCTCCAGATAATAATGGTGATTGTAGTACAGTAGATGTAATATCTTTATTATTTATTTTTTTTATTGTATTAGAAATACCATTAGCTAATGATGACCATCCTGATGACCATCCTTGTGTAACATTTTTCATTAAACCACCACTCAGTGGATTAGCAAATGTTGGTTGTTTATTTGTACTTGTTGATATTGAACTAGAACTACCTGATTTATTAGAACTACTTGATTTATTAGAACTGTCTGATTTACTAGAATTACCTCCACTAGATAGACTACTAGATGTTTGTTTTCCAACAATTCCATCTGTTGTTAAATGATTCCTTGTTTGATAATCTCTAACTGCTTTTTCTGTTTGTTTACCAAAAATACCATCAGCTCTTATACCTAGTCGTGTTTGTAGTTTTTTAACTGCATCTCCCTTACTACCTACTTTTAATACTTGTGTTGCCATATATTTATATTATTAATAATTACCAATAAGCTAATATGTCTATTACTGTTGTTGTTGCACCACCAGTAACCCATTGAATAACCCCACTATTATCTGTTACTGTTTCTCCTTTTTTTAATTTTTTACCAGTATTTGGGTTATATTTTATTTTATCTGCCATAAATTATAATTATAATGTTAATATACGATATTTAATAAAGCATTTTAATGTTCCTGTACCATTCAAAAAAGCAGTTGCAGAAAGTAGTTTTAACTCAAAAGCTGCATTTGTTCCTACTAAAGCTGTAATGCTTGCTGATGTGGTACTTTGATTTATACTCGAACTTGCAGAATTAATTACTGCAGCAATAGGCCCAATAATTATATTTGTTGTGTTGCCGACGTATCTACAAGTAATTTGGTCTCCATTCGTATATTGAGTCCCTGCTGTAAAACTAAATACAATTTCATCTATAATATTTATTTTACCTGCACCAGGTGCTGGTAATAATTCTTTTGGAGTAGTATTAAGAGCTAAAATATCAGCAGATGACAAAGATACAGTTGCTGCCCTTATTATATTCTCTGATAACAAATTATTAGCACCCCAATTACTACCATTATGATACATTATATCTCCTTCACTCCCTGCTGGTAATCCTGCTGCTATAATACTATTTATATCATCTTGTAGTTCTGTCCAATGTTTTGCTGTAACATTCATTCTTACTTGTTCTCCAATAGTGTGAGATTGTGCTGATGTTCCTGAAAGTCCCCTATCGG
>Ga0172374_1001468_pt1 | contig 15683 bp, 14 predicted proteins | sample LakKiv3m_FD_114536 | JGI IMG/M metagenome (GOLD analysis project Ga0172374, IMG submission 114536) | Freshwater microbial communities from Kabuno Bay, South-Kivu, Congo - kab_092012_10.3m | ecosystem: Environmental > Aquatic > Freshwater > Lake | place: Democratic Republic of the Congo... | reverse complement strand
GAGCAACATGCTACAAACGACCGCAACCCGAATGATCTAGCCGCTTGAAAACGAAGGGAAAACCATGACCAAGTCGGAGTTGATCGAGCGAATCGTCACCCAGCAGGGGCTGCTTTCATCCAAAGATGTCGAGCTGGCCATCAAGACCATGCTCGAGCAGATGGCTCAGGCCCTGGCCACCGGCGAGAGGATCGAGATCCGCGGCTTCGGCAGTTTCTCCCTGCACTACCGCGCCCCGCGCATCGGCCGCAATCCCAAGACCGGTCAATCCGTCAGCCTCGACGGCAAATTCGTTCCGCATTTCAAGCCGGGGAAGGAATTGCGGGATCGGGTGAATGATGAGGAGTAAATTCGAACTCTCAGTAGGTTATTCATCCCGCGCATTCTCGGAGTTCTGGAAGTGCGACCAGCCACGATATGCCTGTGTTACATCCCGCGGTTGAGCCCTTCTAATCCAGCATATTGAGCACGCTTTGAGTATTGAAGGCGCCGCGATCTGCTGCATCTGGACATCAAGACCTGGGGTGCTTTCGCCAACCCGGCCACCTCGTGACGGGCATCCCTCAGTAAAACTCGGACGATGCCGGCTGGGAGTTTGTCCATGTGGGCATCGATGGTGGCAGCCGAATAACATTCAGTCCCCTGCGCCCCGATGAGCGTGGCACCCAGCGCCTGCTATGCGCTTCTCCAGCGCTGCGCTACTACCGAGGCCTCGGATACGGGTTAGTTGCATCATGAGCGACAACGGCGTCTGCTACCGATCCGAGCGCTTCCGCCCCCTCTGGTGCGCAGGCTTGGCTTCCGCCCATCTTTGGACCAAGCTACACATCGCGCAACGGCAAGGCCAAGCGCTACATTCAGACCATCTGCGTGGGTGGGCAGATCAGTGCAGGTACGAAAGCTCTGAGCAACGCACCTCTGCTGCTGTGGCAGCGCCATTAAAACTGGCATAGGCCTCATACTAGCCGGTCACCGACATCAGTCGTGCGTCACTTCCACTGACCACCTATTGGTTTTACACATCTAGCGCTAGCTCCACAGTTTGTTTCCTGGCTATCACCCGTATGTCTAGTTGCGCGACTAAAAGTGTGATTTGTGTTTGGCATTGTTGCAATCCCATGGCAGGATTCGCGTTTTTAACGTGGTAGCGGGAGCAGTAAATGCAAGGAAGGGAGATTGGTTCTCATTCATATCGGAATGATGAAATCGACTTGGTCGAGCTGGCCAGGGGCCTCTGGCAACAGAAGACCATCATCATTGTGATTACTACGCTTATCGCTGCGGTTGCGGTTATCTATGCGCTCATGGCGCGCCCTGTTTACGAAGCAAAAGCCACCGTACTACCGCCGCTTCTTTCCAGTATCGAAGCCTACAATGCGGGAAAGGATTCTCTCGCAAAAGAAGCGCCTCGCAAACCGTTTACTACGGAAGAGGTCTATGGCGTGTTTACGCGTAACCTTACTTCCCAATCTCTACGCAGAGCCTTTTTCAAAGATACCTACCTTCCTTCTCTATCCGAATCTGAGCGGGATGCACCTGACGATAGGCTATGGTCAAAGTTCAATAACTTGGTGAGCATCAAGGCCCTAGACAAGCAACAACCTAATATTTTTGAAATTCGCGTCGAGCACTCAGATCCGCAGTTGGCGGCAGATTGGGCGAACGAACTTGTGACCAGAGCTGCCGCAGAAGCTAAAGAAGACATGCAACGCAATGTGATGAGCGAAGTCAACATGCGTATTCGTTCTGCGGAGCGTCGTATTGCTTCGCTGCGCAGCACGGCTTCCCAGCGCCGGCAGGATCGCATCGCGGTGCTTCAAGAAGCCCTGGTGGTGGCAAAGGCCGTAGGTTTGGTTGCGCCGCAGGTGACCGCGGGTCGCACTTCGTCCAGTGATGAGCTCGCCGAGTTCGTAGATGGCAGTCTGACTTACATGCGTGGTGCCAAAGCGATTGAGGCCGAACTGCAAGTGCTTGAAGGGCGTGTCTCAGACGATCCGTTCATTCCCGAGCTGCGAGCCCTTCAGGAGGAAAGCTCCTTCCTCAGTCATATCGAGATCGACCCCGAAATCGTCGCAGTTTTCACGCTTGATAGCGCTGCTGAAGTTCCACAGACACCAATCAAGCCCAAGAAGACGCTGATCGTAGCGCTCGGCGTAGTGCTTGGCGGGATGCTGGGTGCTTTTGTTGCGTTGGTACGTCTGCTAGTCCGAAAAAACCGCAACCCGGAGTAAGGCCAGCATGGCTGGGAAAGGGCATTGCACGCGCCCGGTCGAGGCTCCAGACCTGTGATACGGATCGTTAAAGGACTAACCATGCGCTACCCAGCTATCGAACACCACGGCTCCCACGACGGTGTTACCGGTTCCTGCCATCAGCTGCATATGGATGCCGAGAGCAGCCTGCTGATCGATTGCGGCCTGTTTCAAGGCAACGAAGCCTCTGCGAGCGGGCGCGCCGGGGCAGGGCAACCGGCTATCGACTTCTCCGTCGCCACCGTCCAGGCGCTCGTCGTTACCCACGTGCATATCGACCATGTGGGACGGATCCCCTACCTCCTCGCTGCCGGCTTCAAGGGCCCGATTTACTGCAGCGAGCCTTCGGCCAAACTACTGCCTATCGTTCTTGAAGATGCCTTCAAGCTGGGCTTCAGCCGTGCCCAGAACGATATTGAGCGTTACCGCAGGCTGGTCGAACAGCGCTTACGGCCCTTGCCTTACCAGCAATGGCTCACATTGCTAGAGACCAGCCAGCTCGTGGCACGTATACGGTTACAGCGCGCTGGTCATGTACTTGGGTCCGCTTACGTAGAAATTGACCTTGCATATCCAGCGACCGGCGAGAACAAACGCATCGTTTTCTCCGGTGACCTCGGCGCGCCACATGCGCCACTGCTCATGCCGCCCAAGTCGCCCGAACGGGCAGACATTCTTGTGCTGGAAAGCACCTACGGCGACCGCCTGCATGAGGACCGCGCCAGCCACCGGCAACGCCTCGAAGCCGTTATCGAACACGCTCTCAAGGATCAGGGCACCGTTTTGATCCCAGCGTTCAGCATCGGCCGCACCCAAGAGCTGCTCTACGAACTGGAAGAAATCATTCATCACCATGGGGAGCTTTCTACGGTAAAGCCCTCGGCAGCTAACAGAGATAGCGCTGGCGGCACGCTAGAACCTACCGACTGGCCCAAGCTTCCGATCATCCTGGATTCGCCCCTGGCGACCCGCTTCACTAAGGCTTACCGCAGCCTAAAGCCCTTCTGGAATCAGGAAGCCCGCGAGCGCGTCGAAGGCGGCCGCAACCCGCTAGCCTTCGACAACCTGATCGAGATCGACAGCCACGCCGACCATATCGCCGTGGTCAATCACCTGACACAGACAGCACGTCCCGCCATGGTCATCGCAGGCAACGGCATGTGCTCCGGCGGGCGCATCGTCAATTACCTCAAGGCCATGCTGCACGATCCCAGGCACGACGTGCTGTTCGTCGGCTACCAGGCGCAGGGAACTCCTGGGTACGCCATTCAGCAGCACGGTCGCAAAGGAGGCTATGTCTATTTGGACGGCGAGCGTTTCGATATCCGTGCTGGCATTAGCAGCATCGGTGGCTACTCTGCCCATGCGGATCAGAACGGGTTGGTGGATTTTGTGACTGGGATGCAGCAATGGCCGACTGAGATACGGGTGGTGCATGGCGAGCAACGAGCCAAAGAAGCCTTGGCTAAAGCATTAAAGCAGCATCTACCGGCACCTTTCGAATTGAAGTTGTAGAGCGTTAGCTCGTTTTATTTGGAGCAGAAATGACAATCAAGACCCTCTGCGTATTTGGAACGCGGCCCGAGGCCATCAAGATGGCCCCTTTAGCGCTTTCCCTAGCAGCTGACGAACGCTTTGATTCCAAGGTATGCGTTACCGGCCAGCACAGGCAGATGTTGGATCAGGTGCTTGGCCTGTTTGAACTGCAGCCGGACTTCGACCTGAGTGTGATGAAGCCAGGGCAGGATCTCACAGCGGTAACGACCGCCATCCTGACGGGAATGAAGGACGTACTGGCGGCCTGCAAACCGGACGTCGTTCTGGTCCACGGTGATACGGCCACCACCTTTGCCGCGAGCCTTGCTGCTTACTACCAGCAAATCCCCGTTGCTCATGTGGAGGCGGGGCTGCGTACTGGCAATCTCTATTCGCCTTGGCCGGAAGAGGCCAATAGAAAGCTGACGGGTGCCTTGGCAACGCTGCATTTCGCACCTACCGAGAATTCGAAGGCCAATCTCTTGCGTGAAGGGATCGACCCCAAGTCAATTCATGTCACCGGCAATACGGTCATCGATGCATTGCTGGAAGTGATCGAGCGTCTTGATACGGATGTGGCGCTGGGTCAGCAAGCGGCCGCACCTACTGCATTCCTCAATCGGGACCGCAAGCTGATCTTGGTTACAGGCCATCGCCGTGAAAGTTTTGGCGGAGGCTTCGAGCGGATATGCCAGGCCCTGCTGGAAACGGCCAAGCAGCATCCCGACGTGGATATCGTCTATCCGGTACACCTCAATCCCCAGGTTCAGGAGCCAGTCAATCGCCTGCTGGCAGGGGTGGATAACATCCACCTGATCGAGCCGTTGGACTACTTGCCTTTTGTATACCTAATGAGCCGGGCGCATATCATCCTGACCGATTCAGGTGGTATCCAAGAAGAAGCACCTTCGCTGGGCAAGCCTGTTCTGGTCATGCGCGACACCACGGAGCGTCCGGAGGCCGTATCGGCGGGTACGGTCAAGCTGGTCGGTACCGATGTGGCAAAGATAGTTGAGGAGCTGGATATCCTCCTGACTGACAAGAACGCATACCAGTCGATGAGCTTTGCGCATAACCCGTATGGTGATGGCAAGGCCTGCCTGCGTATCTGCTCGACACTCTCTGATTTGCTTTCCTGACAATCTGATTAGCTGCGTAACTGCCTGCTTTACTCTAAATGGAATAATCATGTCATTTGAAACAATTTCGGTCATTGGCCTCGGTTATATCGGACTTCCTACCGCGGCAGTTTTTGCCTCTCGGAAAAAGAAGGTTATTGGCGTCGATGTAAATCAGAAAGCGGTGGACACCATCAACCGAGGTGAAATCCATATCGTCGAGCCGGATCTGGATATGGTGGTTCACGCGGCTGTTACCGAAGGCTATTTGAAGGCTGTTACGACGCCCGAGCCAGCGGATGCCTTTCTGATTGCCGTACCCACCCCGTTCAAAGGCGATCATGAACCGGACCTTGGTTATATCGAATCCGCCAGCAAGGCCATCGCTCCGGTATTGAAGAAGGGGGATCTGGTCATCCTAGAATCCACCTCTCCGGTTGGCGCCACCGAGCAGATGGCAGCATGGATGGCAGAAGCACGACCGGATCTGACCTTCCCACAGAATCACGGTGAAGAGTCCGATATCCGAGTTGCACATTGCCCTGAGCGCGTTCTTCCCGGTCACGTCTTGCGTGAACTCGTGCAAAACGACCGGGTTATTGGTGGCATGACTGCGAAGTGTTCGGAAAAGGCAGCGGCACTATATAAGACATTTGTGAAGGGCGAGTGCTTCATTACCAGTGCGCGCACAGCTGAAATGTGTAAGTTGACGGAAAATAGCTTTCGCGACGTAAATATTGCCTTCGCTAACGAACTGTCCATCATCTGCGACAAGCTGGATATCAACGTGTGGGAGTTGATCCGGCTTGCCAACCGGCACCCTCGCGTCAACATCCTTCAGCCTGGGCCGGGTGTTGGAGGGCACTGCATTGCTGTAGATCCTTGGTTCATTGTAAGTAAAACGCCTGAACAGGCACGTTTGATTCGTACTGCTCGTGAGGTGAATGATTTAAAACCTCAATGGGTAGTTGATAAAGTCAAATTGGCTGTCGCTGAGAATCTTCTGGCTAATCCGCAAAAGACAGCCAAAGATGTAGTGATTTCATGTTTTGGTCTTTCTTTTAAATCAGATATAGATGACATGCGAGAAAGTCCAGCGGTTAATATAGCTAATAAGTTGTCGTTCATTCACCCTGGAAAAATTCTTGCTGTGGAGCCGAACGTAAATAGCTTGCCAACGCTGCTTGCGGATAAGGTTATCCTCAAAGATATGAATGCCGCATTAGCTGAGTCAGACATTATTCTATTGCTTGTGGATCATAAGGAATTTAAAAGCATAGAGCTAACTGAAGAAGACCGTAAAAAGCTTATTGATACCCGTGGCGCTTTCTTTTAGCGCGCTTTTTTGTAGCGTGCTGTAGCATGCCAATAATTGACCTTTGGTATTTATTTGTCATGAGGGAATAGATTGAATATCTTGGTTTTATCTCAAGCCTATCCGTCAGAGCAGAATAGCTATGCCATGAGTTATGTCCATACTCGTTGCATTAAGTATAAACAGCAAAATTGTGACGTCTCAGTTTTAAGCTTTTCAGCGAAGGAGAGCTATTTTTACGAAGGGGTAAAGGTATGTACAGAGTCGGAAATCGATATAAATCAGTTCGACATTATAGTTTCGCATGCTCCAAATATTAAAAATCATGTTAGATTCCTGTCCCGTGTTAATGGTAGGCGAATTGCCATCTTTTTCCACGGGCATGAGGTGCTACATACCTATAGAGATTATCCAGAGCCTTACCACTGGAAAAAACCAAGCTGCTTTAAGCGTCTGATAGTAAATGCATATGACTATGCAAAAGTAAAGTTGATGCGTTATTGGCTTGCAAGGATGAGCAGGTCCAATAGCTTGGGGTTGGTGTTTGTTAGTAAATGGATGCTTAATAACTTTGAGAAAAATTTAAAATGCAATGCTTCTCTTTTTGGTAGGTACGTTGTCATTGCTAACGCAGTTAATGATGTGTTTTACTTTGAACGGTATACGCCGGCTGATATTGCTGCTGATTTCATAACCATTCGCCCTTTGGATGATTCAAAATATAGCATTGATCTTGTTATGGCGTTAGCGAAGGCTAATCCAAGCTTAAGCTTTCATGTTTATGGTAAAGGAGAGTTTTTTAACCATAATTCCTTGCATAGCAATGTTAAGTGGTTTGATGGCTTTGTTAGGCAGTGTGATATTCCTGAATTGCTTAATAGATATCGAGCCGTGCTGATGCCTACGCGCTATGATGCGCAGGGGGTTATGACCTGCGAAATGGCGACTTTCGGTATTCCTGTTATTACATCCGATATTTCTATTTGTCATGAAATGCTTGATGGGTTTAAAAATGTAATGTTTTTATCTAGCGAAGATTTCGCCAAGCCAATGAAAAGCATGCCTGCTCAAAGTGATAGCTACGAGGACAGGTTTTTAAGTGATAGGTTGATATCTAAGGAGTTGAGTTTTTTCAATGAATTATGAGTTGTGGCTATCGGTTCTGGTTGTTGTTTCTTTCGGGATTATACATTTCATTGAGGTTGCTTCTTTCTTGGCCAGGGTTGCGGGCGTAGAAAATGGTGATAGAGCGTTAGCATATGCTCTTCAAAACGCGGTATTTATGGCAACTCGTTTTTTTTCGATGCTGCTTCTGCCTGTGCTCGGATTGTTGATCGATCTTCAAATTGAGCGTGAGCATTATCTGCTGATTGTGGTTAGTGCATTGTTAAGTGCTTTTTTATTTAGCCTGTGCGCTGTTTTGCTTCGCGGACGATTGGTTTCTTATTTTAAATGGAGTATCGGCGAGGTAAAAAAAGGAAGATCGCTTTTGGGATCTATTTTTAAAGCTCCGACTAATTTTTGGAGAGTGGAACCTTGTGATGTACCTTTGGCAGGCCGCCTTGGGTCTCTTGTTAGGGATCCTATTTGTTATTTCTCTGCCATAATATTTTCGATTTACAGCCTCTCCGTATTTGTCTCTTTTTATTTTGGCTTGTTGTTTTCCGACTACCGAACGTCGATAAGTCAGCTTTCAGCAATTACAAATGCTTTTGCTGCGGTTCTGCTTACCTTTTATGTTGAGCCGAAAATATCAGTGGCTATCGATAGCGATAACAAACCGATTGATAAAATATTTAGTTTGTTGATGGGTAGAATAATTGGCGTCGGTCTCCTTTCCCAGGTAATAGTTTTTTTTCTTTGGTGACTATATGTTTTTGCTAAGCATCATGGCTTGGCTAGCTCTGTTATTGGTTGTATTCATCGGTGCTGTGTATGAGTGGCGGCGCGGATCGCCGATTTTGATTTTCTATCTAGCAGTGTTCGGAATTTTTTTGCTGCCCATGTTGAGTGCTATCAATGGATATGGAGGTCATGAGATTGATATTTGTTTCCAAGCGCTGGTTTTTGCTTTTTTTTATATGCTGGCCTTCTTGTTGATTCGAGTTTTTTTAATTGGTGTTTTAGGTACGTATGATGTTTGGCGTCCTTTGCTTGATAATTGCTCGTCGCTAACTTCATATTTGCCGTTTTGGTCGTTGACGTTATTTCTTTCAGTGTGTCTTTTTGTGATTGGCTTGGATATTACAAGTATTGAGCGGGTTGTAATGTTAGATTGGTGGGATCTGGTCAGGTCCGGAAGTCCTATAGTGTTGCTGGCAACATATCTTGTCTATGTCTCGGGTGGAATTTCGTTAGCCTATTTTTTTGGTGCTAAGGGAAGTAGGTTGAGTAATTGCAGATATTTTATTTTATTTGTGTTTTTCTTATTGTTTTCTGTGTTTATTCTGAAGACAAGAAGTTATCTTCTTGTGATGCTGATGCCGGTATTGGCGTATATGCTGGTTTCATCAAAAAGTACTGGTTTGATTAAGGTGGCTTTGCTCGGAGTGCTTGTCGCCTTTCTGTTTTTTTTAGCTAGATCTGTTAGGCATGCCGGAAGTATTGGAGGGTTTATTGATGCCTTTTCGGTAGAGCAGTTTTTAGGGGCAATGAGTGGTGGCGAGTTAACATTTGTAGATGCTTTTTTGTTCTTCGTTGAGCGAAATAATGAATTTCCTGGTTTTGGCGAAAATATTACATTGATTAGAACTGCTTTGTTTTGGCTGCCTGGGTTTCTGCTTGATTTGAAGCCTGTTGAGTTTTCGTACTACATGCATTCTGCATATTATGGTTCATTGGTGAGTGATTCACTTTCTATGCATCCGACAGTTTTTGGTGATGCTTATGGTAACGCTGGTTTCTGGGGTTTTATTATTTATTCAGCTTTTCTTTCTTTGTTTTTTTCTATTTTAGAATTTTTTGTAAGGTTGGATAAGGGTTGTTTCTTGAGGGGTTGCGGCTTTTCAATACTTTCGGTTAGTACGTTAATTTTTGCGCGCGGTGCAATTTATAATGGCTTTATGTTTACGTTACTGCCTTTTGTGTTCTGCTTGTTTTGTCTTTACTTTTTCTTGGCTTTAAGTAATTTAAGGGTTAGATTGCTTGCGGGGTGCAAATGAAGGTCTTATATTTTCATCAGCATTTTTCAACTCCGAAAGGATCAACGGGTATACGCTCCTATGAAATGGCTCGTCGCCTTGTCGCGCGGGGCCACCAAGTGACCATGGTCTGTGGCAGTTACGGTGGAGGAGAAACTGGAATAGCCGTGCCGTTCGTTAACGGGATGCGTCGTGGCGAAGTGGACGGTATCGATATCATTGAGTACGACTTGGCCTATTCCAACAGCGATGGCTTTTTTAAGCGCTCCATGACTTTTGTAAAGTTCGCTCTGCGCAGTATCGGCGTAGCACTGACCGCACGCTATGACTTGGCTTTCGCTACTACCACTCCCCTGACGGCTGGTATTCCAGGCATCTTTGCTCGCTGGTTTCGTGGGAAACCTTTTGTTTTTGAAGTCCGCGATTTATGGCCGGAGCTTCCCAGAGCTATGGGGGTGATTCGTAACCCATTGGTACTGGGAGCCATGTCGGTTCTGGAATGGGTCAGTTATCGCTCGGCTCACCGTCTGGTGGGATTGTCGCCAGGTATTGTCGATGGGATTGCTAGGCTCGGCGTACCGCGTGAGCGTATTGCATTGATACCCAATGGCTGTGATTTGGATATCTTCGCTGGAGAGGTTGAACCTTGGCGGCCGTGGCAGGTGAAATCCGATGATTTGCTGGCGGTGTTCGCTGGAACTCATGGCGTTGCCAACGGTCTGGATGCGCTCTTAGATGTTGCGGCTGAACTGAAACGGCGTGATCGGTTAGATATAAAGTTAATGCTTATTGGCCAGGGTAAGCTAAAACCTGCTCTACAGGATCGGGCTATCCGAGAGAATTTGGATAATATCGTTTTTCATGACCCCGTTAACAAGACTCGCCTTTCTGGCTTGATGGCTGGAGCTGACGTAGGCTTGCAAACCCTGGCAAATATTTCAGCCTTTTATTATGGGACGTCACCTAACAAGTTTTTTGACTATATCGCAGCTGGTTTGCCGGTACTTAACAATTATCCAGGTTGGTTGGCTGGGATGATACGGGACAACCAGTGTGGTTTCGCCGTCGAGGCGGAAGACCCGCAAGCCTTTGCTAACGCCTTAGAACAGGCTGCTAACGACCGGGCTGTACTCAAGGTCATGGGTGTGCGTGCTCGTGAGTTGGCGGAGCGTGAGTTCAATCGCGAGCAGTTAGGTAATCGATTCGTCGATTGGCTGGAAGGAGTGAAGCAGTGATCAAGCGTCTTTTTGATATCGTTGCTTCTGCTCTTGGTTTGTTGCTGCTATCCATAGTTATTGCCGTTGTAGCTTGGAAAATTCGCCGCAAGCTGGGCTCGCCGGTGCTGTTTCGCCAAGTGCGGCCGGGCCTTGATGGTAAGCCGTTCGAGATGATCAAGTTCCGCACCATGCGCGATGCCGTGGATGCCCAAGGCAATTCGCTGCCCGACTCCGAGCGTATGACTCCGTTTGGTAGCTTTCTGCGTGCTAGTAGCCTGGATGAATTGCCGGAGTTGTGGAACGTGCTCAAGGGCGATATGAGTTTGGTCGGTCCGCGCCCACTGTTGATGGAATATCTACCGCTTTACAGTCCTGAGCAGTATCGACGGCATGAGGTGCGTCCAGGCGTTACCGGTTGGGCGCAAATTAATGGGCGTAATGCGCTGAGCTGGGAAGAAAAGTTCAATCTGGATGTCTGGTACGTGGACAACCGCTCGCTATCGCTGGATCTGAAGATCCTCTTCCTGACCATCAAGAAGGTAGTCGTGCGTGATGGCATCAGCGCGGAAGGGGAGGTGACTATGCCGAAATTCACCGGCCGTAAATTGTGAGCAGGTTAGCCATCCTGGGGGCGAGCGGCCATGGCAAGGTGGTTGCGGATACCGCCGAATGCAGTGGTTGGCAGGCCGTCCAGTTTTTCGATGATGCGTGGCCAGATCTTCAGGAAAATGGCGTGTGGCCAGTTGTGGGCGATACGGCAGCTTTGATGGACCGGTTAGCCGATTTCGATGGGGTGCTGGTTGCTATCGGTGATAACCGTATCCGTCATGCCAAGCTGCTTGAGCTGCAGGCGGCGGGGGCTCGCTTGGTGACACTGGTTCATCCTGCCGCCACCGTCAGTCGCTACGCCGCTATAGGCGAGGGATCGGTTGTTTTTGCCGGTGCGGTGGTCAATGCCGGCGCGCGTATAAACCCAGGCGCTATTCTCAATACCTGCTGTAGCATCGATCACGATTGCCTGCTCGGCGATGCCGTGCATATCAGCCCAGGCGCGCGGCTAGCGGGCGGTGTGCAGGTGGGTGACTTGAGCTGGATTGGTATCGGTGCCAGCGTGCGTCAACTGATTCGTATTGGCCAGCGGGTGATGGTGGGCGCTGGTTCGGCTGTCGTCGGTGATATTTCGGATGATGTGACTGTGGCTGGCGTGCCGGCCAAAAGGATGAGGTAACCAAAAGTATTATGCTCAACACCCCGTTTTCCCCCTGGCCAAGTTTCAGTGAAGAAGAGGCCGATGCCGTTCGCGATGTAGTTCTATCCAACAAGGTCAATTACTGGACGGGGCAGGAGTGTCGTGAGTTCGAGAAGGAGTTTGCGGCATGGGCTGGCACCGAGCATGCTATCGCGCTGGCCAATGGCACGGTAGCGCTGGATGTGGCGCTGCAGGCGTTGGGCATTGGCGCAGGTGATGAGGTGGTTGTCACACCGCGCACATTCCTGGCTTCGGTATCCAGCATTGTCAATCGCGGCGCGGTCCCAGTGTTTGCCGACGTGGATCGCGACTCGCAGAACATCACTGCCGACACCGTTCGTGCGGTGCTTACGCCGCGCACCCGCGCTTTGATTTGTGTGCATCTCGCTGGCTGGCCGTGTGACATGGACCCGATTATGGAGTTGGCTAGCGAGCGCGACCTCAAGGTCATCGAGGACTGCGCCCAAGCCCATGGCGCGCGCTACAAAGGGCGCTCGGTTGGCTCGATTGGTCACATAGGAGCCTGGTCGTTCTGTCAGGACAAGATCATGACTACCGGCGGTGAGGGTGGGATGGTCACCACGAATGACCGGGAGTTGTGGTCGAAGATGTGGTCGTTCAAGGATCACGGCAAGAGCTGGGAGGCTGTCTATGAGCGCGAGCATGCGCCGGGCTTCCGTTGGCTGCATGAGAGCTTCGGCACCAACTGGCGGATGATGGAAATGCAGGCCGTCATCGGTCGAATTCAGCTGCGCCGTATGCCTGACTGGCATGCGACTCGTCTGGCCAATTGCGAGCGTATCTGGGCCGTTGCCGAGTCCCTGAAAGGACTGCGCGTTCCCGAGGTCCCTCAAGAAGTCGCACATGCGGGCTACAAATGCTATGTCTTCGTTGAGTCGGTGGAGTTTGCAGAAGGGTGGAGTCGGGATCGCATCCTTGGCGAGATATCTGCGCGAGGGGTGCCGTGCTTCTCCGGCTCCTGCTCAGAGGTCTATCTGGAAAAAGCGTTTGACGGTACCGGTTGGCGCCCCGCAGAGCGTTTGCCGGTCGCGCGGGAACTGGGGGAGACGAGTCTGATGTTCCTCGTGCATCCGACGCTGACCGTTGCCGAAATCGATCAGACCTGTGCAGTGCTTGCCGAAGTGATGACGGCCGCAGTCGAACGATAAGGATACGAAGTGTGTTGAGGTTGGCAGAAAAATTGCGGGCTCGATTAGTCTCGCTGCCGCGGCGCTATAAGCGCCTAATCCAGCTAGCGGCGGATATCGTGCTGGTCTGGGTGGCGCTCTGGTTGGCCTTTGTGGTGCGGCTGGGCGACTCTAAAAATATCGAGCCGTTGGATGGCCATGCCTGGCTGTTCGGTATCGCGCCCGTCATCGCTATTCCATTCTTTATCCGCTTCGGCATGTACCGCGCGGTGATGCGCTATTTCGGCAACGACGCGCTGATGGCCATTGCCAAGGCGGTCACGTTGTCTGCTTTGTTACTTTCCCTCGCTGTGTATTGGAACTCCGACGCGCCCAAGCTGATCCCGCGTTCGATGGTATTCAACTATTGGTGGTTAAGCCTGGTGCTGATTGGGGGCTTACGCCTAGTGATGCGGCACTATTTCATGGGCGATTGGTTTTCGCCGGATTCGCTGACCAAGTTTAAGGGTAAGGAGGCGGGGCTGCCCAAGGTTGCCGTGTACGGCGCAGGCGCTGCTGGTAATCAGCTGGTCGCTGCATTGCGCATGGGACGTGCCATGCGGCCTGTGGCGTTTATCGACGACGATCCGAACCTGCAGAACCGGGTCATTGCCGGGCTGCGTGTGTATTCGGCCAAGCATATTGCGCAGCTGGTCGAGGATACGGGGGCGGGTGAGATCCTGCTGGCCATTCCTTCCGCTTCACGCGGCCGTCGGCGCGAAATTCTGGAAATGCTCGAGCGTTTTCCGCTGCATGTACGCAGTGTGCCGGGCTTTATGGATTTGGCGAGCGGCAAAGTGCAGGTCGAAGATATCCAGGAAGTGGACATCGCCGACTTGTTAGGGCGCGATGCTGTGCCGCCGCAGCAGGCACTGTTCGAGAAATGCATTCGCGGCAAGGTGGTGATGGTTACAGGCGCCGGGGGCTCCATCGGTTCGGAGTTGTGCCGGCAGATACTGTCGAGCAAGCCCAAGGCGCTCCTGCTGTTCGAGCACAGTGAGTTCAATCTGTACAGCATCCACCTTGAGCTTGAGCGATTGATCGAACGGTCATCCCTGTCGACGAGGCTTGTGCCCATTCTGGGATCGATCCGTAACGAAGACCGTTTGCTGGATGTAACGCGGACTTGGGAAGTAGAAACCATCTACCACGCTGCGGCCTACAAGCATGTGCCGATGGTTGAGCACAACGTGGCCGAAGGCGTGCTGAACAATGTGATTGGCACGCTGAACACGGCGCAGGCTGCGGTGCAGGCCGGCGTCGACAACTTTGTACTGATCTCTACCGATAAGGCAGTTCGCCCGACCAATGTGATGGGCAGCACCAAGCGTGTGGCTGAGCTGATCCTGCAGGCGTTGAGCCGGGAGCTTGCGCCTTGCCTGTTTGGCGCTGCGGATGTTCATCACGTCAACAAGACGCGCTTTACCATGGTGCGATTCGGCAATGTGCTCGGCTCGTCAGGCTCTGTGATTCCGCGCTTCTATGCGCAGATTCGCGCGGGCGGGCCGGTGACGGTGACGCATCCGAAGATCACCCGTTACTTCATGACCATTCCCGAAGCGGCTCAGCTGGTGATTCAGGCGGGCTCGATGGGGCAGGGCGGTGACGTGTTCGTGCTGGATATGGGGCAGCCAGTGAAGATCGCGGAGCTGGCCGAGAAGTTGATTCATCTATCCGGTCTCAGTGTGCGTTCCGAGAAGTGTCCGCACGGGGACATCGCCATCGAGTACACCGGCCTGAGGCCCGGTGAAAAGCTTTACGAGGAGCTGCTGATTGGCGACAACGTCAGTGCCACCGAGCACCCGATGATCATGCGCGCCAATGAGGAGCATCTCGATTGGGATGTACTCAAGGACCGGCTGGCAAAGCTGCTGAAAGCGGTGGATAACGACGATTATCCGCAGGTGCGGCAGCTGCTTCGCGAAGTAGTGAGTGGTTATGTGCCGGAGGGTGAGATCGTCGACTGGATCTATCAGCAGCGGCGAGTGGAGCTGGAATAACGCGCTTGCCCCCGGATAGCGCTCTGCTGGTCGTCCAGTCGGGTAACTCCGTAGAGGGCCAACGCCTGATCGGAGCGCTGTTTTTCCGGTGACCGGCCCGCCATCGAGACCTTAGGCGGGCTTGGGCTCACTGTCTCCGGAAACGTCGACGCTCGGTTTGCTGAGCGCTTACAGATTTACCGCCAACGCCCGACTCGTCAGTGCCGCGCGCCCTCGTCCGGCATGCTCAGCAGCTGCTTTTCCAGGTTCCAGTCGAAGGGCTCGTCGTTTTGCTCGGCTTCATAGCGGCGCTCCTCGAGTTGCTGGAATACCGCGATTTCCTCGTCCGGCATGAAGTGCAGGCAGTCACCGCCGAAGAACCAGAGCAGGTCGCGCGGGACGAGGTGGGCGATCTGCGGGTAGCGATGGAAGACCTGGCAGATCAGGTCTTGGCCCATGTGACGCTCTTCCGGCACGTTTTGCAGGTTCATGATCAGTTCGTCGAAGCGTTCGAGGAACAGCGCGTGGCTTTCTTCCGAAACCTGTTCGGCTTCGCCCATGGCAAGGAGGATGCCGCGCAGATGGGCCAGCAGCGCCAGGTTGTGATCGTGGTATGGATTGGCCATGGTGCACCTGTGTCGTTTCTGAGGGCGCGATTATAGGCGTGCGCGCCGGTGATTTGGGGTGTCT
>Ga0172374_1001464_pt1 | contig 15740 bp, 18 predicted proteins | sample LakKiv3m_FD_114536 | JGI IMG/M metagenome (GOLD analysis project Ga0172374, IMG submission 114536) | Freshwater microbial communities from Kabuno Bay, South-Kivu, Congo - kab_092012_10.3m | ecosystem: Environmental > Aquatic > Freshwater > Lake | place: Democratic Republic of the Congo... | reverse complement strand
GAAAAAGAAAAGGTGCAAGACGATCTGGCGAAAACAAAAAAAATATTTATTTCCAAGGAAAAAATATTTTCCCGCTTTGATGCTGAAAGTGAACTTTGCCGTCTCAACGAAAATATCGGCGTTTGGAAAAAGGTCTCGCCCGACATGCTTTATCTTGCCGGCCGGGCGTTGTACTATAACGGCATAAGCGGAGGACTATATGATCCGCGGGTGATTGATGTTCTTGAGAAGATCGGCTACGACAAAGATTTCAAGACGAAAGATTTTTCGAAGGCTGAATTGCCGCCTTCGTTTTCCATGTTTGAGACGGGTTTAGGCGATGATTTGAAGATTGAGAAGCAAAAAATATTTTTTGCTCGACGGATGGATTTCTCCGGGATTGCCAAGGGATATATCGTCGACTGCGCCGCGGAATACCTCAAAAATCAGGGCTGGAAAAATTTTTTGGTGGACGCGGGCGGGGATATGAATCTGAATGGCGCGAACGCAGAAGAAAAAAAATGGCGGATTGCCGTTGAAGGCGTTCCGGAAAAGAAGTTGATGCTGGAAATCACAAATGCGGGAATTGCCACCTCCGGAATCAGCCGCAAAAAATGGCAGATCAAGGGAAAAAAATTTCATCATCTTGTGAACCCGAAGGATCCGAACAATTTTTCCTATGAGACGCGAACCGTGTCTGTGATTGCCGAAAACACCGAAAATGCCGATGGACGGGCGAAAGTGTTGGTGTTGATGGGCAAAGAAAAAGGAATGGATTTTGCAAAAGAAAACAAGATTGCCGCAATTTTTTTGGATTACAAAGGAAATATCTTTATAACCCCGGAAGCGAAAAAATACCTAAACATTCAATGTTAGGGCGATCCCAACATTGAATGTTTGAATATCTTATGCAAAATATTCAAATTCCTTGGGATTGGTACGTTGTCCGCGCAAGCGGCCTTGTTGGGTTTTTTCTTCTCTATCTGGCCGTTTTTGTCGGTACAGTCTCCTGCTTACCCGGTATCCGCCGATTTTTTTTGCGCCTCGGCAGTCTCAATTTTCACTGTTGGATTTCTCTGCAAGCTCTTCTTTTCGCAGTGATCCATGGAATATTTCTGCTGTTTGACAAGCTGGTTCCGTTCAGCCTGGCGGACATTCTCATTCCTTTTCACTCAAGTTATGAGCCATTCCTTGTCGCGTTGGGGACAATTAGTCTCTATTTGATGATCATCCTCATCGCGACATCCTACGCGCGAAAATACATTTCTCAAAAAGTGTGGCGAGCAATCCATTTTTTGAACATTGCGCTCTATGTTTTCGCAATCATCCATTCTCTTTATCTGGGAACAGATTTGAAAACAGGCGCGCTTCGAGAAATATTCGTTTGGGCCAACGGTATTTTAATATTACTCTTGGCATACAATATGATTTTTCGAATTTGGTCGAGAATGAAAAATACCTAAACATTCAATGTTAGGGCGGCCCCAACATTGAATGTTTTCTAATTTATGCGTATCTACGTGAAAGTAACCCCGCGAGCGGGAAAAAACGAAGTTCTGAAAATTTCCGAAGGCGAGTATAAGGTTCGTGTGACCGCGCCGCCGGAAAAAGGAAAAGCCAATGAGGCGGTGATTGAATTGCTGGCGGATTATTTCGATGTGCCGAAAAGCTTGGTAAATATCGTCGGCGGACGGACGGCCAATACAAAAATAATAGATATCGCTTGACGAGAGCCCGACTCTCGTCAAAAAATATGGAGGGCGAAAAGGAAGAAAGAATATCAAAATCGAAAATATTTTTTGTTATAGCTGTTTGTTTTTTGCTTGGCGCTTTTTTGGCGTCGTTTTTTCAAATTGAAAAATATTTTGTGCTGTTGCTAATCGCTTCGGCAATAATTGTACTCATCATAAATTACAAAAATAGAAAAATAATAGTCGCAAGTGTGGCGATTTTGTTTTTGGCGCTGGGAGTTTGGCGGACGAGAGGTTTTTTTGAGAGAGCAAAAATAAATTTGGCCGATCAAAAACTGGGGCCGGTTGAATTTGTGGGGATAGTTGTGAAGGAGCCGGAAACAGATGAAAAATATCAAAAAATAGTTGTTGAAGATAACGTAAAAAATAAAACTCTAATCAATTCGGATATATATCCTCAATATCAATACGGCGATCAGCTTGATATAAAGTGCATCCTGCAGGCGCCCAAAAATCAAGAGGGCTCCAGTTTCAACTATCAAATGTATCTCGCGAAAGACGGGATATATCGGATATGCAACAAACCGCAAATCAATGTGGTTGCGAAGAATAGGGGAAACTGGATCTATGCAGCGGTTCTTGGCGCAAAAAATAAATTTGAAGAAAAAATATCGGCGATTTTTCCCGATCCGGAAGGAGCGTATCTCAAAGGCCTCATTCTCGGCGGAAGCAAGCGAATGACGCAAGATTTGAATGACGCCTTTTCCAAAACCGGAACGACGCATACGGTTGCGGTTTCCGGATACAACGTGACGATCGTAGCGGCGTTTCTGATGTGGCTTGGAATTGCTCTTGGTCTTTGGCGCCAGCAAGTTTTTTCTTTTGCGCTCATTGGAATAGTCCTGTTTGTCCTCATGACCGGAGCGCCGAGTTCCGCCGTGAGAGCGGGGATCATGGGCAGCCTTGTCATTTGGGCGATGAAAGAGGGGAGGCTGGCCAACTCCCAAAATGCCATTCTTTTTGCGGCTGCGGCAATGCTCGCGATAAACCCTCTTTTGTTGCGATACGACGCCGGTTTTCAATTGTCGTTTTTGGCGACTTTGGGAATCGTTTATGTCTATCCCCTCTTCGAAAAAAATTTTTTCGCGGGGGAGCAAAATATATTAAAGGAAACAATTTTGATGACTCTGGCGGCGCAAGTTTTCGTTTTGCCGGTCATTTTGGCCAATTTCGAAAATCTTTCTGTGATTTCGCCATTGGCCAATTTGCTGATTTTGCCAGCAATACCGCTCATAATGGGGATGGGATTTGCGGCGGGGATGGCGGGATTCATATTCGTTCCATTGGGAAAGCTGGTTGGATTCATTCCCTATACCCTGCTCAAACTTGAGCTAGCAATCGTCCAGTGGCTGGCGAGCCTCCCCTGGTCGTCCCTTGAGATCAAAAACTTTGGCTGGATTCGCATCTCGGTTTATTATTTGATTTTGATTTCAATGCTATACTATTTCAAAAGAAAAGATAAGCCGCTTAGCGCGCTGGCAAATGAAAAATAAATATTATTATTTCGCGATTGCCGTTCTCTTGATTCTCTTCGTGTATTTCGGTTATCAAATTTATATTGAAGCAAAGCCCCTGCAAGTCATTTTTCTTGATGTCGGGCAGGGCGATTCGATTTTGATCCAGAAAGGAACGAAACAAATTTTGATTGACGGCGGGCCGAGCGGAAAAACGGAACTTGCGGCGCTGGGGAAATACCTTCCCTATTTTGATCGCGAGATTGAAATGGTGGTGGCGACGCATCCGGACAGGGATCATATCGCAGGCCTCGTTGATGTGGCGCGGAACTATAAGATTGGAAAAGTATTGACGACGGGAGCCGAAAAAGATACAGCGGTTTTCAAGGAGTGGAAAGATATCCGCGAATATGGCAGAATTGAAACGCTGGAGGCAATGCGAGGTGATGAAATTCAATTTGGCGGCGCAAAGATGAAAATCGTTTTTCCCGAAGAATCTGTTGCTGCGGCGGCGGGTGACGCAAACAACAAATCAGTGGTTGTGAGGCTCGACTATGGAGAAAATTCCTTCCTTTTCACGGGCGATATCGAATCCCCCGCCGAAAGAGAAATTCTGGCCGGCGGAGAAAATATCAATGTTGATTTTCTGAAAATTGCCCATCACGGATCAAAATATTCATCGAGCGATGAATTTCTGAACGCAACGAGCCCCATGGACGCGATCATTTCCGTCGGAGCGAACAATTCCTACGGCCATCCGACGGACGCGGTGTTGGACGCATTGAAGAGAAAAAATATAAATATTTTTAGGACGGACGAAGACGGAGACGTAATTTATTCTTGCGACAAATTACAATGCATAAATCAAAATTAAAAATCCCTTTTCTTTTTTTGACTGTATTTGTTTTGTCGGGGTGCGCAAAAAATATTGGTTTGAGCAAGAATAATAATACCGATCCACAAAATCCAGCCCCTATTTGGACATTGGATGTCCAAAATAGAAAACAAATTAAAATTCTTTTCGTCGGGGATATGATGTTTGACCGGTATATCCGTGAAGGCGTGGAAGAGTATGGCCATGGCGATTATGATTTTGTTTTGAGCCAAGCCAAAGACAGGCTGGATGGATACGATCTGGTGGTCGGAAATCTGGAAGGGCCCATCACGGAAAAAAATTCGGTGAGCGTTGGGACGGCGATGGACGAAAAAGAAAATTTGAAATTCACTTTCGATCCAGCGGTCGCAAAAGCTCTCGCGGCAAACAACATCAAACTTGTCGATCTCGGGAACAATCATATTTTGAACCAAGGTGAAGACGGCGTGGCTCAAACGAAAAAATATCTGGACGCCGCGGGAGTCCAATATTTCGGCGACACCGGCGCCGACAAGAGCTCAACTCTTGTCGAAAATATAGGCGGAACGAAAATCGGTTTTGTGAATTATAACTATTCCGTGGCCGGCAGTTTTGAAAAAGCGATCGCGGATATCAAAAATTTGAAAACGAAATCCGACTTCATTGTCGTTTGCCCGCACTGGGGAACGGAATACAAAATCGGAGATCCCGGGAAGGAAATCAGGGATGAAGCGTATAAATTCATAGACGCCGGCGCGGATATGATCATCGGCACCCATCCGCATGTCGTTCAGACGAGCGAAACCTACAAAGGCAAAAAAATATACTATTCTCTCGGCAATTTCATTTTCGATCAGTATTTTCAAAAAGAAACCAAGGAAGGCTTGGGCGTCGAAGTCACGGTCAATCCTGACCGCTCGATGGAATACAATGAGCTGGAAGTCGAAATGACGAAACGCGGACAGACGGAGATAAAATAGTCTGGCTTGTGAAACACTGAAAAAAGCTTTGTATAAAGGGATATAACGAAAATGTTTGACAGCTGATTGACATGGGTCATTTTTCGTGATAAAATAGGCAATTGCGACGGCGTGTTGCAATGAATCTATTAAAAGCAGTTCTTACTAAAAAATCTCCGGGGAGAAGACCATGAAGAAAAGTACGATTATCGGCCTTATAATTGGGGTGGCGTTGAATATTTTATTCGCCGAATATCTCTGGAGTAATCCAGAGTGCAGGGTGAAATATTTCGATCCGCCATCAGTTCAAAACATCAATAAGTAGAAACTCCGAGGAGGGAGACAATGAAAAAGATTATATTGGCAGTATTTGGGACGGTTTTGATTTTGATTGGTGCTGCGGACCCGATTTTGACTGGCCTGTTATTGAGTCACGATAAATGGTTAATAGGAATCGGTATTGTCTTTTTGATTCCTATTATACTCAACGGGACATCGTCTTTGCTGGAATGGCGCTGGCTGCGGAAGCAAGCGCGGCTGGCCTTGGTATTCACTGCCTCGCCGCTGGAGCAGGCCTTCGATCCTTCGAAGCCATGGCCTGTTCGCCCAATTGATATTGGAGCGCCGACAGGGCCAGATATCTGGACCCTTATCCTGTTGACGGTGGCGATAGTGGCTATCGCTGCTTATCTTATGCCCTGGCTATCCCGCAGACACCGCAGGTGATTTTACGGGCAGTCTCTCACAGCCGGCTTTCCGAGCACCTTTCGGAAGCCGGCTTTTTTCTTGCCCGGATTTGCCAAAAATTCGTTTCTCTGTTATGAATTAGTCGAAATCAATCTCAAGCGAGGAGGATCCACCATGCAGATCTTGAGGAGTTTTTTGTTCTTTGCCATTTTGGTCGCAATGATTGCGGGTTGCAACGATGGCAATTCCGCAAGGTTTGCGAATATTGATGGGCTGGCCGGAGGGTATGGCAAATACGAAAGCGGTTTGGACTATTGCGTTTGGGGTTATTTGAAACGGTGCTCGCGCGAGGAAATACCGGAGTCTCTGCGTGATTTTCCTTTTGTGTATAAGTTCTATAACTACAAAGACTGCCAAGGAAAAAATATTTTCGTGGTTTCAGCGGGTATGCTTGCCACAGACAAGAGTATTCTCATTTGCGGCACATGGATCAAAACCGCAGAAACGAAATATCTTCGGATATAGAGAACCGCATTGCGTTGTGAATATTTTTGGGAGATGGTTCTCACTGGGGTTCAGCATGCTGAGCCCCTTTTTTCTTGCTCAAAACTTTTTTCTTTGCTAATATAACCCTGTTAGCGGGGTTCGCTAATGTTTTTATAATCAAATAATTTTCAAAAAACCATGAAGTATGAAGCAGAATTTCCGCTCTTCAAAACGAAAGTGGATGGTCTCGACAAAACGTTCGATCTTTCGGACATAGACTCTCGAAAAGAATATTTTCTGGCCAAAGCCGGTTCGGACATTGAAAAGTTGAAAAAATACATCGAAGAGGGGAAAACTTTCATCGTCTATCTTCTCGGCAAAAAGAACGCCGGCAAGGGAACATACACAAAACTCTTGATGGAAATTTTTGGACGCGACAAAATCGCGCATCTTTCTGTGGGAGATCTTGTGCGCGACGTGCACGCGGCGATGGAAGACGAAGCCAAGAAAAAAGATTTGCTTGATTATCTTGAAAAAAATTATCGCGGCGCGATCACACCGGAACAGGCCATTGACGCTCTTCTGGGACGTGATCAAAAAACGCTTCTGCCGGACGAATTCATCATGGCGATGGTGAAGCGGGAAATCGACAAAATTGGCAAAAAAATAATTTTTCTCGACGGATTTCCAAGAAATTTGGATCAGGTTTCCTATTCTCTCTTCTTCAAGCAGTTGGTTGACTATCGCGAAGATCCGGATGTTTTCATTGCGATCGACATTCCCGAGGCGGTGATCGACGAGCGGATGAAGAACCGCAAGGTTTGTCCGATCTGTCATACGCCGCGAAATTTGAAGCTTTTCACGACCAAAGAAGTCGAATATGACGAAAAAGAAAAGCAATTCTTTCTGATCTGTGACAATCCCGATCACGAACGATCCAGAATGTACGGAAAAGAAGGCGATGATATGGGTATCGAATCAATTCGAGACAGACTAGAACTTGATGACAAATTGATTGCCAATATTTTTTCTTTGCACGGAATCAAAAAAGGGCTGATTCGCAACGCGGTTCCGGTCGCGAAAGCCAAAGAATACGTCGATGACTATGAAATCACCCCGGAATACTATTATGAATACGACGAAGCGGAGAAAAAAGTGAAAACTTTGGAACGACCTTTCGTCGTGAAAGACGACGAAGGCGTCGAAGTCTATAGTCTGCTTGCTCCGCCAGTTGCAGTAGCGCTCGTGAAGCAACTGGTGAAAACTTTGGAATTGTAATCAACCTCACCCCAGCCCTCTCCTTGTCAAGGAGAGGGAGGATGCTTTATGTTTTCTGACATTGAAATCGCGCAAAAAGCCAAAATGAAACCCGTGCGGGAAATTGCGGGTTGTGTTGGCGTGGGCGAAGGGGATTTGGAACTGTACGGCGATTTCAAAGCCAAGCTCAAGCCGGAACTTTGGGAAAAGATCAAAAACAATCCGGATGGGAAATTGATTCTGGTGACGGCGATCAATCCGACTCCGGCGGGGGAGGGGAAAACGACGACTTCGATCGGTTTGGCGCAAGCCATGAACAAACTTGGGAAAAAAGCGGTTCTGGCTCTCCGCGAGCCGTCTCTCGGGCCGTGCATGGGCATCAAGGGCGGCGCGGCCGGCGGTGGATACGCGCAGGTGATGCCGATGGAGGACATCAATTTGCACTTCACGGGCGATATCCACGCGGTCACGGCGGCCAACAATCTTTTGGCTTCCCTTGTCGACAATCATATATATTTTGGAAATGAGCTCGAGATTGATCTTCAAAATATTTCCTGGAAGCGCTGCGTTGATCTCAATGATCGGGCTCTCCGAAAAGTTGAGCTCAAGATTGAAAAAAAATCAGGCGAATATTCCCGCGAAGACGGGTTCAATATCTCGGTCGCTTCGGAAATCATGGCCATTTTGTGTTTGAGTGAAAACATCGCGGATCTCAAAAAAAGATTGGGGAATATAATTATTGGTCTCAATAATTCAGGAAAACCGGTTTATGCGCGGGAATTGAAAGCCCAAGGGGCGCTTGCGGCACTGCTCAAAGACGCGCTCAAACCAAATCTGGTTCAGACGCTCGAACATACGTCGGCTTTGATTCACGGCGGGCCATTTGCGAACATCGCGCATGGATGCAACAGTCTTTTGGCAACCAAATACGCGCTGAAACTTGGCGATTCTGCCATCACAGAAGCCGGATTCGGCGCCGATCTTGGAGCGGAAAAGTTTTTTGACATCAAATGCCGCTTGGCCGGTTTCAAGCCGGATGTGGTCGTGATTGTGGCGACGATTCGTTCGCTCAAATACAACGGGGGAGCTCCCAAAGAAAATCTGACCGCAGAAAATCTGGACGCGCTTGCCAAGGGCGCGGTCAATCTGGAAAAGCATCTGGAGAATTTGAAAAAATTTGGTGTGCCGACCGTGGTGGCGATCAATGTTTTCCCGACCGATACCGAAAATGAAATTGCGCTTGTCGAAGAAAAGGCGGGGAAGCTGGGAGCAAAATTTGCCCGTTCATATGTCTGGGAAAAAGGCGGCGAAGGAGGAATTGATCTGGCTAACGCCGTCCTCGAAACAATCGAAAAAGAAAAATCGGATTTTGCACCGCTCTATGACGCGCAAAAATCTATCAGCGAAAAAATTGAAACAATTGCCAAGGAAATATACGGCGCCGGATCCGTTTCCTATTCTGATCAGGCAAAAAAACAGATTGCCATGCTCGAAGCGGAAAATCTTGACAAAATTCCGATTTGCATCGCCAAAACCCAATATTCTCTTTCGGATGATCCGAAATTGCTTGGCCGGCCGGAGGGGTTTGTGTTCAATGTTCGGGAGTTGCGTCTTTCGAACGGCGCCGGGTTCATTGTGGCGATCGCGGGGGATATGATGACGATGCCGGGGCTGCCCAAAATTCCGGCGGCGGAAAAGATTGATGTGGACAAGAACGGGGTGATAAAGGGTTTGTTTTGAGTTATAAACTGACAATTTTCTAAAGCTCGGCTTTTTCCTTCCGAGAGTTAAACTTTTGGAATTCCTCAAAGCCAAGCTTTAAAAATATATTATGAAAATCATTCTCATAATGGCGATGACGGCCGACGGGAAGATCGCCAAGATGAGTGATCATTTTCCGGATTGGACTTCAAAAGAGGACAAGAAAATGTTCATGCAAGCGTCGAAAGCGCATGGAGCGGTGCTGATGGGCGAAAAAACATTCAAAACTTTTCCAAAACCGTTGCCGGATAGGTTGAACGTGGTTTTCACGCTTGAAAAAAATCCGCCGGAACAGGAAAATGTGAAATGGGTTTCGGGCGAACCGGAAAAAGTTTTGGAAGAACTGGAGCGCGGGGGATATAAATCGGCAATTTTGGGCGGCGGCGCTTTTCTCAACACGCAATTTTTGAAAAAGAAATTGATCAATGAAATCTGGCTCACCATCGAGCCGAAAATATTCGGCGACGGCCTGGGTATTTTCAGTGGAGACTTCGATCAAGATCTGAAATTATTGAGCGTCGAAAAGATAAATGAAAATTCGGTGGTGGTGAAGTATGAAATAATCTACAATGAACAATAATTGATGGAAAAAAATAAAGCTTGTATAATACCGTTAGCAAGGAAAGTTCATTAAAGGAGGATTTTTGGGATGAGCAGAGACAATAACTGGGATAATTTCCAGTATCCCGCCGGCTGCTTGTTAAGCGCTAATGCCAAAGCCGCTCTTATAGAAGCGGCGAAGTCTAGAAAGAGCGATCCTTTCCGTGTTTGCAAGCCCGGCCGGCTTCTTGAGTGTCCGATACTTGTGCAAAGAAAATGTTTTTATCAAGGTTTGGACACCAAGGAAAGCCACAAATCTAATTTAGCGGGAGCCCCCTGCCTGTAAGGGCGGGGGAATCTATGCAGCCGATCTCATTGAAGGAGACCGGCTTTTATTTTGGAGTGGATAACTTGGTCTTGACGGATTTTTGATAATTTCGTAAACTGGCCAGTGGGTATGAACCCCGTTAGAAAAAGAGAAGGCTAGCTGCCTCTAGCGGGGATGATAAGTATTTTTCTAACGGGGTGAAAACTATCTTAGCGAACAATATGATCCTGTTTACGCTCGCGCTCGCGCTCTTTTTTGGAGCCATATCTTTTTCGCTAAGCAGAGTGTTTCACAAGATCAACAATTGATCAGAATCAAAAAGCATAGAACCCTCTCCTCGGCGAAAAAAGCCGAGATTTTTGTTTCTTAACAACCAAATATCAACCTTACAATTTTGCTAGGAGAAGAATTATGCCAGCGACGTTTGTTCCTGAAGGAAACCGCGGTTTGCCGCCCCAAGAAAGTCCGAAACCAAAAGAGCGATTGCCGCAAAAAATTTATGGCCGGTGTGCTTGTTGCGGGGGAAATATAATCGACGATCCGGATCTAGGCAGGTCATGCGAAGATTGCGAGCGCATGCCTCTGACTTTCTCCTGCTGCTGAGTCATTCCGGCAGAAACATTTTTCAAAAGGGGAGACCAATGTGTCTTCCCTTTTTCCTTTTTCCGTGCTAATTTTTAATGTGTAATAATTAAGAAAAATATTATGGGTATGCTTAAATCGAGGGCAGATGAATTGGAAAGAAGATTGAATCAAGCGAGAGAAGTTTTGAGATCAACCGAGAGAACATTGGAGCATTTTGTGGGAGACATAAGGTTGCTGGCAAGTGATTCCGAAAAGATTGAAAATGAAAATATCCAGTTGAAAAAAGAAATCCAAGAACAAGAAAAGAAATATGCAGAAGATATGAGAAAGGCGGCGAAAAATCAATCCTGAAGAGAAATAATTTTCCATAGCGGGCTGTAGTATATCGGCAGTACACAAGGCTGGGGGTCTTGTGGGCCGGGTTCGATTCCCGGCAGCCCGAAATTGAACTGACAAGAGTTGAGCTCTTGTCGCGGTTTTTTACTTTTTTCCGTTATCTTGGTCTCCGCAGCGGTTGTTGCCTTCAATAGGCGAAATTAGTCCAACTTGTCTTTGAAAGTTTACAAATTATCATTAAAAATCTGGAGAGAGTTCTTGCCTCCCGTTGAAGAATCTCACCTTTCGGGGTTTGCCGGTTCGGCAAGCCCCAATTCTTTTGCCGAATTGTCGGCATTTTTTTGTGTGGTATAATGGGGTTGCAGTTATAAAAGTGGTTAGCAAACTCTTGAATGATCGAAAAAGACAATTGTGAAAACAAAACCGATGAGGAACTGGTCGCCCTGACGATTGGAAATCAGGATTTTTTTTCGTGCCTCGTTGATCGCTACAGCGACAAACTCACGCGATATATAATGCGAATTTCGGCTTCGACCCGCGAGGACGCGGAGGATCTTTTGCAGGAGATTTTCGTGAAAGCCTATCGCAATATCAACGGTTTTGACCAAAGCCTCAAATTCTCCTCGTGGATATACCGGATTGCCCACAACCAGGTGATCAGCCAGTGGCGAAAGACGAAGTCCCGCCCGCAGGTAATAAAATTTGAGGCGGACGAGGATTTTTTGAAGTTCATTGCGAACGACGAGGATTTGGCGCTTGACACGGAGCGAAAATTCGAAAGCGAAGAAGTGCGGGAACTGCTCAAAGAGCTGGACGAGAAATATAAAGAGGTCTTGGTCTTGAAGTTCATCGAAGGCAAAGACTACAAGGAAATATCGGACATTTTGGAAAAACCGCTCGGGACTGTCGCCACGCTCATCAACCGGGCGAAAAAACAGCTGAAAAAGACGATCAAAGAAAAGGGTTTTGAATTCCGAAAATAAGTTATTAACCCATATATATGGACAATTTAGGCGACAAAGTTCTGAGAAAGATCAAGGAGGAGTGTATCTGTCCCAAGCCGCGCTGGCAATTTCTGATGAAGGACTATTTCATTTGGTTTTTGTTTTTGGTCGCTTTACTCCTTGGTTCACTAGCTTTTTGCGTTGTGCTCTATGTTCTATCCGTAAATGACTGGGATTTGTATCAATATCTTCACACTAGCCTTGTCGGCCATATCCTCATTTCTATTCCCTATATATGGATAATTTTTTTGGCAATTTTTGTTTTGATTGCCCATTATAATTTCAAACACACTAAAAGCGGCTATCGTCGCGAGACATATTTCGTTGTAGGCTTGAGTGTCGCTGGGAGTCTATTTCTCGGAGTATTTCTGTATATATTAGGAACCGGTGAAAAAATTGAAGATTTTGTGGAGACCAGTGTGCCTATGTATGAAAAAATAGCCTGCTGCAGTACGCGAAAAGACATTTGGGTGCAGCCGTCGCGCGGTCTTCTGGCTGGCAAAATTGTCAGTGTCATGGATGCCAGAAATTTTGAGATCAAGGATTTTTCCGGATCGGCTTGGCAAATCCAGGAAGACGACGATACGTTGGAATATGATCCGCTTCGAATTCAGCCGGGAGAAGATGTGAAAATAATCGGCGAAAAAAAGATGGATTTCGTCTTCTGGGCGCGGGAAATCAGGCCTTGGAAAAACAAAGGCGAAGCGCACAAAGCGAACGCTCGGCTTGAAAACGAATAGGCGCGCAATTATTTCTCGGGGAATATGTATTATAATTCGGAAGTGTTTGATTATTAAGAAAAATCAGCATGAATTATGAAGCCAAAAATTTTGACCACTTGCTGGGGATTTCTGGTTTGAGCGATGGACTTTTGAACAATCATTTTGCTTTGTATGGCGGCTATGTTGCCAATACAAACAAACTGGCTGAAGAAATAGGAAAACACCAGACAGAAGGCACGACTGCTGATCCGCAATATGCCGAGCTGAAAAGGCGTTTTGGCTGGGAATTCGATGGAATGCGGCTGCATGAACTATATTTTGATAATATATCCAAAGATTCGAAAAGTTCTGACGAGAGTCCGACTCTTGTCAAGCAGATTGAAAAAGATTTCGGGTCACTCGAAAATTGGCAAAAAGATTTCAAAGCGACGCTCGCCTTGCGGGGGATCGGCTGGGCGGTGCTGTATTTTGACTGGATGAACGAGAAGCTCTTCAATGTTTGGATCAACGAGCATGACGGCGGGCATTTGGCTGCCTGTTGCCCGGTTCTTGTCGTTGACGTGTTTGAGCACGCTTATACGCTCGATTATGGCACCAAAAAAGGGGAATATATCGAAATGATAATGCCGCTTCTGGATTGGAAGAAATTAGAAGAAAGATTCAAAATGGCGAAGGAATAATTCTTTGCAAAGCTCGGTTTTTTCCTGACGAGAGCTCGACTTTCGTCATTCATTATTCCAAGCAGCAATCAACGGCTTTGCGCACGAGTTCTCCGAGTTTTCCCATGAAACCTCCGCCAGAGGCGGACAAGTTTTTTTTCGTATCATGCTTGTTGATAGCCTCGCTGTCGATCTTTTTTATGTCGTCAGTTCCGATCAATTTCATATTGAGTCCCCAAAAAAGGGAATAGCAATCATAGGATTTTTCAAAAAGTTCCTTGGCTTCTTCAAGGTTCCCAGCTTTGTGCTGTTTGGTTCCCACTTCCATGAGCCTCATTGAAGCGGCCAAAAGATGCTTTGAAATACACCAGACTTCACCTTCATATTCTTTGATGATTTTCCGAAGCAATTCGCCGCGCATTTTTCGCACTTCTTGCAGCAGATCATAATATTCCGGTTTTCCGGTTTTGGCACCCGTGAAAAAGAAATGCTCTTCAATGCTGACGAGGTTCATAATGGCGATCGAAAGATCCTGGTCGGAGGAAAGATCCATTTTGTCCTGTTTTTTCATCTCGTCGACTTTTTCGATGAGTTCGTTGATTTTTTGCAGCTTTTCTTGGTCAGGCATATTTTTTTTCTAACATTCAATGTTAGGACGCTCCTAACATTGAATGTTGGTTTTTTATAATTGGCAGCCGTAATATAAAACAATACTTGCGATAAGGAGAAATAAGATCGGCAAAGCGATTTTTTGGCCTTTGAAATATGATTTTCCGCCGTTTATTTTTCGCAGATAGGCATGAAGCGGAACGGCAATGGCGAAGAGAAAGCTTCCCAGAATAATTCCAAACAAAAGCTTATCAATCCCGCAAAGAGTATGAAGCGGATGGCCAATTTTGCCTTTAAACCAGAGCGGCAGAAGGATCATTGCGTAATAAGCCAAAAAAATCAGGATTTTTCGGCCCTTGAAACGAACTTTTTTTCCATTGAGCCAATTGATCGTCCAGATGGACATTGAAACGATCAAAGCGCCGATCCAGAGTCCGGAAATTGCGTCATCGATTCCGAGCCACTCGGCCAGTCCCAATCCCGCGCCAACGGCGACCGTACAGACGGGACAGACGGCGAAGGTTAATCTCGGGAGAATTAAAAATGAAAATCCGGCGAAGGCAATTATTTTTTTCATAGCGAGTATATATTCCGAATTTTCAATGATCAATTTTCAGTTTTCAAACAATGTTTAAATTTTTTAATTTCAAAATGTTTGAAAATTGTGTTATTTTGTCATTGAAAATTGTGAATTGAAAATTGAAAATTCCCGATAGAGTCATCTTATCTCATTTCCCGAAATTTTGAAAGTGCGAGGGCAGATTGTTTTCAAGGCTCTTTTGGCCATATATGCCTGTGGATAAGTTTGGTTTGTTGCTCATGGGCAGAAAATATGCTAATATCAGACTAACAGCTAAGAAATTAAAACAAAATAAATGAAAAACTCAAAAGTTTCGGGATTTTTTAGCAAGGGGCGAAAGTGGGTTTTCACTTTGGCTCTTTTTCTTTTGGTCTTCGCCGTGGCGAGCGTGGTGAAGATTCAAGCGGCAGGGAACGTGACGGGATGGTTGTGGGGCGGAACAGAGGAGGTGAGTGATGGAAATCCAAACAATGGAGCCAGCGGTTACGAAACCGGAGTCGGATGGGTGAGTATGAGCGGAACAACTTACGGAGTTTCTATTCCTTCAGGCAATGGCCCCGCGACTGGATATGCTTGGATGAATGCCGGAGGAAACCCGGACAATCTTCAGCAAAACGGAATCGGATGGCTTGATTTTGACCCTCAAGACCATTGTGGCAGTGCATATGGCGCTGCTTCTTGCAATGCGCCGGACGGTTCCGGTGTGAACGCGAAAGGAGGCGTAAGGCGTGAAGGAAACAATTTGGTGGGCTGGGCGAGAATAGTTGAAATTGCAAAGGCAAGCGCCTCGGGAAATTCAGGAGGTTGGACTGGCTGGGTCAAGTTTAGCAATAGCTATGGAGGCGGTATCGATGTCAACAAAATGGACGGAACCGGCAGCAATAAAATGTATGCTTGGTCAGGAAACGATTCAAGTGCCGGAGAACTCGGCTGGATCGATTTTTCCAGAGCGAGTTATACGGTTAGCGGAACACTTACGGTCTCCGGAACGACTTTGAGTAATACATCTTCAGGAAGATGCAGACCAATTTATGCGACCTTGGCGGATAATTCCGGAACAAAAACAATTACTTTCGATGCATCCGGCTCAGTAGCTGTCTAAATTCTTTTCTCTGATATATACTTCTTTGCAGAGGTTTGTTAAAACAAAAAAACAAAACTATGCAAAGAAAAATGTATCCAAGCGATGT
>Ga0172374_1001463_pt1 | contig 15741 bp, 11 predicted proteins | sample LakKiv3m_FD_114536 | JGI IMG/M metagenome (GOLD analysis project Ga0172374, IMG submission 114536) | Freshwater microbial communities from Kabuno Bay, South-Kivu, Congo - kab_092012_10.3m | ecosystem: Environmental > Aquatic > Freshwater > Lake | place: Democratic Republic of the Congo... | reverse complement strand
GAACGCGGGGGCCAGGCGGGCGACGCGGGATAGCCTGCTCTTCACGGACGCGGATATTTTTTACCCGGCGGCGGCGGTTGCGGATGGCCTGGCGGCATTGCGGGCGGGGGCGGCGTGGGTTGCGCCGTACCACGGTTACCGGATGATAGGCCGGGAGGCGACGGAGCAGCTGCTGCGCGAACCGTATAGTGAGGGATTCGAGCCGCCGGCGGAATGGATCACGGAAAGCACCGACGATTACAGCGTGGGCGGGGTGACGCTTATCCCGCGCATCACGTTCCGGGCAATCGGCGGGTACGATGACCGGATAACGGCGTGGGGGCGCGAGGACTGGATTTTTCGGATTGCCGCTGACGCGCTGGCGGGGCCGCTGGTGAGGACGGGCGGGAATATTTATCACCTGCACCATCGCAACACGCGGGGGCTGGCGGTGAAGGCGGGGATGTTTCAGGCGGCGAGCGAGCTGTGGAAGCGGTATAACGATGCGGGGGGACAGTCCCTTGACGAGCGCGGTCATTTCCGCACGGGATCCGGCGACGGGGACAGTCCCCGACAGATACGGCGGATTATCAATGAGCAGCGGGGTGCGGCGCCGGAGTTCAGCCTGTTGATGCCGTACAGCCGGGGCGACGCGGCGCGGGACCGGTTCATCCACTGGCTGCTCGATTATTACAGCCATCATTTGCCGGAAGCGGAGATCATCCTCGCGGGGGATGGTCACGCGGCGGGGGAATTGCCGAACCGGAGCCGAATGCGGAACAACTGCGCGCGGCAGGCGACCACCGACCTGTTTCTCTTCCTGGACGCCGACTGCCTGGTGAAGCCGGCGGAGGCGCGGGCGGCGGTGGAGCGGGCGCGGGCGGGGACGGCGCTGACCATGTGGCGCGGGGTGGATTACCTGACGGCGGAGGAGACGGCGCGGATAACGAGCGGGCCGGCGGATGAAGTGCCGGAGATCCGCATCACCGGCGTGGGGAAGCGGATCGAGCTGTGCAAGGGCTTCAATTTCGCGCTGACGCGGGGGACGTTCGCGGCGGCGGGCGGCTTCGATGAGCGGTTCGTGGGTTACGCATATGAGGACATCGCCTTTACCGCGGCGGTGGAGACGCTGGCGGGGGAGTGCGAGCGCCTGCCGCATGACGCGGCGCATCTGTATCACCCGGAGGACCCGTGCCGGGTGGGGGAACGGGCGAGCGGGCAGCTGGCGCGGAATGAGGAACGGCTGAAAGAGTTCCAGGGGGCGATGGGGGATGCGGAGCGGATGCGGGGATTAGTCGGGCAGGCTAGAAGCCCGCGATCCCAGGAAGGGCAGGCTGGAAGCCCGCGAGCCCTGCGAATACTGGTGCACGCGGGGAGTTATCTGCCGGTGGTGAACGCGGGGGCGGAGTGGGCGCTGCACGGGTTGCTGTGCGGGCTGCGCGAGCGCGGGCACGAGGTGACGGTTTACGCGCCGGACTTCGCGCGGGAGGGCGAGTATGACGGGGTGCGGGTGGTGTGCACGCCGCGGAACGTGCTGGGGCTGTACCGCGAGCACGATATCGTAATTGGGCAACTTGACGGGACGAGCCGGGCGGTGGATATGGCGCGGCGGGCGGATATACCGCTGGCGCTGTATGCGCACAATCCGCGCGCGCTGAATTATGCCGGCGTTGACCGGCGGAATCTTCTTTTGCTGCTGATTTGCGCGGAGTGGCTGCGCGGGCAGTATCCCACGGTCAAGCATATCCAGACGGTGAATCCGCCGATTGACGCGGAGCGGTACCGGGTGGAAAGGCCCGGGCGGCGGGTGACGCTGATCAACCTGAACCGGTCGAAGGGCGGGGAACTGTTCTGGCGGCTGGCGGCGCGCATGCCGGATATCGAATTCCTGGGCGCGCGGGGCGGGTACGGGCGGCAGGTGATGGTAAAGCCGCTGCCGGCGAACGTGCGGGTGCTGGAGAATTCGCCGGACATGCGGCAGGTTTACGCGGAGACGGGCATCCTGATAGCTCCCAGCTTCGGCGGCGAGTCGTGGGGGCGGTGCGGGCTGGAGGCGGCGGCGAGCGGCATTCCGACCATTGCCTATCCGACGGCGGGGCTGCGGGAAAGCCTGGGGGAAGCCGGTATTTTCGTGGAGAGCGAGGAGCCGGCGGCGTGGGAAGCGGCGATCCGGGCGTTGCGGGAGCCGGAAACGTATGCGGCGGCATCGGCGGCGGCGCGGGCGCGCTTCGCGGAATTTACAGAAATGAGCGGGCGGCAACTGGCGGAGGTGGAAGAGGCGCTGTACCAGGCGCGGGAAAGGTTCACCATGGCGGAACACGCGAGCGAGAAATTCGAGGTGACGCGCAATATCCTGTACCGCGGGCGGATGATCCGGCGCGGGTCGGTGATATGGGATTACGAGCTGCCGGTGGAACAGCGGCGGAAGCTGCTGGGGAACGGCGGGCTGAAAAAGGCGGAAGCTCCGGCGGCGGAAGATTCGGCTGCACCGGCTCCGACGGCGATAGCGGAGCGGGTAAAGGAGGCGGGGGAGGATATTACACTCGCGGACTCGGAGGTCCGCGCTCCCAGTGAGGAGGTCCGCGCTCCCAGGCCGGAATACGGGCTGCTGCCGCGTAAGGAATTGAACGCGCTGGCGGAATCGTTGGGGATTGAGAATGCGGCGCGGTTCCCGAACAAGGCGGCGCTGGTGGCGCGGTTGGAGAGTTTGCTGGAGTAGCCTGGCACGGGAGGCAGGCTGGAAGCCTGCGATCCCAGGGGGGTGATATGACGTTGCGCGAGCAGATAATGGTGGATCAGGCGGCGATCGGGCGGAATACGGATGAGTTCGCGGAGGAGCTGGAGTTCGACGGGGCGACGCTGACGCCGGAGGGTGAGCCGCTGAAGGGCATAATCGGGCGGCAGCGTTTCCGGCTGCCGGGAGGGGGTGGCTGGGCCGGGGCGGCGCAGGGTGAGCTGACGGTGCATTTGATGCGGGAGGACCTGGCGGAAGTGCCGGAGATCGGGGAGCGGGTGACGTTGAACGGGGAGAGCCTGCAGGTGCTGGACCGGTCGGAGCCGGAGCGGGGGCTGCTGTCGTTCGTGCTGGGGTGACATGACCGGAGGCAGGCTAGAAGCCCGCGATCCCAGGGGAAGTGTGATGGCAACGAAACCGAGGCGCATCGGGGCGGTATACGTCAACGCGAAGCCGGTGAAGGAAAATCTGGCGAAATTAATCGGCGGTTCGCCGGGGATCATGGAAATCGCGCTGCGCGAGGTGGGGAAGGATATCAAGCGCAAGGCGAAGGAACTTGTCCCGGTAAAGACCGGGGCGTTGAAAAAAGGCATTTCCTACGCGGTGCAGCCGTCGAAGAACGTGGCGCGGGTGTTCGCCAGCGCAAAGGCGGGCGGTGCGCCGCGGGAATACGCGCTGATCGTGCATGAGGACCTGGAGGCGAACCATCCGAGCGGGGGGCAAGCGAAATTTATTTCACAGCCGATTCAGGAGGTAGCGGCGGACGGGGAGCTGCTGCGGACACTGGCGGAGGCGGCGCGGAAGCGGTTTCGGGAGAAGTTTGGGTTTATGCCGGATATGCCGGCGGAGGTCGAATAGTGTTGATAGTGACCGGAGGCAGGCTGGAAGCCTGCGATCCCAGGGGTTGATATGTCATTAACGAGCGCGCTGGCGAGTGGAATAGCGGAGCTGGAGATCGATGATGCAGCGGTACACGGGGGGTTCGGGCCGGCGGCGCCGGGGAACCGGGGGGCGGATTACTGGCAGGTGATACCGTATGGCGGCGCGGGGGTGCTGCTGCCGACGGCGGGCAACCTGCGCGAGTCGAATTTCCAGGTGAACCGGGTGGCCGACCTCGGGGACAGCGAGACGGCGCTGGCGAGCGCGGAGCTGATGTACGCGGCGCTGCAGCAGAAGGCGCGGTGGACGCTGGCGGGTTACCGGGTGGAGCTGATCGAGTGCTATCAGGAGCCGATGCTGCGGGCGGCGCAGCAGCCGGGGAAGGTGATCGCGGGTTTTAACATCAGGGTAGTGGCGGTGACGGTGGTGGGGTCGTAGGAAAGAGCTTTCCAGGGGCGTTGCCCCTGGCTATGGGATTGAGGGATATTGGCAATTTGGGGCGATTGCCAATCGCCCCTACGGAGGTTTTAGATGGGTCAGAAAATCTGGCGGCCAATCAGCGATATCAGCCAGGGGGCGAATATCTCGCCGTCCGCGGGGAGCGAACATTACGCGATGGTGGAGGGTTACGTCGCGGATGACGACGGCACGACGCTGCAGTGGACGAGCGGGGCGTCGCAGAGTGAAAGCCTATTCGGGCATACCGATGATCCGATTCCGAACGGGTCGAAATCGATCCGGCTCTATCTCAACTGGCGGGCGGCGGCGAGGGGATCCTCGGAGGGAAGCGCCACCACCAGCCGGGCGGGAGTGCGGTCAGGGGCCAGCTCCGCTTATGCGAATGCCGCCAATGATTATGTCGGAGAAGCGCTGGTCTGGACGGACCATGAGAGCGCGGCCATCGCGAATGACCCGGCGACGGAACAGCCGTGGACGGTGGCGGGCATTAACGCGGCGGAATTAATCATCGGCGCGAACGGCGGCAGCGGGGCGCCGGGCGCATATCACCTGCAGTACGTGACGCAGGAATTCGCGCGCATCACCTACGTTGCCTCCCCCACCGGGACGTTCGACTACCTGGTGAATTATCTCGACGTTTCGGTGGACGCCGGGGACGTGACGCCGGAGGGCGGGCACAGCATTACCGATTATGATTGGGACTGGGGCGACGGCTCGGAGCACGGCAGCGGGGAGACGGCGGAGCACAGCTACGCGGGAGCGGATACCTACTCGGTGACGCTGACGGTGACCTATGACACCGGGGAGACGTTCGTCATCATCCGGGAGATCACCACGGAGGAGCTGCCGCCGCCGGGCGGAGCCTTCACGGTTGCGCGCAATAATTTCAATATTGGAGTGAATGCCGGCGGCGTGACGCCGCCGGAGGGCATCACCATCACGGATTATGCCTGGGACTGGGGCGACGGCAGTGCCGCCGGCTCCGGGGCGCGGGCAAACCATCGCTACGCCGCGGGCGGGCGGTACACAATCACGCTGACTGTCACCTATGACACCGGCGATACGTTCGAACTAACCGAGGAGGTTACAATCATGACAATTACCGACATCAGCCCGATGGCGGCGGAGCGCGGTGAGAGCGGCGACCTGATAACCATCCAGGGCACCGGTTTCGGAGCGAGCCAGGGTTACGGCACCGTGGAGATCGGCGGGGTAGAGGCGATCATCGACAGTTGGAGCGACACGGAGATCGAGTGTTACGCGGATGACAACCCGGCGACGCCGCTGGGCGCGCAGGACGTGGTGGTGACGGACAACGGCGGCGATGATATCACCGACGACGATGGCATCATCATCTACGACTCTACCGACAACAAGGACGAGACAAAGATCAAGTTTCTGATGTGCAGCCGTTTTTTCGTGGACGGGCTGTGCGTGGGGCTGACCGGCCCGGACGGGGTGAGCGCGGACGCGGACTCACAGGAGTTCGAGTGCCCGGTGGACGACGCCATCGCGCCGGTGCTGGTGGAAAGCCGCATGAACGGGGTGATGGTAAGCGCATCGTTCCGGCAGCTATACCACAACGGGGAGCTGCTGGCGGCGGCGCTGGGCGGCAGCTACGATGACACCACGAAGCGCGTGAAGGTGCTGGGCGACGCGACGCGCGCGGAGCACACGGTGATGTGGATCGACAGCGCGGGCTGCATCTACGTCATCCGGCGGTGTATTTTCACGGGCACGATCAGCCTCACCTGGAACAAGGATTTCAGCGGCGTTCCCGTGCGGTTCCGCTCGCTGGCGAAATCGACGCAGGAGCTGATTGAGATCGATCTGTCGGCTCTGCTGGCGGAGGCGTAGCGGAGAGCAGGCTGGAAGCCCGCGATCCCGCGCTATCCCCGGTGACCTTCCCCCTCACCGGGGATAGCGCGGGGCGGGCCGTCAATAGTGATGGCCTGTCCCGCGTTTTTATGGGGGGAATCTCGCGCGTCCCGATTGCATCGGAACGCGCTCCGACAATCGGGGGGAATATGAAGACGATTTCACAGGCGGTGGCGCGGCAGCGGGAGATCGAATTGCCGTGCGGGGAGCGGGTGACGGTGCGGCGGCTGCGCGTGCCGGACTGGGACAGGCATATTTATGCTTACAGTCTGCTGCTGACGGACCTGGCGTTGCCGCCGGCGGGAGAGACACTGACGCAGGAGCACGTAACGGATCACCTTGCGGAGGTGGCAATGGGGCTGTATGCGGAGGAGCGGAATGACGCGCGGCTGGTGAGCGTGGAGTGGCTGCAACTGTTCGTGCCGGATATCGGGGTGGAGCTGCTGGACGAGCTGCAGCCGGAGGACTGGCAGGCTATCATCGCGGCGATGATGGAGGATAACCCGGTCCCTTTCGCATTGGCAAATCCGAAGGTCCGCCAGGCGCAACTGCTGACGATGAAGCAGCTGATCGACATTACATCGGCGGATACCTCCTCCTCCTCGGACGCGCTGGTATCGACCCCTTCGACCCCGAACTGACGGTAGAGCAGGCGGTGCTGCTGGCGGAGGCGCAGGCGCGGTATGAGCGGCGGATGCTGCACGAGACGGCATATATGCAAGCCATCGCGGCGGCGGCGGGATATCATGGGCGCGAGGCGCGGGAGTGCTGGGAGGCGCTGGAGAAGGGGATGCGGGATGACGAGCAGGCTGGGCAGGATGAGGACGAGGTGGAGCGGATTTGCCGGTATACGAAGGCTCCGCCGGAGGTGATCCGGGCGGCGCTGGCGCGGGGGGTGAAGTTCCCGGAAATTCGGGAGAGGAAATCGCATGGCCGTTGAAATGAACGCCGGCACGGTAGCAGCGTACCTGAAAATATATGACCAGGAGTGGAGCGAGGGGCTGCGCAAGGCCAATGCTTCGCTGGCGAATAATGAGGTTGCGTTCAACCGGCGGTTCGGGGCCATTGCGAAGAGCGCGGATCAAGCCGCCAACCGGATGGCGGTGGCTGCTGCGGCGGGCGTGGCGGCGGCGGGGAAGATGGTCAAGCTGGCCATGGACGCGGTTGAGTCGGAGAACCTGTTCACGGAATCCCTCAAGCAGAATGCCGACCAGGTGCGGGCCTGGTCGGAGGGGTTGCGCAAGGAATTAGGGCTGAATGCCTATGAAGTGCGGAAGAACACCGGCATGATCTATTCCATGCTGAACAGCATGGGGGCGAGTGAGGAAGCGAGCCTGGACATGTCGAAGGGTATCTCGCAGCTCGCGTATGATATGGCATCGTTCTACAACCTGAAGCCGGAGGAGACGTTCGCTAAACTGCGCTCCGGTATTAGTGGCGAGATCGAACCGCTGCGGCAGTTGGGAATCTCCGTTGATGTTGCCACCGCGAAGTCATACATGATGCGGAACGCCATTAAGGGCAACTGGGAAGAGCTCGACCAGGCCAGCAAGGTAGCGATCCGCTACCGGATGATCCTGGAACAAACCACCGATGCACAGGGCGACCTGGCGCGTACCATCGATTCCCCGACGAACAAGTTAAGAGTCATGCAGGAGACGGCGAAGCAGACGGCTATCGACCTGGGCATGGCGCTGCTGCCGGCCTTTGAAAAACTGCTGGCGGTCGGGGGGAAACTGACCGACTGGCTGGCCGGCATGACCGATGAACAGAAAAAGCATGCCGCGCAAATGCTGCTTTGGACAACGGCGGGGTTGGGCATGACCGCGGTCGCGCTCAAGCTGACTGTTGGCGTCGCTGAACTGGCAAAAGCCTTCATCTACCTGCGGACCGCCGGCCTGGCGTCGCTCGGGCCCGCCGTCGCCGCGGTTACGGCAATAGTGGGCGTGGCGACGGGGGCGTGGTATCTGCACAAGCTGGTCGTGCAAGCACAGTACAAGGATATCGATGCACTGATAAAAGCATCGAAGGAAAACACCGAAGCCGCGGAGGGCGAGGTGAGAGTACTCGATGCGCAGAAGTCGCGCCGGCAGGCGCTGGCGGAAGCGACCAATAGACTGACCGGCGAATATGAAGCACTGTTGAAAAAGAGTAACCGTACAGCCGCCGAGCAGGGCAAACTCGAATCGATCAAGAAGCAGCTAACCGACCGCATGGTTGAGATTCGGAAGGAGCTGGGACAGCAGGCACAAGCCTGGGATGGAAACGCGAAGAGCATCCGGGGCGCAATCAGCGCCTTACTCGATTTTACGGAGATCGAACAGCGGGCATTCAAGTCGCGCGCGACGGTAGAGGCCAGCACTGCCCGTGACAAAACTCTAGCCGCACGGCGCGTCAGGGTTGAACAGGAGACGAATTACAACCGTCTGCTTGGGGAAATATCCAGCCTGCGAGCCGGTCCGCAACGGAGTAGAGGGCGAGGCGGCGACATCCGCTTCGGAACATCCCTCAGCACTTCGGCGCAAATAGAAATCCGCCAGAAAAAACTGTCGGAATTGTACCCGCAACTCGAAAAAGCGCGGCGCGAAGAAAACGCGCTGTTTTGGGAAATGCGACGGCAGGAAGAGATCCTCGCCACCATCACCGGCATGACTCCGGAAGAACTGGAAAAGTATCGGGCTGCCGCTGCCGGCGGCGGTGGTGGCACGGATACCCCTACTCCAACCGGCGCGGGCGCGAAGGCGACGGCGGCGAAACCGGAGCCTTCCCTGCTGGTCCGGACTCACCAGGCGCTGCGTGACGCGCGTGAGACGGCGGAAATGCTGGGGTGGGATGAGCGGCAGCTAGCGGATGAGTTCGCGCGGATATACGAGGGGGCGCTGACCGAGCTGGCGCGGCGTATCGACAAGCCGCGCGAGCATCCGGCATTCGCTGAATTATCCTCCGGTTTCGGCAACTGGTCGAAAATCTCCGCGGATTTAAAGGCGGCGGCGGAAGCCGAGGACAAGGCGAAGCGGGCGCTGGAAGAGCAGCTCGCGGGGCATCGGGCGAAGTCGGCGTTGATCGTGGAAGACGCCAAGTGGGGCGAGATCACACGCGAGCAGGCAATCGAGGCGCTGCGCGCGCAACAGGCGAGCCTGGGATTCCTGCGGGATGAAACGCGGGAGAAACAGGAATACCGAGGTATCGAGCAACAGATATTGAACCTGCAGGCCGAGACGGCGCGGGAACAGAAGGAGGCGCTGGAAAAATCGGCGGCGGCGGCGAAGGAGATGGCGGCGGCGCAGGAGCGGGCGCGGGCGGCGGCGGCGAAGCACGTGGAGCTGCTGGCGCAACTGGCGCGGGTGCAGGCGCGGGGGAACCTGGAGGCGGAAGCCGACGTGGCGGAGGCAACGGTGGCTCGCATGGAGGAGGCGCTGGCCACGGCGCTGGCCTTCGAGCGGGCGAACCCTGGGCAGGACAGCGCGAACGCGGTAGCGCAGGCGCGCATCGACCTGGAGGAAGCGCGGCAGGCGTACCAGGCGGCGGTCGACCGGCTGATGGCGGCGGAACAGGCGGCGCGGGAGCGGGCGGGCGCCGGGTACATTCCGGGCGTGGGCTTTTTCAACGTGGAGCAGCCGGCGGCGGGGGACGAGTTGTCGCCTATCGAGGGACCGTATGCCAATACCGGAATCAGGGGAATGAAGAATTTCGGGGCGGCGATCTGGAACTTCACGCGGGACCGGAAGGCCATCCTCAACTATTTCGACAGTGTTTCGGCGGAGCTGGGCAAAAAGGGGCTGCTGGCGTTGCTGGGCGGCAAGGACGGCGCCGGGCTGCGGCAGAATCCGGTGACCGGGCTGCCGGAATTTATCCACTCCGTATTTCCGAACCTGGACAAACTGACGCCCGAGCAGGCTTCACAACTGAAAACCCGCGTGCAGGGCGGCGTAGGCGTGGCGGCGTCCATTTACGGCCTGTCGCAGGCGGGCGGGCCGGTGCAGGGGGCAATGGCCGGGCTGGGCTTGATGCAGGGACTGAATCAGTTAGGTTTCACGGCGGCGGGCGGTCCGGTGGGGGCGGCCATCGGGCTTATCGGCGGCGCCATTCTGGGGGCGAGCCAGGCACAGCGTGAAGCGGAGAAGGTGGCGCAGCGGCTGCGCGAGCAGCAGCTCGAGCAGCTCCGGCGCATCCATAATGCACTGCTGCCGATGAACGATTATTTCCGGCGCGGGCTATTTGGCGGCCTGCCGAGCAGCATGAGCTTCGGGGGGATGAATCCGGAGTATAGCTGGTCGGTGCAGTCGAGGGCGGGGATGCAGTGACCGGAGGCAGGCTGGAAGCCCGCGATCCCAGGGGTTGATATGGCGGATTTATTATTCAACTGGATATCGGATTCGGACGATGACGGGGATTTGTCGGATGAGACTACCCGTTATGAAACGGATTACTGGCTGCCGAACCTGCCGGAGGATACGGACGGGGGGCGGCAGGTGCTGGGGAGCGCGCTGCCGGTGCTGAGCGGCGGGGTGAAGGTGTTGTCGCAGGCACGGGCGGGGCGGGCGGACGCGCGGGCGCCGGGGCGGTGGGTGCTGAAATGGGAGATCGCCGATCCGGTGTTCATCGCGCTGAGCCGGGAGGATTACGCGCGGCGCCGGCTGGTGCGGTTCCGGCTCGATCACCGGCTGCGGCAGTGCGAGGTGACCGGCTCCGGGCTGGCGGATTTGAAAGTCACGGTGGCGGCGGGGTGGATCGATGACGGCGGGGACACATACTGGCTGGCGGCGGCGGCGGAGGTGACCTGCGAGCCGGGCGATGCCTACGTGTACGCGAGCCTGGCGGACGGCGCGGCCACAATGGACAGCGGGGCGAGCGTGCCGGCGGGGGCGGTGGAGCTGGCGGCAATCAGCATCGATGGGAACACGGTGAGCGTGGCGCAGCCGAGCGGGGCGGCGAACGCGGTGACCGGATATATCGCGCCGGGGGGATGGAAAACCACGCAAAACGGGCCGCATACGGGGTTGGAGTTGACGGTGCAGGAAGTGCGGTAGGCAAGGTTTGAGTTTTGAGCTTTGGGGCTTTCCGGGGGAGCACGGGCTTCCCTGGGGCGTTGCCCCAGGCTATGGGATTTGGGGATTTATTCCGGGTTATGGGATTTGAATGCCACGAAATACTACGCTGGAGACGATCATTAATAGCGGGGCGGTGCCGGTGGCTTACCGGGTGCTGTCGGTGGATATGGACTGGCCGGAGCCGTACAGCGAGCCGCCGTTCAGCGGCGGGTCGCGGGTGAGCGTGCCGGCGGTGGGGACGCCGGCGGAATACGACGCGGATTCCTTCAACGCGGCGGCGTGGACGGACGTGACGGCGCTGATAACCGGGTATCGCTACGCGAGCAGCCTTGACCAGGCGTGCGGGGCGCTGAGCCTGGGCGTGGCGGCGGGGTGGTCGGACACCGACCTTGACCGGGTGTTCCGCGCGATGCGGGCAATCATCGTGCAGGAGCGATACAGCCACCAGGGGCAGGATACGGACTGGATCAATATCTGCTGGTGCATTTCGACCGGCTATGCGACGGAGTGGCAGGCGGGCGGCGGGCGGCAGATGACGGTGAACGCGCTGGACGCGCTGATGCTGGCGGGGCTGGACGTGCTGGGGAGTGAGGACGGTTCGGCGCTGTATCAGGCGGACCTGGTGGCGGTGGGGGAATACTCCGACCATTACGACATGCCGCTGGTAGCGATTGCCACCGACGCGTGGGAGTTCGGGGTGACCGACTGGCCGGGGGGACCGCACGCCGATCCGCAGAGCACGAGCGTGAGCAGCGGGCACCTGGTGGACAGCGGCGCATCGTTCACCGCGGCGGTGGTGGGGAAGACGGTGACGGCGGTGAAGGAGGGCGGCAACCAGACCGCGATTATTACCGCGCGAAATTCCGGGACGGACCTGACCCTTGATACCAACATTTTCGATGCGACGAACATACCTTATTATATCGGGGGAATCCAGCCGAACTGGGCGGACCGGCCCGGGCCGCAGGCGTGGATTCACAATGTGCCGGATACCGATATCGAAGTGCCGGCGAGCAAGGGCGGAGAGGCGGTGCAGGCGCTGCACGGCGAAGGGGTGCTGCGCATCGGCAAAACGTGGGCCACCACCGAGCCGGGCGATCCGGCGGATTTCGGCGAGGGGCTGGGCTATGTGGACACCATCCCTGACGCGCGCTGCGTGCTGTACAGGTTCGCGCATCCGGCGGGCTACTCCGATCGGGACGGCATCGAGCTGCCGGATGACACGGCGAACGGGCTGGAGCAGATTGCCGATCCGATAGTAGCCGGCGAGGTTACGGTTGACGGCGACTATTCCGCGCTGCCGCAAGGTCTGACCATCGTCCTGGAGGATGGCAGCGGGGCGCGCTACATCACCAGCGCGCACGCGGTGGACGGCGGCGATACCACCTTCACGCTGATCGATTCGGCGGCGGAAATAGCTACCGGCACGCCGCTGCGCTACGGCCAGGTGAACCGGGCGGAGGATATCGTGCGGCAATGGCTGTTCGAGGTCGGGTTCCATTCCGACGTTTCCGACCCGGCGCTATTCGCGGCGGCGCCGGAACAACCAGAGCTGGCGGGCAGCGGCATCCCCATCATCCTGCCGCCGTTAACCTATGACGAGCGGGACGGGCAGCGGCGGCTCGACGCGATAATCGACCTGCGGCACAACCATGCCGTGCTGCCGAACTGGCTTACCATCACCGACCCGAGCGGGCGGATCGACACGAAGAACGTAACACAGGTATTTGATGATGCGAGCGGGCCGGCGGCGGCGGTGCTGCCGCTGCCCGAGGCGTATATCAACCGGGCGGCCATCGACCGAACCGACATGAACATATACACCCGCGTGGTGGCGCGCGGGCGCTACCGGCAGGTAGGGATGCCGAGCGACCCGAACCTGCACCCGGGAGTTACTATCGAGGACGTGGCGGAGGCGGACGGCGGGCTGCCCACGGTGAACGGCAGCAAGCAGGTGACGGTGGGTGGAGTAACCTACACGCTGCACTCGCAAGTGCTGCGCACGGGTTCGGGCACGAATGAGGATTACGTTTTTCCGCTGGAAAATATCCTGCGGCGGGACACGCCGATATCGACCAGCGGCAAGAAGCTGCGGCCGTGGGGCTGGTTTTACGAGACGCCGGAGAACAACAATGCCGGCGTAGAGGCCAGCCGGGCGCTGCGCAACTCATGGTGCGGGAAAGCGCTGGGGGAGATAACGCTGGAGGAGCCGGTGCGCATCGCCAAATTGGAGATCCACGCGCCGAATACCTGGTGGAGCGATACGAACGACTGGGGCGGCAATAACCACAATAAGGACGTGATCCTATTTCCGCCGATCTTCGCGGGGAAATTACGGGCCCACGCGGACGGGGCGCGCATCCGCGTTGATTACTGGGATTACGCGCTGCTGGCGTGGATGCCGTTGACCGATCAGCTTTACCTGCCGGTGGATATCGACGCGCTGATTGAGGTGGAAACCGACCAGTTCGCCACGCGCGCGGAGGTGGAAACCGACAAATTGAGGATCGTCTGTGTCGAGCCGTTCTGGGCGGAGCATGACGATTTCAATGATGACGGCTTCCGGGTAACCATCGGCTGCTATATGTTCGGGTTTCGCGTGTTTTCCATCGATGAAATCCGCGGCGTGGCGGAGGTGGGGGTGGATGCTCCCTTCACCGGGGCGGCGTGGGCGGCGGCGCGGGCGCGGTTCCGCCGGCGGACCTACGTGGTTCCTGAGGTCGCGGATTGGGCGGAAACGCAGACCGACGTTGACGCGCTGGCGCTGGAATGGCTGCGGCACGTGACGCGCAACCTGGCGCCGCGTCCGATAGTGGCTATCCGACCTGACGCGGTGGTGGGCGATACCGTGCGCATGGCGCTGCCCGTCTCGGAGCTGGTGGAATATGGCGATGGCAGCAATCAACTATCCGGCTGGGAGTTGGACGGGCTGGCGCTGGATAACTCCGATGAGCTGGTACTCTACTGGTCATTATCGAACAGCGGCACCACGCGCACGGTGAACCTGTACAGCGATTCCGCGCGCACGGTGCTGGTGACCGGCGGCAGCCGGACGGGTGACGGGGCGATAACCATGACCGCGCAGGGCGGCAGCCGGCTATCCGGCAGCGTGACGGTTGCCTATACCGGCAACGACACCGGCACGGTAGGGGCGCCGACGTACCTGATCGTGAGCAAGGAGCACAGCGGGCAGGCGGGGGAGCCTGGGGCGCAGCGGTTTAGCGTGGTTAATTATTTGGACCCATATTTCGGGGTGGATTGACATGTTCCGCATATCCACGCCAATGATGTTAATACTCATCATCGGCCTGCTGATACTGGCGGGCGAGGTGCTGTATAGCTATGCTTGCGGGCAGGGGTGGATTCGGTTTCCGGCGGGGAATAGACCGGTTTGGGTGGGATGGTAAAACACTCAAAGGGGAACACATGAACATACATCGTCCCCGCGCTGGACGGGCGGATGGGGGCGGCGGTGGAGGTGAGGCTGTAAGATGGCCTGGTATAACGCCAGTTGGACAAAACGGAGATTGCTAACCATCAACCGCACGCAGGTGGTCGCGGGCGGGGTCTACACGGATTTCCCCGTCCTCGTCAGCCTTTCCGGCCTCTCCGGCATCCTCGCGGATGGCGCGGATATCCGGTTCACGGCGGCGGATGGCGTGACCGAACTGCCGCGCGAAATCGAGTCCTACGCGGGCGGGGTGCTGGTTGCGTGGGTCAAAGTCACGCTCACCAAAACCGCCTCGGATTCCACGGATGACCAGATATACATGTACTACGGCAATGCCGCAGCCACGGAACCGGCGGCGGATTCGGAGTTCGGGTCGCAGGCGGTGTGGGATGCGAATTATGTAGGCGTCTGGCACATGAAGGACGCCACTACCTCAACTATAACCGACTCGACGGCGAACGTGAATAACGGGACGAAAAAAGGAGCGAACGAACCCCTCCAGGCGGCGGGGCAGATCGGGATGGGGCAGAGTTTTGATGGGACGGATGATTCGATATCTATACCAGATCATAACTCATTGGATATAACTAATTTTTATACAATTAGCGCATGGATAAACCCACAACGATATTCAGGGGGAACCCAGACAGAAGGTTTTGTAGTTGCCAAAGGCATATACCCAAAATATAATTACAGATTAACTTTACGCGGGCTTTTAGGCGCAGGGAAATTTTCAACGGCTGCATATATTAACGGCGGCTTTGCCGATCTCGTTACATTAAACGATTACAACACAGGACAATATTATTACGTCGTAGCAACATACGATGGCGCCCAAATAAAAATATATATTAATGGCATATTGGAAAATAGCGTAAATAAAACAGGTCTGGTTGGCGCTAATAATAATGCTATCTATTTTGGTAGATATCAGCACAATACTGCATGGATGTATCAAGGATTATCAGACGAGTTACGGCTCTCGAACAATGCTCGCCTGTTGCCATGGATCGCCACCGAGTACGCCAACCAATCCGCCCCCGCCACCTTCCTCGCTGCGGGGGATGAAGAGTTGATGAGCGGGATTGTTATACCCAGCCGAATTATTGTCGGTTCGCCGTTTGGAGGAGGGTTTCTGCGATGATCGCTAAAAACGCCAGTTTCACCGTTACGCTGCGAATGTTGACAACGGCGGGGGCTGCCGATACCGAGGGAAACGCGCCGACCGTGACGGTGGATATAGACCATGCCGGACCTGCCGCCGCCACAAATTCCCCTGTGCAGAAAGGTTCGACGCACGTCTGGAAGAT
>Ga0172374_1001462_pt1 | contig 15749 bp, 14 predicted proteins | sample LakKiv3m_FD_114536 | JGI IMG/M metagenome (GOLD analysis project Ga0172374, IMG submission 114536) | Freshwater microbial communities from Kabuno Bay, South-Kivu, Congo - kab_092012_10.3m | ecosystem: Environmental > Aquatic > Freshwater > Lake | place: Democratic Republic of the Congo... | reverse complement strand
GGCGTAGCAGCAGGTGGTGTCGCGCTCCTCGGCCGTGGCGAAGCCCGCGGAGGCGAGCCGGGTAAGCTCGGCGTCGACGGTGTCGACGTCCTCGACCTCGACGCCGAGGTGGTTGATGCTCCCGCCGTGGCCGGCGTTCTCGATGAGAACGAGCTTGAGCGGCGGCTGCGCGACGGCGAAGTTGGCGTAGCCCGGGCGCACCTTGTGGGGCTCGGCGCCGAAGAGGGTCGAGTAGAACGCGATCGACGTCTCGAGGTCGTCGACGTTGAGGGCGAGCTGCAGGCGGGACATGGCGTCTCCAATACATAGATGGATGTCGATGTCTTCACCTTGCACCCGGACATCGACATCTGTCAATATCGATCTGTGTCGAAGTCCCAGCTGATCCTGACCCCCGTCGAGACCGTCGCGTGCTGCTCGCCGCTGGTGCGCGAGCCGCTGTCGAGCGAACGGGCCGAGCGCGTCGCGCCCCTGCTCAAGGCGCTCGCCGACCCGGTGCGGCTGCGCCTGGTCTCGATCGTCGCCGCGAGCGAGGGCGGGGAGGCCTGCGTCTGCGACCTCAACGACGCCTTCGACCTCTCGCAGCCGACCATCAGCCACCACCTCAAGGTCCTCCACGAGGCGGGTCTGCTCGACCGCTCGAAGCGGGGCGTGTGGGTCTACTACGCCGTACGCCGCGACGTGCTGTCCGACCTCGCCGCGCTCATCGGCGCAGACGCGTGACCCCCGGGCTGACCGCCCGCGCCACCGCCGAGCTCGTCGGCACCGCACTGCTCGTCGCGACCGTCGTCGGCTCCGGCGTGATGGCCACCCGGCTGACCGACGACGTCGGGCTCCAGCTGCTCGCCAACAGCCTCGCCACCGGCGCCGTCCTCGTGGCGCTGATCGTCTCGCTCCAGCCGGTCTCCGCGGCCTTCAACCCCGTGGTGACGGCCGCCGAGGTCGTGCTGCGCCTCGTGCCCGCGCCGTACGCCGCGGTGCTGGTGGCGGCGCAGGTCGCGGGAGGGGCGATCGGCGCGGTGCTCGCCAACATCATGTTCGACCTCGACGCCGTCAGCATCTCGACGCACGAGCGCACGGGCGCTGGGCTGTGGCTCGGCGAGGTCGTGGCGACGCTCGGCCTGGTCCTCGTGGTCTTCGGGTGCGCCCGCGCCGGACGTACGGACGCGATCGCGTGGGCCGTCGCGGGCTGGATCGTCGCGGCGTACTGGTTCACCTCGTCGACGAGCTTCGCCAACCCGGCCGTCACGATCGCGCGCACCCTGTCCGACTCCTTCGCCGGGATCAGCCCGGCGTCGGTCCCGATGTTCGTCCTGATGCAGGTCGTGGGCGGCGCGCTCGCCCTCGCGGCCCTGCGCCTGCTCCACCCCACCCCCTCGCCCACCCCTTCGCCCACCCCTTCGCCGCAGGAGGCCCCCCCATGAGTGACACCCCCGCCCCGACCGTCCTGTTCGTCTGCGTGCACAACGCCGGCCGCTCCCAGATGGCCGCCGGTTGGCTGCGGCACCTCGCGGGCGACCGCGTCGAGGTGCTCTCCGCCGGGTCCGCCCCCGGCGACACGATCAACCCCGTCGCCGTCGAGGCGATGGCCGAGGTCGGCATCGACATCGCGGCCCAGCAGCCCAAGCTGCTCAGCGACACCGCGGTGCAGGCCTCCGACGTCGTGATCACGATGGGCTGCGGTGACGCCTGCCCCTTCTATCCCGGCAAGCGCTACGAGGACTGGAAGCTCGACGACCCCGCGGGGCAGGGCATCGAGTCGGTCCGTCCCATCCGCGACGAGATCCGGCGCCGGGTGGAGGAGCTGATCGACTCGCTCGCCTGAGTCCCGGCCAGCGGTCAGGCACTGTCGCGCCGCACCAGGATCGGCGGGATGATCACCCGCATCGCGTGGCTCGAGCCCGGGTCGTCGACCCGCTCGAGGAGCAGGCGGGTGGCGCGCTCGGCCATCTCGGTGACCGGCTGACGAACGGTCGTGAGCGGTGGCGACGTCCGCTCGGCCACGCCGAGGTCGTCGAAGCCGACCACGGCGATGTCGTCGGGCACCCGGCGGCCCAGCTCGGCCAGCACGCGCAGCGCGCCGGCGGCCATCAGGTCCGAGGCGACGACCAGCCCGTCGAGGTCGGGGTGACGCTCCATCAGGGCGCGCGCCGCGGTCTCGCCGCTGGCCTCGGTGAAGTCTCCGTGCTCGACGGCGTCGGTGGGGAGCCCGGCCGCCGCCATCGCCTGGCGCCAGCCGGCGAGCCGGTCCTCCGCGGCGGTCATGTCGGCCGGGCCGGCGATCGTGCCGATGCGGGTGCAGCCGCGCGCGACGAGCACCTCTGTCGCCTCCCGCTCGCCGGCGGTGTTGTCGACGTCGACGTAGGCGACGCGGTCGCCCCCCGTCCACGGCCGGCCACCGAAGACGCAGGGCAGGCCGATGTCGGCGAGGTGCTCGGCGAGCCGGTCGTCGCGGTGGTGGGAGGTCACCAGCGCGCCGTCGACGTGGCGGTTGGTCAGGTAGCGCAGGGTGCGCGCCGTGGACGCGCCCGGCCGGGCCAGCAGCAGCACCAGCTGGATGTCGCGCTCGGCGAGCACCCGGTTGACGCCGCGGAGCGTGCCGGCGAAGAACGGGTCGGAGAAGACGCGGTCGTCGGGCTCGGGCACGACGACCGCGATCGAGTCCGTACGCCGGGTGACGAGGCTGCGCGCGGCCGGGTTCGGGACGTAGCCGAGCGTGCGCACGGCCAGGTCGACCGCGGACTGCGCGCGGGCGCTGACTCGGTCGCCTCCGTTGATCGCCCGGGACGCGGTCGCCCGGGAGACGCCCGCGACGCGCGCCACCTCGTCGAGGGTGGGCGAGCCCGAGCCCCCTGGCTTCGGTGAGGTCCGCGACGTGGTCACACGCGCCACGCTAGCGGCCGGGCGGCTCGGTCGCAGGCAGGACGCTGGTGCGCGCCAGCTCGGAGTACCAGTGGGCGCTCGACTTGGGCGTACGGCGCTGCGTCGCGTAGTCGACGTGCACCAGCCCGAACCGCTTCGCGTAGCCGAAGGCCCACTCGAAGTTGTCGCAGAACGACCACTGGAAGAAGCCCCCGACGTCGACGCCCTCCTCGATCGCGCGGTGGACCGCGCGCAGGTAGGCGTCGAGGAACGCGATCCGGTCCGGGTCGTGGACGCGGCCGTCCGCGTCGAGCCGGTCGTCGAAGGCCGCACCGGTCTCGGTGAGGTGGATCGGCAGGCGCGGGTAGTCGTCGTGCAGGCGCCGCAGGAGTCGGTAGAGGCCGTCGGGCTGGATCTCCCAGCCCATGGCGGTGACGGGCAGCCCGCGGCTGGGGAACGTCACGTGCTCGGAGCCCACGAACGGCGACAGCGACACCCGGTCCGGGTGGTCGGCACCGATGCCGACGACGTCGGTGCGCGGGTGACCCGAGACCTCGTTGCCGTGGTAGTAGTTCACGCCCAGGACGTCGATCGGGCTCGCGATGGTGTCGAGGTCGCCGTCGCGCACCACGTCGTACCAGGGCTCGCCCTGCCAGGTGAGGTCGGCGGTGTCCTCGAGCACGTCGGCGGGGTAGGACCCGCGGAAGATCGGGTCGAGGAAGAACCGGTTGTGCAGGCCGTCGATGCGGCGGGCGGCGTCGACGTCCACCGGGTCGCCCGGGTCGCTGGGGTCGGGCACGGTCAGGTTGAGGCTGATCCCGAGCCGGTCGGCGCCGCGGCTGCGCAGCTCCTGCGTGGCGAGGCCGTGGGCGAGCAGCAGGTGGTGTCCCGCGACGAGGCCGGCGGCTCCCTCCTGCCGTCCGGGGGCGTGGTGGCCCGCGGAGTAGCCGAGGAAGGCCGAGCACCAGGGCTCGTTGAGGGTGGTCCAGGTCGGCACGCGGTCGCCGAGCGCCTCGTGCACCGAGATCGCGTACTCGACGAAGCGGTGGACGGTGTCGCGGTTGGTCCAGCCGCCCGCGTCCTCGAGCACCTGCGGCAGGTCCCAGTGGTAGAGCGTCAGCCACGGCGCGATGTCCTTCGCGAGCAGCTCGTCGACGAGCCGGTCGTAGAAGCCGAGCCCGGCCGCGTTGACCGGCCCCGCGTCGGGGCGTACGCGCGGCCACGCCACCGAGAAGCGGTAGGTCGTGGCGCCGAGGTCGGCGAGCAGCGCGACGTCGTCGGGCATCCGGTGGTAGTGCTCGCAGGCGACGTCGCCGGTGTCGCCGTTCATCACCGCGCCGGGGATGCGGGAGAAGGTGTCCCAGATCGACGGCGTACGTCCGTCCTCCGCCACGGCCCCCTCGATCTGGTAGGACGCGGTCGCCATGCCCCACCCGAAGCCGGACGGGAAGCGGACGGGGGCCGTACGGGTCGCGTCGGCCGGGCCGGTGACGTCGGCGGTGGTGTGGGTCGTGCTCTGCACGCTCATCCCTTGACTGCTCCTTGCATGATGCCGGCGACCATCTGGCGGCCGGTGAGGACGAAGAGGACCAGCAGCGGGATCGTCGACAGCGTCGCGCCGGCGAGCACCAGGCTGTAGTCGACGTAGTAGCCGCTCTGCAGCTGCTGGAGTGCGATCTGGACCGTCGGGTTGCTGGCCGGCAGCACGATCAGCGGCCAGAAGAAGTCGGTCCACGTGGCCATGAAGGTGAACAGCCACAGGATCCCGGCCGCCGGACGCGCCGCCGGGAGGGCGACGGTCCAGAACGTCCGGAACAGCGAGCACCCGTCGACCCGGGCCGCGTCGACGAGCTCGTCGGGCACGGCGTCCACGAGGTACTGCCGCATGAAGAACACGCCGAACGCGGTCACCAGGCTCGGCACGATCAGCGCCCACACCGAGCCGACCCAGCCGAGCTTGGCCATCACGATGAAGAGCGGGATCACGCCGAGCTGGGTGGGCACCGCCAGCGTCGCGACGACGAAGACCAGCATCGGCGTACGCCCGCGGAACGCGAGCTTGGCGAACGCGAAGCCGGCCAGCGTCGAGAAGAACACGACCGACGTGGCGACCGTGCCCGAGACGATGAGGCTGTTGGCCATGGCCTTCCAGAACGGCACGGCCTCGATCGCGCGCTGCGCGTTGTCGAGGAAGTGGCCGCCCGGGAGGAGCGGCGGCACCCGCTCGGTCAGGACCTCGCGGCTGTGGGAGCCGACGAGGAACGACCAGTAGAGCGGGGCGCACGAGCCGAGCACGAACGCGATCAGCAGGCCGTAGACGAGGAAGCCGGGTCGGCGGTTCATCGGCGCGCTCCCTTGCGGCTGAGCCCCTTGAGCGAGCCGGCACGGCGCGACAGGAACAGGTTGACGAGGGCGAAGACGACGATGATCAGGAAGAGCAGCCAGGCCACGGCCGAGGCCATGCCGAGGTCGCGCACCCGCCAGCCGAGCTCCCAGAGGTACATCGTCAGCGTCTGGTACTGCCGGTCGGCGCCGCCGAGGCCCTGGGTGTCGAACAGGCGCGGCTCGGCGAAGATCTGGAGGCCGCCGATGGTGGAGGTGATGATCACGAAGATCACCGTCGGGCGGATCATCGGCACCGTGATGGAGACGAACTGGCGTACGCGCCCGGCACCGTCGAGCGCCGCGGACTCGTACACGTCGCGGGGCACCGCCTGCATCGCGGCGAGCAGGATCAGCGCGTTGTAGCCGGTCCAGCGCCAGTTGACCATCGACGCGATCGCGACGTGGCTGGCGAGGGTGTCGACGTGCCAGCGGATCGGGTCGAGCCCGATCCACTGGACGACCTCGTTGGCCAGGCCGTAGCGGTCACCGAAGACGTTGCCGAAGATCAGCGCGACGGCGGCCGGCGCGACGACGAAGGGCAGCAGCACGCTCATCCGCCACAGCGTCCGGGCCCGCAGCTGGGTGTCGAGCAGCCCCGCCAGCGCCAGGGCGATGAGCACCTGCGGCACCGACGACAGCACGAAGATGCTGAAGGTGTTGCGCAGGGCGTTCCAGAAGTAGCGGTCCTCGAGCACCCGGCGGTAGTTCTCGAGGCCGGTGAACTCGCCCTGCCCGGAGAGCAGGCCCCAGTCGTGGACCGAGACCCACGCCGTGTAGCCGAGCGGGAACATCCCGACGACCAGGAACAGCAGGAAGAACGGCGAGACGAAGACGTAGGGCGTGACCTTCGCGTCGAGCAGCGTCAGGCGCTGCCGCCACGCCGGACGGTCCTCGACGTCGCGCCGCTGCTGGCGCCGGGGGGACCGTGACCCGGTCGGGGACACCGAGGAGGCACCGGTGTCCCCGACTGGCTGCACGGCAGTGGATCCTGCCTTCATCGTCGTGTGTCAGCCCAGCCGCTCGACGTCGGCGAGGAAGGAGTCCCAGGCCTCGTCGGCCGACTCCTGACCCTCGTCGACGCGCTGGATGGCCTGCTGGAACGCCGTGTTGATGTCGGCGAACTTCGGGCCCTTGTGGGCGATGAAGGGCACTGCCTCGGCACGGGCGGCGAGGATCTCGCCGGTGGGCGCGTCGTTGAAGAAGGCGTTGGTCGATCCCGTCAGCGCGGGGTCGTCCAGGGCGTCGACCTGGCTCGGGAAGGTGCCCTTGGCCTCGAACGCCTTGATCTGCTGCTCGGGGGCGGTCAGCCACGCGGCCAGCTCCTTGGCCTCCTCGGTGTGCTCGCCCTGGGCGGGCACGGTGAGGTAGGAGCCGCCCCAGTTGCCGCCGCCGCCCGGGAAGACGTTGGCGATGTCCCAGCCCTCGACGCCGGCGGCGTTGCCCTCGATCACGCCGAGCATCCAGCCCGGGCAGGCCATCGTCGCGAAGCCGTCGTCCTGGAAGGACGCGGTCCAGTCCTCGCTCCACTGGGTGAGGCCGGTGGACAGGCCGTCACCGGCGTTGGCGGTGATCGTGTCGAAGACCTCCTTGACCTCCGCGTTGTCGGCGGCGATCACGGTGTTGTCCTCGTCCTCGAAGGAGTACTCGACCTGGTTGATCATCGCCTGCGCGGTGCCGCCGGAGGAGTCGTACCAGGCCGTGCCGGGCACCTTCTCGACGAACTCGCGACCGGCCTCGAAGTAGGAGTCCCAGTCCCCGAAGAGCTCGGCCACCTCCTCGCGGTCGGTGGGCAGGCCGGCCTTCTCGAACAGGTCGGCGCGGTAGCAGATGCCCTCGGGGCCGATGTCGGTGCCGTAGCCGATCAGCGCACCGTCGGGCGTCGTGGCGGCCTCGGTCTTCCAGTCCAGCCAGCGGCTCTCGACCTCGGGGTCGGACAGGTCGACGAACGCGTCGGACTGCTCCATGAGGGCCGACCACCAGTCGACCTCGACGGCCTCGATGTCGGAGAGGCCCGAGCCGGCGGCGAGCTTGGTGTAGAGGTTGTCCTGGTGCTCGTTGGCCGTGCCGGCCTTCTTCTGCTCGACGACGACGTCGTCCTGCATCGCGTTGTACTCCTCGATGAGCTCCTCGTAGCCGAACTCGTTGAAGGTCGCGACGGTCAGCTTGACCTTGCCGTCCGCGGTCGTGCCCTCGTCGTCACCGCCGCCGCACGCGGCCGCCGTCGTCGCGAGGGTGAGCGCCAGCATCGCGCTCGTGGCGAGTCGTACCCGCCGGGTCTTCGGTGTCTGCACCACTGCTCTCCTGCCGTCCTGCTGGGGCGCCGGGCTGGTTGCCAGGCCTGGGAGGTGGACGGCGAGTCGCGTGAGAGCGCTTCCACTTCCGTCCGGGCGCCACTATGACCGCCGTCACAGGTGGCTGTCAATGGTGGGCCGGAACTCGGTCCGCCCTGAGCGTAACCTGAGTGGGAGCGCTTCCACGATGTGGTCCCTCAGGACCAGTCCAGCACCCCGTCGTCGAGCCGGGCGGTGCGGATCATGAGGGCGTCGTGGAGGTAGCTCTGCTTCAACGACCACGGCGCCTGCGTGCCCTGTCGCGGCAGGGTGTGCACGAGCCGCTGGACGTAGCCGGCGTCGAAGTCCATCAGCGGCACCTCTCCCACCGACTCGTCCCGCACCGGCACGACCGTACGCCTCCCGGTGGACCTCATCCGCCGCAGCACCCGCACGACGTACTCACCGACGAGGTCGGCCTTCAGCGTCCAGGACGCGTTGGTGTAGCCGATCGTGAAGGCGAAGTTGGGCACGCCCGAGAGCATCATCGCCCGGTAGGCCATGGTCTCGCGCGGCTTCACGACCTCGCCGTCCACGCTGAGCTCGGCGCCGCCGAAGAGCTGGAGGTTCAGGCCGGTGGCGGTGACCACGACGTCGGCCTCGAGGCGCTCGCCCGACGCCAGCTCGAGGCCGGTCTCGGTGAACGACGCGATCCGGTCGGTGACCACGGACGCCGATCCGTCCCGGATCGCCGCGAACAGGTCGCCGTCGGGCACCAGGCACATCCGCTGGTCCCACGGGTCGTACGCCGGCTTGAAGTGCGTGTCCACGGCGTAGCCGGGCGGGAGCTGCGCGACGTTGGCCTTGCGCACGACGCGGCGCACGAGGTCGGGGCGACGCCGGCTCACCTTGTAGAGCGCCGACTGGACCGCGATGTTCTTCCAGCGCGTCACGGCGTAGGACCGGCCCTCGCCGACGAGGCGGGTCAGCCGGCCCTTCAGCGCGTCGCGGCCCGGCACGGAGACGACGTACGTCGGCGAGCGCTGCAGCATCGTGACGTGGCCGGCGCCCGCCCGGGCCAGGGCCGGCACGAGGGTCACTGCCGTGGCGCCGGAGCCGATCACCACGACCCGCCGGCCCGTGCAGTCGAGGTCCTCGGGCCAGTGCTGCGGATGCACCACCTCCCCGCGGAAGCGCTCCTGCCCCTCGAAGTGGGGCGTGTGGCCCCGGTCGTAGTCGTAGTAGCCGCTGCACGACCAGAGGAAGTCGGCGGTGAGCGTGCGCGCCTCGCCGTCGACCTCGGCGGTCACCGTCCAGCGCGCCGTCGTGGAGTCCCACGCGGCGGCGACCACGCGGTGGCCGTAGCGGATGTGGCGGTCGACGCCGTACTCGCGCGCCGTGTCGCGGACGTAGTCGAGGATCGAGGCCCCGTCGGCGAGCGAGACATCGCCCCGCCACGGCCGGAACCGGTAGCCGAGGGTGTGCATGTCGGAGTCGGACCTGATGCCCGGGTAGCGGAACAGGTCCCACGTGCCACCGCTCGACGCGCGCCGCTCGAGGACGGCGTACGACGTGCCGGGCAGGTCCTTGACCAGGTGGGCGGCGGCACCGATGCCCGACAGACCGGCGCCGACGATCAGCACGTCGACGTGCTCGGTGGTCATCGCGTCCATCTGCTCAGGGTAGGAGGTCGGGCGGCAGGTTGTAACTATGAGTTACATCGCAGGGCCCTCGCTGGAGTCACCGGATATCCGGTGACCGCCCTGCTTCCATGTACGGATCCGGACCTCGAAGCACGCAACTCGGGTGCAAACCCCGCGCGAGGTCGACGGTCAGGTCCGCGCGTGCAGCTCGACGAACCTCGCCAGCAGTCGCACCGGCTCGGTGACCATCGCCTCGCGCGCAGCGGCCTTGAGCGCCTCCTGCTCGTGCGGCTCGTAGTAGCCGTGCGCGCTGTAGGCGTCGATGCGGTCACAGATGGCCACGGCGTCGAGCTCGGGGTGGAACTGGGTGGCGTACACGTTGCGGCCGAGGCGGAAGGCGTGGACCGGGCACGTGTCGGTCGAGGCCAGCAGCACGGCGCCGGCAGGGAGCCGGGCGACCGCCTCCTTGTGCCCGAGGTAGGCGTCGAACTGGGGAGGCATCACCTCGAAGAGCGGGTCCTCGCGACCCTCGTCGGTGAGTCGCACGGGCAGCGCGCCGATGGGCTCGCCGAAGGTCCGGTCGACGACGCCGCCGCCGAGCGTGCCGAGCACCCCGATGCCGTAGCAGGCCCCGAGGAAGGGGACGTCCGCGGCGACCACCCGCAGCGCGAGGTCGCGCAGCTCGGTCTCGGCCCGACGCTGGGCCGGCGACTTCGCGTCCTCGGGGTCGGAGACGTTGAACGGACCGCCGCCCAGGATGATCCCCGACCAGTCGTCGAGGTCCACCTCGCCGAGCGGCCCCGCCTCGAGGCGTACGCGCACGAGCTCCTCGGGTCGCAGCCCGGACCCCGCGAGCACGGCGTCGTACTCCTGCCGGGCGACGTCGTCCTCCGCGCGCGTGCCGAGGAAGAGGAAGGGCTTCACGGCTGGGCCTGGACTGCCGCGCCGGAGGCGAGGAGATCGTCGACGCCGTCGATCCCCCAGGCCGCCAGGGCCTCGCGGGTGTGCTCGCCGGGCAGGGGCGGCGGCGTGCCGAGCGACGGCGGGGTCCGCGAGAAGCGCGGCGCGGGCGCGGGCTGGGTGACGCCACCCGGGGCGACGAAGGTGCCGCGCGCGGCGAGGTGCGGGTGGCTCGGCGCGTCGGCGAGGCGTACGACGGGCGCGACGCACGCGTCGGTGCCGTCGAAGACCTCGGCCCACTGGGCCTGCGTACGCTCCTTGAACCGCGCGGTCAGCGCGGTGCGGATCGCGCCGTGGTTGGCCGGGTCGTCGCGGTCGGGCAGCTCGACGCCGATGCGCTCGACGAGCGCCGCCCAGAACTGCGGCTCGAGCGCCCCCACGCTGACGTGCTCGCCGTCGGCGGTCTCGTAGAGGTCGTACCAGGGGGTGCCCCCGTCGAGCAGCCCCGAGGCGCGGCGCCCGGAGTCCAGCCCCAGGGCGGCGAAGCCGGAGGCGATGGCGTTGAGGTGGGCGGTCCCGTCGACGATCGCGGCGTCGACGACCTGGCCCTGCCCGCTCGCCCGGGCCTCGAGGAGGGCGGCGAGGATGCCGATGACGAGGTAGGTCGAGCCGCCGCCGAAGTCCCCGAGCAGGTTGCCCGGGAAGTGCGGTCGCTCGCGGTCCTGGCCGAGGCCGCGCAGCGCCCCGGTGACCGCGATGTAGTTCATGTCGTGGCCGGCCGTCCGGCTCCACGGGCCGTCCTGGCCCCAGCCGGTCATCCGCGCGAAGACCAGCCGCGGGTTGCGCGCGTGGCAGTCCTCCGGGCCGAGGCCGATCCGCTCGATCGCCCCCGGCCGCATCCCCTCGACGAGCACGTCCGCGTGCTCGACCAGGTCGAGCACCGTCGCCACTGCCTCGGGGCGCTTGAGGTCGAGCGCGACGCTCGGGCGGCCCCGGTTGAGCAGGTCGGCGCGGCCGGTCGAGAACATCCCCCCGCCCGGCCGGTCGATCCGGATCACGTCAGCGCCGAGGTCGGCCAGGACCATGCAGGCGTGCGGGCCGGGCCCGATGCCCGCGACCTCGACCACCCGCACGCCCCGCAGCGGTCCGCTGCCCTGCCCCAGCTCGTACGTCATGCGCCCGATCATGACACCGGCGCTGTCAGGGTCGCGAGGCCTCGTCCAGCGCCCGACCGAGGTCGGCGCACAGGTCCTCGGGGTCCTCGAGGCCGATCGAGAGGCGCAGCACGTCGGCGTCCGGCTTCGCGTGCGCGGCCACCGGACGGTGGGTCAGCGCCGCCGGGTGCTGGACGAGCGAGTCGACCCCACCCAGCGACACGGCGTGGGTGAAGAGGCGTACGGACTCGGTCACGCGGGACGCGGCGGCGTACCCGCCGTCGACGCGGAGGGCGAGCATCGCTCCGGGGCCGCGCAGCTGGCGGCCGACCAGCCCCAGCGGGTCGCACTCGGCGAGCCCCGGCCAGAACACCTCGCGCACGGCCGGGTGCGAGGCGAGCCACGCGGCGACCTTGCCGGCGCCGTCCTGCTGGGCGCGCACGCGCAGCGGCAGCGTGGCGAGCCCGCGGTGGAGGAGGTAGGCGCCCATCGGGTGGAGCAGGGCGCCCGTGACGGCGCGGACGCGACGCAGGGCGGCGGCCCACTCCTCGGAGCACGCGACGACGCCGCCCATCGCGTCGCCGTGGCCACCGAGGTACTTGGTCGCGCTGTGCAGCACCAGCGCCGCACCGTGGTCGGCGGGGTTCTGGAGGACCGGGGTGGCGAAGGTGTTGTCGACGAGCACCGGCACCCGCCCTGCTGCGGCAACCACGGCGTCGAGGTCGACGAGCTCGAGGGTCGGGTTGGCCGGGGTCTCCAGGACGACGAGGCAGGTGTCGCGGCGTACGGCTCCGGCCACCTCGTGCGGTGCGCAGTACGTCGTGTCGACGCCGAGCATTCCCGAGGCGAGGAGGTGGTCGGTCCCGCCGTAGAGCGGCCGGACGGCGACGACGTGGCGCCCGGGACCCTCGGCGACGGCGGCCAGTACCGCGGCGGTGACCGCGGCCATCCCGGTGGAGAACGCCACGGCGGCCTCGGTGTGCTCGAGGCCGGCGAGCGCGTCCTCGAACCGGGCGACCGTGGGGTTCCACAGCCGCTGGTAGACCAGGCCGCCGCCACCCGGGTGCCCGCCGGTCGCCATCGACTCGTACGACTCGCCACCCGCGTCGATGCTCGGCAGCGGGTTGGTCGTGGACAGGTCGAGCGGGAGCGCGTGGACGCCGAGCGCGCCCAGGTCGGCGCGGCCGGCGTGCACGGCAAGGGTGTCGAGGCTGGTCATGGCGCCACCGTCGCGGAATCCTCGCTGGACGGCAATACTGCTCGAACAACGTCTCCTGAATCGGCCTCCGAGCCGAAGATCACGAGGACCGACCCATGTCCCCTGCCTCCCCCTCGGTGGATCCTGCACCCCTCGACGCGCTCGACCGCCGCCTGCTCACCGAGCTCGCGGCCGACGGCCGGGTCACCAACGCCGCGCTCGCCAAGCGTCTCGGGATCGCCGAGTCGACCTGCCTGCAGCGGGTGCGGTCGCTGCGGGAGCGAGGAGTCGTACGCGGCATCCACGCCGACATCGACCTCGCCGCACTGGGCTACCCGATCCAGGCGGTGATCAAGGTGCGCCTCGGCAGCCACAACCGCGACCACGTCGCGAGCTTCCACCAGGTGCTGGCCCACGTGCCGGGGGTCCTGCGCGTGCTGCATGTCGGCGGCGAGGACGACTACCTGCTCCACGTCGCCGTCTCCTCGACCGCCCAGCTGCGCGACCTCGTGCTCGAGCACCTCAACGTGCACCCCGTGGTCCGGCACACCGAGACGCAGCTGGTGTTCGAGGAGATCGCGGGGGCGGGGGTGCTCTGAGTGCGGGCGGGGAGTCACCGGATATCCGGTGACCGACCTGCTTAGAGGTAGAGGTCTCTACCTGTAAGCACGCAACTCACCGGATATCCGGTGACTCCAGGCGCCGCCACGGTCCCGCCCCTTGCAACTCGTTGCATAGGTCAGGCACCATGGTCGCCATGGCCCTCGAGCACGCCCTCCTCGTCGCGCTCAGCGAGCGACCCGCGAGCGGCCTCGAGCTGACCCGGCGCTTCGAGAAGTCGCTCGGCTTCTTCTGGCACGCCACCCACCAGCAGATCTACCGCGTGCTCGCCCGCATGGAGGCCGACGGCTGGGTCACCGTCGAGGTCGTCGAGCAGGAGGGCCGGCCCGACAAGCGGGTCCACACGCCGTCGGAGACCGGGCGCAAGGCGCTGGCCGACTGGCTGGCGACCCCGATGCCGATGGAGACCTTCCGCAGCGAGCTCGCCGTCAAGCTGCGCGGGGCGTCGTACGGCGACCGCGCCGCGTTGCTGCGGCACCTGCGCGACGCGCGGGCCGACCACGCGCTCCGCCTCGCGACGTACGAGCAGATGGAGCGCGAGCAGTTCCCCGACCCGGCGGCGCTCGAGCCCGGCGTACGCGACCGCTGGCTGGTGCTGCGCGGCGGCATCCGGCTCGAGCACTTCTGGATCGACTGGATCACCGAGTACCTGCAGGCCCACGAGGTGTCGAGGCTCGCTGCGCTCGCACCTCGACCACCGAGAGGTAAGACATGACCCACCCCCGCTACCCCCACCTCCTCGAGCCGCTCACGCTCGGCGCCGGGCCCGACGCCCTGACGCTGCGCAACCGCGTCGTGATGGGCTCGATGCACACCGGGCTGGAGGACCACCCGTGGGACATCGACAAGCTGGCGGCGTTCTTCGAGGAGCGGGCGCGCGGCGGCGTCGGCCTGATCATCACCGGCGGCTACGCGCCGACCAAGCGGGGCTGGCTCAAGCCGTTCGCCTCGGAGATGACCAACCGGCTGCACGCGATGCGGCACCAGCGCGTGACCGGTGCCGTGCACGAGGCCGGCGGCGCGATCGCGCTGCAGGTGCTGCACGCGGGGCGCTACGGCTACCACCCGCTGTCGCAGAGCGCGTCGGACAAAAAGTCGCCGATCACGCCGTTCAAGCCACACGCGATGTCCAGCAAGGAGGTCGACCACACCGCGACCGCCTTCGCCAAGAGCGTCGCCCTTGCCCGCAAGGCGGGCTACGACGCGGTCGAGATCATGGGCTCCGAGGGCTACCTCATCAACCAGTTCCTCGCCGCGCGCACCAACGACCGTGACGACGAGTGGGGCGGCTCGGCCGCGCGCCGCATGCACTTCGCCGTCGAGGTCGTGCGCCGCTCCCGCGAGCTCGTCGGCCCTGACTTCCCCATCGTCTACCGGATCTCGCTGCTCGACCTCGTCGAGGGCGGCCAGACCTGGGAGGAGACCGCCGAGCTCGCGCTGCACCTCCAGGCCGCCGGCGTCACGGTCTTCAACACCGGCATCGGCTGGCACGAGGCCCGGGTCCCGACGATCATCACCCAGGTCCCGCGCGGCGCGTGGCGCTCCTGCACCGCCCGCCTCAAGCAGGTCGTCGACGTGCCGGTCTGCGCGTCGAACCGGATCAACACCCCCGAGCTCGCCGAGGAGATCCTCGCGGCGGGCGAGGCGGACCTGGTCTCGATGGCCCGACCACTCCTGGCCGACCCGGCGTTCGTCGCCAAGGCGATGGACGAGCGCGCCGACGAGATCAACACCTGCATCGCCTGCAACCAGGCCTGTCTCGACCACGTCTTCTCCAACGAGCGCGCGTCCTGCCTGGTCAACCCGCGCGCCTGCCACGAGACCGAGCTGGTGCTGATGCCCACGCTCCGCAGGCAGACGGTCGCCGTCGTCGGCGCCGGCCCCGCCGGCCTCGCCGCCGCGACCAGCGCCGCCGAGCGCGGGTTCGCGGTGACCCTCTTCGAGAAGTCGCCCGAGCTCGGCGGCCAGTTCCGCCTCGCGATGGCCGTGCCCGGGAAGGAGGACTTCGCCGACACGCTCCGCTACTTCACCCGTCGCCTCGAGGTGCTCGGCGTCGACGTACGCCTCTCGACCGAGGCCACCGCCGACGACCTCGCCGGCTTCGACCAGGTCGTCGTCGCCACCGGCGTCGAGCCCCGCATCCCGGAGATCGTCGGCATCGACCACCCGAGCGTCGCGTCGTACGCCGAGGTGCTCAGCGGCGCGGTCGTGCCGGGCCGGCGCGTCGCCGTGATCGGCGCGGGCGGCATCGGCGTCGACGTGAGCGTCTTCCTGACCCACGAGGAGGAGGACCTCGACGACTGGATGGCGCACTGGGGCGTCGGCGACCCCGCCCTCACCGCGGGCGGCCTGACCGAGGCCAAGCCCCGTACGCCAGCGCGCGAGGTCACGCTCGTGCAGCGCAAGAGCACTCCGATCGGCATCGCGCTCGGCAAGACCTCGGGCTGGGCGCACCGCGCGGTGCTCAAGCAGTCGAAGGTCGCGATGGTCAGCGGCGCGACCTACGACCGCATCGACGACGAGGGCCTGCACCTCACCGTCGACGGCGTCGCCCGCGTGGTCGAGGCCGACACGATCGTGGTGTGTGCCGGGCAGGACTCCGTGCGTGGCCTGTACGACGGGCTCGGCCGCGACGCCCACCTGATCGGCGGGGCCGACGTCGCCGCCGAGCTCGACGCGAAGCGTGCGATCAAGCAGGGCACCGAGGTCGTGGCGG
>Ga0172374_1001459_pt1 | contig 15780 bp, 14 predicted proteins | sample LakKiv3m_FD_114536 | JGI IMG/M metagenome (GOLD analysis project Ga0172374, IMG submission 114536) | Freshwater microbial communities from Kabuno Bay, South-Kivu, Congo - kab_092012_10.3m | ecosystem: Environmental > Aquatic > Freshwater > Lake | place: Democratic Republic of the Congo... | reverse complement strand
TACTTTTCCAAAATCAAAATCAAGATTACCATCAGTTGAAACAAGCATAGTCCTTTGAAATCCAGAAACATTTGAACCATCAATAACCTGCTTTCTCATGATATGGCTTTTATGAACCAATGTTGAATTTGTCAATTTTGAGATGATGATTGCAAGCTTCACAGCCTCTTGGTTTGGAGGCAATGGTGGCTGGCAGTCAAGCTCAACTAAACAATTGCAAGAATTATAAAACTGATAGATAAATGTTTTGTCTTTTTTCTGTTCATGACTAGCAGTAAGATCAATCTCTCCTGCCTCTGAGGAAACAGCCCTCAGCTTTCTTCTCACAACACAGTCTGGCTTTGTTCCGTCTTTGATAATTTTAGAAGGGCAATTGCAGAAAAGCTTGCCAGTATCTAATTGCTGGTGTAGTTCCAATCCACATGCAAGACCAATCTTTTTATAGTTTAAGTTATCTGTAGTTATTGTCTTCATAAATATTCACTTACAATTTTTCATTTTTAATAATCTTCCAATAGCCAGTCTTTCTAGAACCAATTCTCTTTATTTTATTTTGTTTTTTCAATGATTTTAAGTATCTTTCAATTGTCTTTGGATCTAAATTAAGTAATTTTGCCATCTGAATATGGGTAATTTTATTATTATTTTGGATCAGATCCATAATTTTTATACCGACATTTATACCGACATTTATACCGACATTTACAACCCCATTATTAGGTCTATATAATATTACTGACAAACCATTTGGTTCAATCCTAAACTCTACTTTTACATTTTTTTCTTTACAGTAATCTCTTATTCTTCTAAGACCAGAGCCCCATTTTTCAATATCAGCAGATAAAAAAAGAATATTTGCAATAAGTGGATTTCTTAAGATTGACTTGCCTTTACCTTTCAAATAATCATTTACTGAGTATTCCTTTGGGAATTCTCCAACATTATATATTTCAACTCTATCTGGATATATTGCAATTTCATTACTTTTATTAATTGTATAATCTTTATGACAAAATGAGTTGATTATTGCCTCCCACAATGCACGTTCTGGAATCTCAAGTTCTTCAATCCTTTTACTTTTACTAAGATCTGCACTCCACCTTAGATTTTTTGCAAAGTATTTTTTTGAAAAGTCAATTAATTCAAAGATATTTCCTTTTTGTATTCCAATATCAATAAAATCACTTTTCTCTTTTGTCTTAAAGATTGCATACTGAAGCTCTATGTTCGCTTTCTTTGAGAAAAGAAGATCACCTGCATTAACTAATTTTTTGTTTTTGTGTAATAGATCTAGCTTGTTTAAAATATCCTTTGGATTTGTAAACTTAAAACCAATTCTTCCTTTTTCATTTGCAATTTTCAAGTAGCTTCTTAACTGATTGATGTTGACACCCTTAATTTCTTTATTAGATATCTGCTTGTCCCAAATAAAATAATTCCCACTGTTTATTCTGTCCTTTATTCCACTAGGTTCAATCAATTGGTTTTGATCACTAACCCTTATATATGCTCTTCCATAAGCAAAATAAAGATTTTCCGTTTCCGAAAAAGAAATGAGGATGCAATCTTTGCAATTCATTTTTATTTTTTTAATGTTGGGATAGATTCTTGGTTTTATGTGTTCAACTATCTGAGAAGAAATATCCCTTAAAGTATCTTTCCCTATTTGTTGGCCAATTATTTCTCCATTATCTTTTATTCCAAAATAAAGCTTTCCTTTCTCATGCTTGTTCAAGATTGCACAGATAGAGATGATTGCATCTTTCATCTCCGATGTTGATTTCTTAAATTCAATTGTTTCTGATTCTTTAAATTGCATAATTTATCTTTATTGGGCTTATGCTGACTTCACAAATATAATATAAGATAACCTTTTTAATATAACAATTATGTATCACAAGTCTTATTGAAAGGTTACAAAAATAATAGTAATTGATAGTAACTAATATAATTGATATTAAAATAAAGAGTTAACACAATCATATAAAGTATCATTTCAAGCTGTCCTCAATAATTTTTCTTTCTTCTGCAGTTATGTCATAGATTTTATAGACCAGCTCATCAATTTTTTCATCAGTTTTCTTGATTTCTTCTTCAATTTGTTGACGTCTATCTGTCTTCTTATCTCCAAACTCTTGAAGTTGCTTGTTTAGAGAAAGCATTTTGTCAACTAAATCTACTACTTGTTTCTGATTAAGTAAGGATATTATTTTTATAGGTAGCTTTTTAGCGTTTGCGATCAATATTTTCTGAAACAGTGTTTTTGTTGGATCTAAAAATTTATTTTTATGATAAAAATTTATTAATTTTGAATTTAATAAAAGCAATATATATTTGATGTTTATCTTCATACCAGATTTACAAACTAAATTAAATGCAATTTGAGTGTTGTATAATTCTTCTTCTGTGTATCCTGCAAAAATACGTCCTGGTCGCCCACTTATAATTTGACGAACAACTATTCTAGGTATTACAAAAAATCTTTGCTCTCTAGGGGCTCCTAGCCAAACGCCATAACTTATATATTCTTTTTTATCCCAAAAAACACCATATCTTACTATATTAGCTCCTGATAATAATGGTTTAAATGTATTGTCCTTTTTAATATCTGAATGAAATACTTTTTCTTCAATTTGTTTTATGGTATGACCTTTATATTTATCATAAGGTGTAATACCTAAAGAAAAATCGCAAATATCAACTAAGTTAGTTGAATCTTTATCAATCTTATTTAATATATTATCAATTGCATTGTTTATATTTAAGTTAATTATATTTTTTTTATCTTTTAGCCAACTATCTTGATTAAGTATAACCTGCTGACAATTAGTTTGATTAATAATAGAAATATTATTATTTTTGTTATATATATATAATTTACAAGTGTTATTTTTTACAAAATTTTTTTGAAATACTAATATAATAGTTTCAACTTTTACGCCTTCAAAAACATTATCTGGCAATCTGACTATAACTTTTAGACTAACATTAGACAATAATAATTTTCTTAATTTTCTATAAGATTCATTATATAACAACGAATTCGGAATAATGAAACTAAAATACCCTTTGTTTTTCAATAATTTATAACAATTTTCAATAAATGTCGAATATAAATTCATTCTATTTTCTACAGTTTCATAATGACCAAATAAATATTTTACTATTTTAGAATCTAATTGCTTTATATCAACATAGGGAGGATTCCCAATTATTACATCAAATCCATAACCTTCTTTCAGCTTTCCATCTTTGTCAAACTGAATTATGTCTGGGAACTGCTCTTCCCACTTGAAGGCCTTGTCTCCTGCTACGGCTGGATCGTCTATCAAGCTGTTTCCTATTTTTATATTGTTTTTTAATACAGGAAGCCTCTGCTTTTTTTCAGCAGCTTTCAAAAGCAGATTCAATTGGGCAATCTCAACTGCTTTCTCATCTAAGTCTACACCAAATATACTGTTTTTTAATATTTCTACTTTCTTTGTGTATCTTAGATTTATTGATTCTGAATCAGTTATATCAAACTTTGTTTGATTAAAGTTTTTATCTCTCTTTTGTTGCTCTTTCATCAAATAATCATATGCTTTAATTAGAAAAGAACCAGACCCACAGGCAGGATCTAATATTTTGACTTTATCAAGATCTATCTTTTTGTCTTTTGCCAATTCCTCAATTGTGTTCTTAACAATATAATCTACAATATATGTAGGTGTATAATAGATTCCTTGCTCCTTTCTATGAGTTTTCCCATCAGTTAGTTTTGCACGTTTTTCTGTTTTCTTTAATATGTGTCCAAGATATTGCTCATAGATATTTCCAAGAACATCTGCATCTATCAATGAAAAATCGTATTCTATTATACTGTTTTGAGGTTTATACAATCCATTAATAACCATCTCAAGAACATCGTCATCAATATTTAGTTGCTCACAGAGATGTTCTTCAAAAAGCTTACTGTTGTAAATACCATCTATTTGTCTAAATAGTTCAATTAATTTTGTATATACCTTTTTTTGATAATTCTCTCTAAGGATTGGTTTTAGCATTGGCGGTTCCATTGTTCTGTCTTCAAGAGTTCTTATGAAAATCAATCTGTCAATTATCCTTTGGACTGCCTCGTCAAGCTCATCTTCAGAAAGATTAGTTTTAGTTTGCTTGTGTATGTTTTGAGTCAATTTTTCTCTAAATTTAGTTAAATCAACTAACAATTGCTTATCAATTGATATTCTCTTGGTTTTTTGCCATGGGATTCCGCATATTTATCCAATTCTCCTCTTTCTATTGATTCTTTAGATAATAACCATAGTTTATCTATATTTTCAGGATCCAAATAGTTTGTATAATATACATTAAATAAAGTACTTTGAAGAAGATTTTTTGATTCCCATTCGGCATTAAAAACAAGTATTTCTTCAAAATCCGTTAATATTGCCCAATTACAACCCTTGTGCCAGGCATAACCGATAGCCTGATCATGAAATTTAGTTGTTGCAACTAAATCTTCCCTAATAGCTTTTGCTTCTATAAATAATTTTGGTATACCCTTAATTCTGAAAGCATAATCTACTCTACCCTTTGAGATCTTTTCTTCAGCACTAACTTCTTCTCTATCCTCAAAACTCCATCCAAGTGCTTTAAAGAAAGGTTCAATAAATCCTTTTTTTGTATCTTCTTCACTATATGAATCGCTTTTTCCTGTTTGTTTTAATCTATCAAGTTTTTCAACCAACTCTTTCAGTTTTTGCTTAAATGCGTCTTTTTCAATCATATAACTTCTTTTTTCTATTTTGTTTTATTCAAAAATATCCACTTGCATTTATTTCATCCCGTCATCAAACGCTTCTGGAAGCTCCTTCTCTGAGATCTCTCCAGAAACATTCTTCTTCATGTAATTGATTATCCCTTCTCTGTCTTTGAACCTTGCCAAGGCAATGCCTAGCTTGATGTATGCCACTTCTGCAAGCATGTCGTGCGAATCCAAATATTCAACACCTGCATCTGCGGCATATCTCAAGTTTGAATAGACGCTTGAATTCACCCTTCCAAACATTGATTGGGAAGCCATGATTATTATCACTCCAGTGTCTGTGGCTTTCTTAATCTCCTTCAACCACCCCTTCTTTCTGTCAAAACTCTTGTCAAGCCCACCAGCGCCTGTAGGAACGTGCCCTAAGCCAGTGCCCTCAATAATCAACCCTTTGTAGCCTTTCTTCAAATACCAATCAATTATCTTTGGATCTGAGTTTGGATACGCCTTAAGGATTGCAACGCTGTCTGAAAAGGCAGGATTGAAAAATAATTGCCTGCCCAACAATTGCTGCAATCTTGACTTGTCCTTAAAATACTCTACCCTCCCATCAGAATAAACTTTTGCAATAGGAAGATCATTGACCGCCCTAAACGAATCCCTTCTTGAAGTATGCATCTTCCTGCATTTCACAGCCCTTGTTACATAGCAGAAATCATCGCTTGCAGTCCCATGCATAACAATAAACACACCAGGTATCTTTTCCTTGATAAAATGTGCTGCACAAACAAGATTCATTGCACCATCAAAGCTTGCCCTGTCAGGAGACCTTTGTGCACCAACTAAAAGAACAGGCTTGTTACTATTTTCAATCATGAAAGACAATGCAGTGCCTGTCCAAGTCAAGGTGTCAGTCCCATGAGTAATAATAACACCATCAATATCCTTGTCCAAAAGCTGAGAATAAACAACATCTGCAATCTTCTGCCAGTCCTTGTAGCCAAGATCCTCGCTTGCCTTCATGACAGGCGATTCCATCTTTTTAATATTAACAATATCTGCAAGCTCAGGAGTTGTAGAAATAATCTCTTCAGGAGATCTGCACATATGCACTCCGCCTGTCTGATAATCCACATTAGTACCTATTGTGCCACCAGTCCCAACATAACAAATGCTTGGAAGAGATGGATTAAAAGAAAGCTTTGTGGCAATCGGCTTACCAAGAGCAATCTTTCCTCTCAATAATGTGACTTCAGAAGATTCATCTATCTTCACACTCACATTATAACCATTATCTATAAGCTTGATGATCGCTGTCTTTTCGCCATCAGACTCAGAAAAATCAACAAGATGCCCTTTATAGAAAATACTCTTATTGTTATCATTCTTTTTGATATTAATCAATTTTCCAATAAGTTTCTTAGACAAATCCATAATTTCACCATGCACACAATCAAATCTATCTAATAATAAATAAGAAAACAATTAAAAAACATGTCTGCCTAAGATTCCGTCTTCAAAACAGTTGTGTGCGCAACATATTTATATATAAGAACAGAAAGGCTTGCAATCACTTTAGCAAGCATATAACCCATTCCAAGAAGCTCAACAAACACAGTCATTAGGATCAGAATAATTACCAAGCTTGAAAGCATAATCAAGACATAGCTGAAATAATCATTTACCAAATCAGAAAACTTCACAAACTTGTATTTATAGACATATTTTTGGTCCAATAGGTAGCTTATTGTGATTCCAACCATATACGCCATTGCAGAAGATATAAGATAGAATATTCCAACAATATCAGTAAACACAAAAGTTAATCCGAAATCAGCAATTGTTCCACAGATCCCAAGAACTGTATATTTCAAAAAATTCTTGTAACTATAAAATAGAGGAAACTCAATAAGATAATAATAAACCTTATGAAAGAAAGAGTCTTTCTTGTGCGTCACAAGAGTGTTCACAAATATTAATTTATCAATAACTTTTACATCTTGAGATAGCTTGCTTTGCTTGTTCATGGCTTATCAATAATTATATATTAGCTACAATCCATTTTTAAAAAGTTTGCAGAATATATATCTTAAGCAAAAGGAAGATTAACATGGCTAATTTCTCAGAAGCATATTTGGATAAAATAAAGACATACTTAGAATCTAATAATCTTGACTACTATGATTTTAGAATAGAAAAAAGCAAGAAAACAGGAATATTTATAGATAATGACAAAGTCAGAACAATTGCTGAAAACAAAATGGCGGGTATTGGTATCAGGATCTACAAGAATAAGAAGCTTGGATTCTGCACAACTACAAATCTAAATAACTATAAACAAATAATTGACGATTGCATAAGAGCAACAGAAAGATCAACAAAGAAAATTGAACTAAAGAATTTTACAGAAAATACAGACAAAATTAGATTCAAGCACAAAAGTTTTGATGATATTGAACTTGATAAAAAAGTAAAAGACCTACTAAAGATCAACAAAGATCTGCTGAACAACAAGGTTGATTATAAGATACTTAATTCAGAAATAACTTGCAGAGAAGAACATACAGACAAATATTTCATAAATCCATGGAGCGATATATACCAAGAAACTGCATATAACATAAATTACTCAAGGATTGTTGGGCAGAAGAACAGTATTATTGAAAAGAATCTTTCAAGAAACTGCAAGATGGGTGGGTTTGAATCAGTCACATTAGATGATAAAATAAAGATGCTGTCTGATAATAAAGAAATACTTCAGGAGATTCTTAATTCCAAGCCATGCCCTGCAACAAAGGCAGATGCAATTCTAGATCAAGATGTTGTTGGACTTATGGCACATGAGGCAATAGGACACCCTTGCGAGGCAGATTCTTTAGAACTGAATTCAACAGTGCTTAATAAAAGAGGTATTAAGCTAACAGACAACACAGATGTCACAATTGTGGACGATCCGACAATAAAAGGGTTTGGACATTTTGTGTATGATGATGAAGGTACTAAAGCAAAGAAAACAATATTGATAAAGAACGGAATTGTAAATGATTATATGACTGACATCCAGTCAGCAACTTATCTTGAAGAAAGATCAAACGGCTCTGGGAGGGCTGATGGTTTTTCAAGCATGCCAATCGTTAGAATGAGCAATACCTTCTTCCTTCCTGGCAAGGACAAAAACAAAGACATGCTTTCAAACTTTTCAGGATATTATCTTAAAGGATTTGCTGGAGGACAAGTAAATCCTGCCATTGGAACATTTATGTTTGGTATCAAGCAGGCCTATCTTTACAAGAATGGAGAGATTGTTGGTAAATTTAAGCAGGCATCAATATCTGGAAACATCTTAAAATATCTTAAAGGGATATCAAAAATATCATACAAAAACATTGTTGATGGTGCTGGATTCTGTGGGAAAGGTGGACAGACAGCATATGTTGGCGATGGTGGCCCAAAAATCCGGATAAACAATATCACAATAGGTGGGACAAAGCATGAATAAGCAAGATATTTATAATTTTTGCAAAAGCATTGCAAAAAAAGAACATATTGAATTTATATACTCAACTAAGAAAAAACAGCAGATTGCTATTGAAAAGTTTGATATCTCAAAGCCAGAGACTAATGAAAGCTCTGCCCTGTTCATCAGAGTAATTGTAAATGGACAAACAGGAACATACACAATCACTGACATCAGTAAAGAAAATATTTTGAAAAGTATTGGAAAAGCAAGAAAGATCGCTTCTCTTAAAAATGATATTAAGATTCCTGATTTTGGTAATGCAAAAGAAAGTAGAAAAATTAATTATGATAAAGAAATCAAACAAGTTGATTTCACGGAATATCTTCAAGAAATAAAATCGCAGATAATCAAAGATAAATACATACAGGCCTATGAAGGAGAATTTTCTAAATCAGATGTTAATTCATTTTACATCAATCCATATACTTGCAGAGAAGAAGAAGCATCAAAGGTATCACTGTTTGTAGATATAATCACAAAAGACAAAAAGACATCTAATGCTGGATTCTTTGATATTTTTACAACTTCCAAGGACATTGACATTTCAAATACATTCCTGCAGGCAAGATATGATGCCAATCTTCTGCTTAATCCAGAAGCTGGAAAAAAAGGGGAATGTGATCTTATATTAACACCTATAAAAACCAAGTCATTGCTTGAAGGTCTTGTAATTTCAAAGACAGATGGAGAAAGCATTGAAAAGAAAGAATCATTCCTTCACGATTATGTTGGAAAGAAAGTGTTTTCTGAAAACCTGACTATCACTGAAGATCCGCATTTAAATAACTTCTTAGGATCATCAACAATTGATGATGAAGGGTTCAAGACACAAGAAAAGAAGATATTTAATAGAGGCGTCTTCAAGACAACTATATATGATCAATACAATGCAATTAAATATCATAAGAAAAATACAGGAAATGGCTTTAGATCTGGACCTTCAATTACATGTGATCACACAAATCTAATACAAACTCCTGGAAAGAATAGTATTGATAATATAATTTCAGAAACAAAAAAAGGAATACTTGTTTATAGTCTGATGGGCATGCACACAAATTCTGGCGCCACTGGAGATTTCTCTCTGACACTTGCCTTGGGAAAAGAGATTGAGAATGGCAAGTTCAAGAGGACAGTGACTAATGTTAATTTTACAGGAAACATTGCAAGCACGCTCAAAGATGCAAGCTTCTCAAAAGAGCAAAAATTCTTTGGAGATTCATTGTATTCTTTCTGCAAAATCCCAAAAGTCAAGCTAATTTAGGAGAAAAGATTTAATATGGAGCTAAATGAATTTCAAAAAAAAGCAAAATCAACTGCAATATATCCAAAGACAATTGAAAGATATCACAATCTTGTATATCCTGCACTTGGCCTTGCAGGAGAGGCAGGAGAGGTCGCTGAAAAAATAAAAAAACTTTTCAGGAAAGACAATGAGCTCACTTCAGAAAAGAAAGAAGAAATTGCAAAAGAGCTTGGAGATGTCTTGTGGTACATTGCTATGCTTGCTGACGAGCTGGGGTACACACTTGAAGATATTGCAGAAAAGAATGCACTTAAACTATCTGAAAGACAAAAAAACGGCAGGATACATGGCGATGGAGACAATAGATAAGATATATTCTTTGCTTAGAAAAGATTATAAAAAATTCAAAACACCAGTTGCGCAAACAATTTCTAAAGAAGATAATAACCCTTTCAAGATACTTATCTCAACAATACTTTCTGCAAGAACTAAAGATACCATAACCTTAGAAGCATCAAACAGATTATTCAGGAAGGCCCACAAACTGTCTGATCTTGAAAAGTTGTCTACAAAAGAAATTGAAGAGTTAATTTACCCAGTCGGCTTCTACAAAACAAAAGCAAGGCATCTAAAGAAACTACCATCTGCAATAAAAACATTATTTCTTGGACAGATACCTATCACACCCTCAGAACTGATGAAACTCCCAGGCGTCGGCCGAAAGACCGCCAATCTTGTTTCTGCAGTCGCCTTTGGATATCCTGCCATCTGTGTAGACACACATGTTCACAGAATAACCAATCATTTAGGGTTAGTCAAGACAAAAACACCTAAAGAAACAGAACTTACATTAATGACAATCTTGCCAAAAAGACTATGGAAAGAAACTAACCACTTGCTTGTCAGCTTCGGGCAAAACATTTGCCTGCCAATATCACCATACTGTAGTAAATGCTGTCTGAGAAAGGAATGTCCAAAAATTAATGTAAAATCCAGCAGATAATTTATTTCGCACATCCAATTTCTTTCAAAAACTCCTTGTTGCTGTCAGCCTCAGAAGGTATATCATAATATACTTTGCCATTAAGCTCAATTGCAGGCGAATCTACAATATTATAATCCTGCACAATCTGCCTTACAATAGGTATATCTTGAAGATATGGCAATGCAATCACATTGTAATTACAATCATTTTTCAACAGATCAAGCTTTTCCTGAAATATTTGAGTAACAACATCCTTATGTATCTTTTCTACAGTCTGATCTTTGATTTCAGGATAAAAATACAAAATTGCATCCCTGTCAACCCCACATTCTTTCTTTATTTTATTATAATGAAGCCACAGCCTAACATTTGTAAGTATATAAGTATACTTAATCTTATTGTCACTGTAGACAACGCCTTGGTTATTGATCTTGTTCAATCTACCTAAGAGTTCATTCTGAATGTTTGAAAGTGCATTCAGCTGATTATTCAGAATATCACACTGATGATTATTCGTATCTTCAAGATATAAATTATAAAGATCATTAAGAACTATCTGTTGCTGAAGAAGATAATAGTCATCTTCAATATTATTTCTATGGTAATTATCATAAGATATAACTATTGTGTAAATTATTATTATTGTACAGACAAGAAGCAACAAAGCCCCCAAAAGCACATTCTTTCTAAAACTGAACATCATCTCAAGTCACCTATATTTTATCTTCAAGCATCTACCATTTATACTTAACACCAATAAATTCAACAATCAAACAATATATATATATAACCACAATTATTGGAAAATACAAAAAATAAAACAAAATGAAAGGCAAAGTATCCTTCCACCCTAACTTAAACCCAGTATATGAAAATCCAACAATAACAAAGAACATAAATATAGTTAATGAAATTACCCACATAAATGTGGCTGGTGGAATATAAAAATAGTTAAAATTAAACAGGTTGAAATAAACCGCCTTCTGTGCAATAAACTCAGATATATAAAAATACATGTGAAGTAAAAAAGCCCTCACAACCTCAAATAAAAATCTCAAAATAACAGCAATCCCCAAAAGATTAATAAACAGAAAATATGGCATGACAAACATTCCCAAGTACTTCAATCTCCAATTGAAGAAAAATGAAGAATATCTTACCAATGTATAGAAATTACCTCTATACCATCTTACTCTCTGGCGCCATAACTTCTTTATTGTTGGAGGTACATCTGTCTTTGCTGTCGCCTCTTTTGTGTATTTTATATTATATCCAAATTTTTGAAACTTATAAGCAATGTCAGAGTCCTCTGTAATATTATAAACATCAAACCCCCCAACCTCTAAAAACTTTTTTCTATCAATCAGGTTAAGCGGACCAAAAACAACAAACAAACTGTTGAATATTGAAACACCTCTTGCCCACATTCCAAAATTAAGATTATATTCATAAACCTGAAACCTTTCAATAATCTTTTCTTTATTTGATGGAGTGATCAGCCCAACAATTGCAGCAGTATTCCCCTGTAACAATGGCGTCATCTTCATAAGTGCATTCTTGTCAGGATAAGAATCTCCATCTATACAAAGTATGTTGTCTTCCTTAAGCTTAGAAAATGCCAAATTCATGATTGTTGCTTTAATATTCTGTCCTTTAATAAAATGTTTTTTGTCAAGAGTTATCAGCTTCAGCCGTTCATTCTTCTCAACATGTCCCATAGTTCCATCATTAACAAGATAAACATTGAATGGTATTGGATATTTAAGCTTTAGAAGAGATTTTATTTGATCTTCAATACCTTTGAAATGATTATAAGCATAGGTAACAACTGCAACTGTTGGAATTTTTTTTGGAAAAATTTCTCTTGTTTCAGAATCATCATAAAAAAGATTTGCCAGAAGAATGATAAACATAGAATACAGATAAAACAAAGAAATAATCAATGCTGTAAAAAACCTGACTGCAAACACAGATGTGATATACAACATAGCAACAACAATTAATATGAAAAACAACAGGATAACTCTATGCTTAAATCCAAGCTTCAATGTGTATGCCATCTTCAATCACAATAATTTATAATATTTTTATTTTTGCCTCAAGCATTGGCAATAAATATCTCTTCCTTGACAATAATCTATTGTGCTTTTGGTTTTTAAAATATCTTGCCAATCTTCCGGAATATAGAAATTTTGTTTTTTCAGAACAAATGTCTAATATCATAACACAACAGAGATCATAATCCTTATTATAATGTTCAAGCAATTTTTTTATTTCATTTATATCAAAATCAGATAATTTTCTTACAACTTTCATTGCAGACACAAAAACTTTCTTTCCAAAGATATCAAATTCTTTTATATCTTCTTCAAACATTTTTTTGATTGGTTTCTTGTTTTGCCCTTGCAATTTAAATATTTTCTGAATTACATCTTCTCTGCTTTCTTTTATTTTATATTTTTTATAGATTTCATAAACCACCTTTCTGTCAGTTTCGGTTGTGGAATCTAGCTTGAGATTCATGGTCTCTGCAATGATAGTATATAAAAACCATCTTGCCTTCTGCAATGTAATATTGATGTTGTTCTTCTGGTACAGATTATAGATAATTGTTGCTGTAGATCCTACTCTTTGGATGGTCTTGAATTTTTCCACCTTTGTTCCTGAATCAACATGATGATCAATTATTCCAATTATTTTATTATTCAATCCACATCTGGCAAGAGATTGGTGCAAATCATTATGATCAACAAGCACAAACACATCTTCTTTCTTAACATTGACTTTTCTTAACATTGGCACTTGAAGATACTTCATCAACTTGATTATGCCTTTGCCAATGTTCTTTCCAAGATCAGCAGCAACAGCATCCTTGCAATAAATTTTATTAATCAAGTCCTTTGCAAGAACAGAAGACATTACACTGTCTATATCAATTGATGGATGATTATGCCCAATTATATACACACTCATGATGTTCATATATACTATATACAAAAGTATATTAAAGACATTTACTTGAAATTTGCAATTTTTCCTTCACGATGACCGGCGGACTACCCCCCCAAAAAGGATATATCCTCACACAGTCTTTATCTAATTGATAGCTTGAAGCTGTCATCTGCCAAACCTAAATAAGTTTCTGCGTGGAATGTGGTAATTATGGATTGTTTGTATCTCTTGGACTCTAAATATGAGAATGACAAAAGTAGGGTGGTTCTTTATTTTTCCAAAGATCCACTCTCATTGACTCATGATTTTGTCCTTGCAGAGAGATTCTATCCATATATTATCACAGACCAGCAAAAACAGCTTCTTGAAGTGCTTCTAACTGAGTTCAAGAATGACATCAAGCTGGAATCCGTTCTTGAACATCCTGAAAACACTAAATTGACTGCAAAAAACTATGAAATACTTAAGGCATGCTCCAAAATAATCACTTTGTCAACAAATTCAAGCAATACTATTGTTATTGATCCTGACAGACAATTTCTTATTAACAATAACTGGAGCTATTATGATGCCTTTTGTGTAATTTCAAGATTTAAAATCAGACAGATCAAAGATTATAATTTAATACATTCAGCAATAAATAAATATATTTCTGAACTAAAGGATGCAGATAAGCAAATGGTTATAGAAACTCTTACAAAAAGGCTTTTGCTAAGCAACCTCCTAAAGACAAAGCCAGATGCAACAATTAAGAATGATCAAATAATAAACATACTTTTTGAAAATCACTTCCTCAAAAACTTTTTTGTTCCAAAAACAGAAACAAGAATTGATTATAAAAAGCATGAAATTAATCTTAAAAGAACAATCAAGATGAATTTTTCAAATATTTGGCCACACCTTCTGACAAATGAACACAATAACATAGGCTATGAAACAATCAATTGTGGTTGCTGTAAGCCAACAACCATTTTTGACACCAACACTTTATCCTGCTCGCTTGTTGAAGTTGAGTTTCTTAAGGATGGAATTTATTTTATATCAAAGGACAACGACTGGGCAAAAAATTATCATAAAAGCATGCCAAATCAAGAAAAAAGAGAAATGTATAAATTGACTAATAAGATAAGAGATATACCTATTGGGCCATTCTTCAGAAGAATAAACTGCCAAATACCGCTTTCTGACGCAATTGCTCTTGCCAATGCTGGTGATGCAAAGATACTTGAAAACAGCACAAATCATCAGCTAAGCTGGTTCTGCAAAAGAAAAGAATCATTTGTTTCAGAAATAATTAAATCAATAGACAGGAGAATCAAAAACATTGAAAAGTCTATAAACATAAGCACAGATATTAACTATTCAAAGCCAACCCTTGACAGCTGCCTTAACAAAAATCCTGGATTCCTTCAGTATCTCACAGAGTATTCTCTGCTTAACGATCTTTTGGAGGAAATTCCAAAGTTTATGCTTAACCAAAACACAAAGTTTTATGATAAGTCAGTTGCAAATGCAATAAAATCAATAAAGATAGACACCTTCAGCAGAATAAACCCAGAGGATTCTAGATTGATAATAACAGAAAACACAGCTCATATTTATGAAAACAAATTAGCAAACAGCATCAACAGCGCATTTCTAAAGCTAAATCTCAAGCCACCAAAGCTTGTGTGCAATACAGATAATTATTACAATCACATATAACACAAAATATCAACAAGTGATAATCAATATTTAAAAGACACATAAAAATTTAAAACAAAAAAAAGAACCAAAGACCGCACATCATCCAAGGCGGCCATTTATTAAAAGATCTACTTGCTCAAAACAATCTCTATCGCAGATACCTTCATTGGGGTGTTGTTTTCTGTAATTATCTCTTCTGTAGATATGTCAATTTTATCAATCTTTAAGGTGTTAACAAATTTGTTCTTTACAATCTCTGCAACATCTACTGCCTTGGAAATTGTCTTTCCTCTTGCCTTGATGACAACTGACGCAGCCCCCTGGTTAAACTGAGTAATCACTGCTAAGACATATGACATCGTACCCTTCTTTCCTATATAGATTGTATTTCCATCTCTATCTTCCATGCTATTACCCCCATTTGTATAATTTTTGATATGTCTTTTGAACCATCTGACATCAGCTAAAATTGTTTAGCTTATAATATATTACGACAAAGTGTTTAAAATGGTTATTTTTAAAGAAAAACAACTAATTTTTTACAATTAATCACAAAATGAACGAAATCGCTTCGCGATTTAATGATTATCGGGAGCCCTTATCTGCACATAAATGTGCAGTATTATGAGCGGGCTCCCTTGTTG
>Ga0172374_1001457_pt1 | contig 15785 bp, 13 predicted proteins | sample LakKiv3m_FD_114536 | JGI IMG/M metagenome (GOLD analysis project Ga0172374, IMG submission 114536) | Freshwater microbial communities from Kabuno Bay, South-Kivu, Congo - kab_092012_10.3m | ecosystem: Environmental > Aquatic > Freshwater > Lake | place: Democratic Republic of the Congo... | reverse complement strand
TTTACGCTTGGAGGCACCGGTGGCGGTTTTGCCGAAACCAAGGCTGACTATTATGAAGCGGTTCGCCGGGGACTTTCTGAAAGCCCTATAAGCGAAGTGCTTGTCGAGGAGTGCCTTTTCGGCTGGAAGGAGTATGAGCTTGAGGTGATTCGCGATCTGGCCGATAATGTCATTATTGTCTGTTCTATCGAGAATTTTGATCCGATGGGCGTGCATACCGGCGACAGTATTACCGTGGCTCCTGCCCAGACACTTACCGACCGCCAGTACCAGGAGCTCAGGGATGCTTCGGTGCGCATTATCCGCGAAATCGGTGTTGAGACCGGCGGCAGCAATATCCAGTTTGCCATTCATCCCGAGAATGGCCGCATCGTTGTTATTGAGATGAATCCGCGTGTGTCGCGCAGTTCTGCGCTCGCCTCCAAGGCGACCGGATTTCCTATTGCCAAGGTTGCCGCAAAGCTTGCGGTTGGCTATACGCTCGACGAGATTCTCAACGATATCACCAAAACCACTCCGGCCAGTTTTGAACCGGTGATTGATTACTGTGTCGTCAAGGTTCCCCGCTGGGATTTTGAAAAGTTCAAGAATGTTGATGCCCGTCTGGGTGTGCAGATGAAGTCGGTCGGTGAGGTTATGGCTTTTGGCCGCAACTTCCGCGAGGCGCTTCAGAAGTCGCTCAGGGGTCTTGAGATCGGTCGTGCCGGGCTCGGTTCGGACGGAAAGGATATCATGAATGTGCTGGATATGACGCAGCAGCAGAAAAAATTTGCCAAAGAGGATATTCTGGAGAAGATCAAAATACCCAAAGCTGACAGGATCTTTTATCTCCGCTACGCATTCCAGGCGGGTGCGACCATTGATGAGGTGCATCAGTCAACCGGAATTGATCCATGGTTTCTCGACAATATTCTCCAGATTGTCGAGTTTGAAAATGAGCTGAGGGAGCTGGCTGCTGCTGAGTGAGTATGACTTACCTTACACGGATTCTGGAGGAGAAAAAACGGGAAGTAGCGGATCTCAAAAAAGAGCAGCCCCTCAAGCGTTACATGGCGGAGCAGGGATCTCTTGCGGTGTGCCGTGATTTTACCGCCGCTCTCAGGAGGAGTGAGGGTGGTTTGAGGCTCATTGCCGAAATCAAGAAAGCCTCTCCTTCGCGCGGTCTTATTGTTCATGATTTTGATCCCGGGGCCATTGCCGCCCGCTACAGGGATCTTGGCGCTTCCGCCTTTTCGGTGCTGACCGACCGTAACTTTTTTCAGGGATCGAACGACTATCTCAAACTGGTCAGCCGTTCATTTACGCTGCCGGTTCTCCGCAAGGATTTTATTATTGACGAGACCCAGATTTTTGAGTCACGCCTGATCGGTGCGGATGCCATCCTGCTCATTGTGGCTGCAATTGACAGAAGCCAGCTCGCGGACTACCTTCAGGTGGCCGACTCGATCGGACTGCATGTGCTTGTTGAGATTCATGACAACAAGGAGCTTGAACGGGCGGTTGACTCCGGTGCGGCAATTATCGGTGTGAACAACCGCAATCTCAGGGATTTTTCGGTCGATATCCAGGCGTCAGTAAAGCTCCGTCCCTCTATTCCATCCGGTATTGTTGCGGTGGCAGAGAGCGGTCTGAAAACCGCAGATGACATCGCCCTTATCGAGCAGGCATCTTTCGATGCCGTACTGATAGGTGAGGGGCTGCATACCAGTCCTGAACTTTCTTCGCTTACCTGGTCAAAGCCCTGATTTTAGCCGCTGTTGCCGCCGGGTTTACAGCCTTGAAGAACGCAGTTCCGGCGATCAGCGCATCGGCTCCGGCCGAAACTACCTCCTGGGCATTATCCTCCGTAATTCCGCCGTCAATGGCAATGACCATATCCGGATTGAGCCTTGTGCGCATCTCGTGAAGCTCTCTGATCTTTCCGATTGAGGAGGGGATGAACTTCTGGCCGCCGAAACCGGGGTTGACCGTCATGAGAAGAACAAGGTCGAGGTCAGCAATGATGGATGCAAGGGTCGAGACCGGTGTTCCAGGGTTGATCGAGACGCCTGCTTTTGCGCCAAGACTTTTGATAAACTGAACGGTGCGGTGCAGGTGCGGGCAGGCCTCCTGGTGAACGGTAATCTGGTGTGAGCCTGCTTTGACAAACTCCTCAATGTAGCGGTCCGGTGCGGTAATCATCAGGTGGGTATCAATGACCATGCTGGTGCATGATGCGATTGCCTGGACGATGAATGGGCCGAAGGTTATGTTCGGGACAAAGTTGCCATCCATGATGTCGCAGTGCATCCAGTCTGCGCCCGCATTTTCGGCGATCACAATTGATGAGCGAAGCTTTGTGAAGTCTGCAGAGAGAATGGACGGTGCAAGGAGTGTTGAGGGTGCAGGCATGGTTATACTGTTGTTTGATTAAAAAGCCTCTCCAATTCCAAAACTGAAGGTGTAGTCCTGAAGGCGTAATCGGGATATTTTCCATGGCCGGATTTCAGAGGGGTCATGGAGTTTCCAGGCAAAGTCAAATCGGAACGGACCGATAGGGGAGCCTACTCTGAGCCCGGCGCCTGCATCCCAGGCAAAGTCTCTTCTCAACGAGCCGAGTGTCAGGGCGTAAGGGCCTGTTCGATCCCAGATGTTGCCGATATCGGTAAAGAAAGTGATTCCGGATGGCTGCTTGAACACTTTAAAGAATTTGCGCCTGTACTCCAGACCGAGTTCAAGCTTGATGTCTGCTCCGAAATTTGAGGCAGCTTCGCTTGCGCTTCTGCCTGGACCAAGGGTGTTGAAAAGCCAGCCGCGCATACTGTTCGGCCCTCCGGCATAAAATCGCCGCTCTTCAGGTGTTGTTTCAGCCTTTCCGTATGGTCTCATCAAACCGACACTCCATATTCCGGCAAGCTGGCTGCGGGGAGAGAGGTTTTTGGTAAAGCCCATACCTGATTCCAGCTTGACATACTGTGAATAGGCTATACCGAATATCTGGGGGTCTCTTTCTGAAAAGCCCGAGTATGATTTTTTGTCAAAATAGTTGTCAACGAGCCAGGCCAGGCTGCCGGACTCTTCAACGAGCAGGTCAAGGTTCCATATGGTTTTTTCGGGCAGCGTGTTCAGCCGGTTTGAGTAGTTATAGCGAAGCCGGAAACTCTGGTTGACATGAGTGTTGAGCAGGCTGTCAATTCCCGCGTTTACCCGGTTTTCATTGGTCGGGTCTATGCCGATATTTGTAGCCAGATCGGTTTTAAAAAGTTTCTTGAAACCGCGAAGCGAATCTTTCTGTACCAGCTCAAATTCAAAGAAATCAAAATTAAGTCTGGACGACGGGCCAAGTCGTGCATTGTAGCTGCTTCGCACCAGAGCGTTCCTGCTTGAAAGCAGTATTGGCTGCGTTGTTGTTGCATATTCTGCCGTAACGGAATAGAAGTTTCCCGGTTTTTTCAGCACAGGCAGAAGCAGGCGATTTTTCAGGCTGAACTCTCTTGGTGTAACCTTCTCGTACTCTCCCTCGGCAAGGTTTGCAAGCACTCTGCTGCTGCTGCCGGACTGGGTTCCATAAGTCGCTGTTGAGAGGAACTTTTCAGCGCCACCAAAGAGGTTTTTGTTTTCAAAGGCAAGTGCGCCTCCAAAAAAAAGCTCTCCATAACGATTATCTACCAGCAGTTTGGGCTCTATCTGATGTTTGGGGGCAGTCTCCAGATGGATGGTGGTGAAGAGCTCACCGGCCCTGACCGAGTCCGGATTGATATAAATAGAGGAGAAGATGTTGGTAAGGCCAAAATTCCGGAGTGTGTTCTGCTCAAGACTCTGGCGGGCAAGATCTCCCGGCCTGAACTCTATGGCTGAAACAATCAGATTCGGAGATATCTTCTGTTTGCCGATAACTCTTGTGTTGATCCCGTCTTTGCTCCAGGCGTTTACATTTGCTTTTGCTGCGTTCCTGGCGGTAGAGTTGACAACGACATTGACTCCGCCGTATTTGATGCGTTGCGGCAAATTGAGCCGGAACCTGACACCTGCATGAGTCCCTACCGTATCAATCTTGATGCGGATGCTGTCTTCATGAAAAAAGGCATAGCCATACTCCCGGAAAAAGGAGATGGTGCGGTTTCGTTCTTCAATCAACCGTTCAACGGAAAAAATGTCGTTGACTTTGAGCAGCTTCCGGCTGAGATAGAGTCTGCGGAGATCGCCGGATATCGGTTCAAGACCGATATAGTTGAGCGAGTCTACTCTTGTCGGTTCGTTTTCGCGGATACGGATATTGATATTGACTTTCCGGCCGTTACCCTTCTTGTCAACGGCGGAGTTTATATCACTGAAAAAAAAGCCTTTGTAGGTATAGAGCTTTTTTATCAGAGAGATATCCTTGTTAAACTCTTCGGAGTTCAATGGCTTTTTTGCCCCGCCAAAGAGCCCCAATCCGAGGAATGATGTGTGTTCTGTAGTGGCAATGATCTGGCGGAGTTCGTCCTCACTGATGCTCTTGTTGCCGGAAAAGCGGATGTTGCCCACGTATGGAGAGACCGTTTTTTTGACGGTATCGGCAGGTTCAGTCAGCGCGTGTGCCGACTGTGCAGAGAGTAAAACAAGGCTGAGAAGCGCGAGAACTTTTGACCTTGTATGACGTGAAATAGTAAAAAAAAAAAACACAGCCCCCCTTTTTTACCTCTATATTAACGGCTCTTCATCTCCGTACAGAAAGTCTTCGTCTGTAGGGTAGTCAGGCCATATTTCATCAATGGTTTCGTACATATCGTCGCTCTCTGGCAGATCCGTAAGGTTGTCAATTACCTGCTGGGGTGCGCCGGTTCTGTTTGCGTAATTGATCAGTTCATCTTTTGTTACAGGCCATGGAGCATCGGCTATATAACGGGCCAGGTCTAAATTCCAATACATACTGCGTCGATTGAACCGGTTTAGGAGTTATTGCCCTTCTCTTCGCTTGAAGCATCCTGTGTTGTGATGAATTTATCGGGATTGGCATCATCAAAGAAATAGGCGGTTGGATTTACAATCATATTGTTTTTGCGCACTTCGTAGTGCAGGTGCGGGCCGGTTGAAACGCCCGTATTTCCGGAGAGAGCGATGATGTCGCCACGCTTCACTCTTTGACCCTGACGAACCAGTGCCTTCGACAGATGACCATAGATGGTTTTATAACCATAGCCGTGGTTAATGGTGATTTTCTGGCCATATCCTCTGTCATAGCCGGAAAAAGCAACAATGCCGTCACCGGTTGTTTTTACTCTTGACCCTTCAGCGGCAGCAAGATCGATACCTGAGTGAAAAACAGGGATGTTGTAGACTGGATGGACCCTGACACCGAATTTGCTGGTTATTGAGCCTGAAAGGGGTTTGATATTCGGTACGCTTGAAAAAAAAGAGGTTGGATTTGGATTGTCTGCGATCTCCACAGTTTCGGGAGTACTCTCCTTCTGGCGCTCTATCTGAAGGATCAGGTGTTCAATCATCTGTTCGGTGCTTGCCAGAAGACCTTCGGTGGTTCTTGCTTCCGTCGGCTGTTTTGCTTCGGCAAAAAGGGAGTCCGAGCTAAAGGAGATGGAAGAGATGAGCAGCAGGATACCAAAAGAGATGCGCGCTGTCCCGGAGGATATGACGACTCTCTTCAGGGTTCTGACGTATTCTTTCAGGGCCGAAAACAGGGAAGCTGAAGACATTCGATATCCGGATTATTTGGACGGGCAGGTGCCTTTTTATTGATTGGGAAGTATAAAAAAACTTTTCCTATAAGTCAATGATTAGTGGGCATCCAGCCAGTTTTTTCCGATGCCGGTATCAACCTCTACGGGAACATTTTTTAACCCGCAAGTTATTGCAGCATCGATCATTGCCTGCTCAATCATGTTGGTCAGCGGCTCTTTTTCCTCATCAGTGGTTTCGAAAAGCAGTTCGTCATGCACCTGAAGAAGCATAACGGAGTGCATTGCGTGTTCACGCATGCGCTGGCTGCAGAGGTTCATGGCACACTTGATAATATCGGCAGCAGTGCCCTGGATCGGCGTATTCATGGCCGCCCGTTCGGCTGCTTTCTGAATATTGCTGTTTCGGCTGTTGAGATCAGCAATGTAGCGTCGCCGACCGAGAAGGGTTGAAACGTATCCGGCTTTTTTTCCTGTTTCGATGATATTCTGCAAAGCAAGGAAGAGGCCGGGATATTTTGCCTTGTAGGTGTCGATTATGGCAGTTGCCTCCGAGCGGGGAATGTTGAGCCGCTTTGAAAGGCCGAAAGGCATGATTCCGTAAAGTACACCGAAGTTTACCTCTTTTGCCTTGCGCCGCATGTCCGGGGTGATCGCATCGGTATTGAAAATTACTTTTGCGGTTGCCGTATGGATGTCTTCACCGTTGCGGAATGCCTCGATAAGCTGCGGGTCTCCTGAAATTTCAGCAGCGATACGAAGCTCAATCTGGGAGTAATCGGCTGAAAACAGCCACTTCTCAGGCGATGAAGGGATGAAGGCTCTGCGAATCTCCTTGCCGAGAGGAGAGCGGATCGGGATGTTCTGCAGGTTCGGGTTGGATGAGGAGAGCCTTCCGGTTGCCGTGATAAACTGGTTGAATGAGGTGTGCAGCCTGCCGGTTACAGGATTGACCATTTTCGGTAGCGCATCGATATAGGTTGTTTTGAGTTTCTGGAGCGTCCGGTATTCGAGCAGGCTGCCAACAACGGGATGCAGCTCTGCAAGCTCTTCGAGTACCTCAACGTTGGTTGAAAAACCGGTTTTGGTGGTTTTTTTTGTCGGCAGACCGAGCACATTGAAGAGAATATTGGAGAGCTGCTTCGGTGAGTCGATGTTAAAGGGAGCGCCTGCAGCGGTATGAATTTTTTCAGTCAGCAGCTCAAGCTGCCTGCCGACCGACTTGGAGGTCTTTTCAAGATGGGGCGCGTCTATACAGATGCCGGCATGCTCCATTGATGCCAGTACACTGACAAGCGGGAATTCAATTGCTTCGCAGAGCCAGAGAAGCTCCTTCTCCTCTTCGAGTTTTTTGCGGAACAGATCCTCAAGCTGCAGGGCAAGATCGGCATCCTGGCAGGCGTAGTCGGCGAGCTTTTCGGGCTCAACATCAAAAATATGCAGTTTTGTTTTACCGGTACCGGTCAGTTCATCAAAGGTGGTGGTCTTGTATCCGAGATGGCGGGCCGCCAGATCATCGAGATTGTGCTTCTCTTCCGGATCAAGGACGTAGCTTGCCAGCATGGTGTCAAAGCCGACAGGAGAGAGATCAATGCCGTATTTTTTCAGAACCATAATGTCGTATTTGAGGTTCTGGCCGATTTTCGGCAGTTCAGGATTTTCAAGCAGGGGTTTGAGGAGCTTGAGCGCCAGCTCAGGCGTCAGTGAGCTGTTGGCAACTGCTATGAAGCGGGCTTTGCGGGCGGCAGTGGAGATTGATATACCGGCGAGTTCGGCTTCAAAGGTGTTGAGGCTGGTTGTTTCGGTGTCAACCGCAATTTCCTGAGCGTTCTGCAGTGAAGCGAGCAGAGATTTCAACTCCTCTTCGGTGGTGATAACGCCGTAATCGGCTCCGGTTCGAGGAGAGCGAAGCTCAGGTTCTGCCGGAGATTGCGGGATGTCGGATTGTTCATGCGGCACTCCATCGATGGAGGCGCTCTCCATGAGTTGCGGAAATATAATCGGCAGTCGGGCCGCAATGGTTTTCAGTTCAAGCTTTTTCAGGAGCGGCATCAGCGCTCCAGGGTTCGGCGAACCGCAGGCAAGCGCTTTCAGGGTGATCTCTACATGCAGATCCGTGCGGATGGTGACCAGTTTTTTTATCAGCTCAAGCTGCGACTGGAACTCTTCAAGGCTGAGCCTGGTTTTTGGCGGAAGGTCGTCGAGATGGCTGTAGACATTCTTAAGGGAGCCGTATTTGACGAGCAGTGCGGCTGCGGTTTTCGGCCCGATCCCTTTTGCTCCGGGGATGTTGTCGGAGGTGTCGCCGGTGAGGCTGAGAAAGTCGGTAAACCTTTCGGGAGAGATTCCGAACTGTTCGGTGATCTCCTTTTGACCGAGCAGCTCAAGTTCATTCTGGTTTTTCCCCGGTCTCAGAATGCTCACTCCGTCATGAACGAGCTGGGCAAGATCCTTGTCGGGGGTGACAATGAAAACGGCACAGTGCGGTTCAAATATCCGGGATGCGGTTCCGATAAGATCGTCTGCCTCATATCCCGGAATTTTTATGAGCGGAATATCGAAAGCCGCAAGTAGCTCAAAGATCGTATCAAGCTGGCTGATCAGCTCTTCGGGAGGTGCAGAGCGGTTTGCCTTGTAGAGCGGATAGAGATCGTGACGAAAGGTTTTTTCGCGACTGTCAAATGCGGCGGCAAGGTAGTCAGGTTTCCATGTTTCATAGATCTTCAGGAGCGCTGTGGCAAAGCCGTAGATCGCCCCGGTCGGCATGCCGTCACGACTGGTCATTGCGGCCCGCTGAAGGGCAAAAAAAGCCCGGTAGACCATGGCCATGCCGTCTATCAGAATGAGCTTAGGCTTTTCACCAGCAGGTATTACCACTGCCGGTGCTGTTTCCGGGGTGACGGAGGGGAAGAAATCAAGCTGTTTGCGGCTCATGATGCAACCACCCCGTAACTGCCCAGCACCTTTACCATGGTCGCAAATTCGCGAAGATGGCAGAGGGCGTTATGAATATTCGGGTCCTCCTGGTGTCCGGTAAAATCGACATAGAAGAGATACTCGAACGCTTTTTTCCGGAAAGGCCGCGACTCTATTTTTGTCATGTCTATATCCCGGAGGGCAAAGGTGGCCATTGCCTTGAAGAGGGAGCCCGGTTCGTTCGGCAGGGTAAAGGCGATGGAGGTTTTATACTGTGCCGGATTGGCTCCGGTATCAAGTTTGAGAGGAACGCTCTTCTCTGCATGTGAAATACAGAAGAAGCGGGTAATGTTCCACTCTTCGTCTGCCAGATTTTCCTGCAGGATCTTGAGCCCGTAGAGCTCACCGGCTCTTTTGGATGCTATGGCCAGTTTGGCGGGGTCGTTGTCGGCAGCAATTATTTTTGCGCTTCCGGCGGTGTCATAGGCTACCTCCGCTTTCACACCCTTATGGGCCGCAAAGAAGTTGCGGCACTGGGCAAGCGCCTGGGGATGGGAGAGCACCCTTCTGGCACTCTCTATCGTTGCGCAGTGGATGCCGAGCAGGCAGTGCTCCACCTTGACAAAGGTTTCGGCGGTAATGGTGACAGGGTGCTGGAGGAGCAGGTCGTAGTTCTGATGAATGCTGCCACCGAGCGAGTTTTCAATGGGGATGACCGCATGATCGACAGCCCGGTTTTCGACGGCGGCGAAGACCTCTTCAAATGATTCAAAAGGTTTTGGCTCTCCAATCCTGAGTGCAGCAATTTCACTGTAGGCTCCGGGTTCCCCCTGGTAGGCGATGATCAAGTTTGTCATTATTTATTCTTGTGATTACCTTGCAGTTATGCCGTTGGATTTGATTTTATTTAAAGAAAATAAATCTATTATCATAGACGGGTGTTTCCGGCAATTATAAATCAGCAGTTTTTTATGTCTGGACACAGCAAATGGGCTACCATTAAAAGAAAAAAAGCGGCAACCGATCAGAAAAGAGGCTCTCTGTTTACCAAGCTGGTCAAGGAAATTACCATTGCAGCAAAGATGGGCGGGGGGGATCCAAACGGGAACCCGAGGCTCCGGCTTGCGATTGATACGGCAAGGGCCAACTCCATGCCGATGGATAATATCCAGCGTGCCGTCAAGAAAGGTACAGGCGAACTTGAGGGGGTGACCTATGATGAAATTACCTATGAGGGTTACGGACCGGCAGGAATTGCCCTGATTATCGAAACCGCAACCGATAACCGCAACCGGACCGTGGCTGATATCCGTCATATCATGAGCCGCAACAATGGTTCGCTTGGTGAAAGCGGCAGCGTTGCCTGGATGTTCCAGCGCAAGGGAACCGTCGATGTTCCCAGGTCGGCATCCGATGAGGATCAGCTTATGGAGCTGCTGCTTGATGCCGGTCTTGAGGATCTCGGCAGCGACGATGAAAACTACTATACGGTTATTACCGATCTCAAGGCTCTTGAAGATGTTAAAAAAGCGCTGGACGATGCCGGTATTGCTTATGAGAATGCAAAGATTGATCTTCTTCCTGAAAACTATATCGAGCTTGAAGCTGATGACGCCGGGAAGGTGATCAGGTTGATCGATGCACTTGAAAATAATGATGATATCCAGGCTGTATACAGCAATATGGAGATCAGCGAGAGTGCCATGAACAGCTTGAACGGGTAGGCCGGATGGTTGTTCTCGGGATTGATCCCGGAAGCCTGATTACCGGTTACGGTGTTATTCGGGAGGAGTCCGGAGTGCTGAAGGTTCTGGCATGCGGCGTTATACGGCTGAACTCCACCAGGAGCCATGCAGAGCGGATCGGTCAGATTTACCGGGAGCTTGAAGCCGTCATCACAGCATTTGCGCCCGACAGAGTAGTTCTTGAGACTGTTTTTCTTAATAAAAATGTGCAGTCGTTACTGAAGCTTGGCCAGGTGCGTGGCGCAGTCATTGCCCTGGTCATGAACCGTAATGTGGTTCTGCGTGAATATGCTCCCAGGGAGGTTAAATCTGCTGTGACCGGAAGCGGTTCTGCAACCAAGGAGCAGGTTGCATTTATGGTGGCAAAAGTGCTTGGTCTTGATCCGGTTCCCGAGCCTTTCGATGTTACCGATGCACTGGGTCTGGCAATCTGTGATCTGCACAGGGGTGAAAGCCGCTCAATGCTGAAGCCGGGAGGCAAGTCGCGCTCCGGGGGCAACAGTTGGTCGAAGTTTGTCAGTGAATCACCGGATCTGGTTGTCAGGTAATGATAAAATGCCGGAGATGGAGGAGTTGTAATAAACTTGGGTATTCAACGCAGGGATAGCTGAACCATAAATTCTATACCGTGGAAGGTCATATCATCAATCTGCCGAATTTTCTCAGTGTATTGAGAATAATACTGATTCCCTGGTTTCTCTATTATTTTCATACCGGTCATCTCGAAATTGCCATTGTCATCATGATTGTGGCGGTTTTGACCGACTGGTTTGACGGCCAGGCGGCCCGGTGGACCAAAGAGGTCTCTGATATGGGCAAAATTCTTGACCCCCTTGCCGACAAACTCTGTCTTGCAAGTGTGGCGCTTTATTTTCTCTGGATCGGAGAGCTTCCCCTCTGGTTTGTGCTTTTCGCTGTTTTGCGTGATATCATGATCTTTGCCGGAGCCGCCTATGTCAGGGTGCGTCACCAGGTGGTTACCACTTCGCTCTGGCCGGGAAAGTGGGCGGTCGGATTTGTCTCCATGATGTTTATTGTCATGGTCTGGCCTCATCCGATTTTTCTCCGCTATCCTTTGAAGGAGTTCTTCCTCTATCTCTCTTCTGCAATGCTTCTCTACTCTTTTGTTCTCTATTGTCTGCGGTTTTACCGGATCCACAAGGGGCTTGATTTTCGCGCCTCATGACAAGTGGGGTAGCTCTATTATGGTAAGCTCACCTGTCTTCCGGATATTGATAACTTTTTTTATCAAAGTCCATTCAATGGTGTTTACTTTTATAACTGTTTTATTTAAAATAAGTTAAATGTGTTAACGCGCTTTATTTCTGCTTCTGCAAAATGTTGACAAGTTGTTGGTGGATTGTTGAGATGCGTTTTTGCAAACGCCATTCCATTTATTTTTGCCTGAATCAGTCGTGGTCCCGGGGAGTGGAGTGAAGCAAAAAGAGAGCCCCCTCTGAGGCAAAGAGGGGGGCTCTTTTTATGAAAATGCGGGCGGTTTACTTCTTCTGAACAACCGTTGCCATGAGCGAGGCTTCACAGACAAGTTCGCCCCTTACAAAAGCTTTTGCATCGAACTGGCATACATTTCTGCGTTTGTTGGTCATGGTTGCTTCAATGGCAAGAGTGTCGCCCGGAATTACCGGCTTTCGGAAGCGGGCCTTGTCGATACCCATGAAGTATACCACACTCTCCTTGATGTTGTCATTTCCGTTGAGCATCATGATGCCGCCGGTCTGGGCCATGGCTTCAAGGATCAGTACTCCCGGCATGATGGGGTTTCCGGGGAAATGGCCCTGGAAGAAGGGTTCATTCATGGTGACATTCTTGATCGAGACAATTTTTTCGTCCAGTTTGAACTCGACGATTTTGTCAATCAGGAGGAATGGATATCGATGGGGAAGAATGTTCTGAATAGCATTGATGTCGAAAATGACACCGGCTTTTTTCTCGTGCTGGAACTGCCGGGCGAGTTTGTTCCTGTCGGCATATTTTTTCAGTTGTTTGACAAATTCGACATTTGATGCATGGCCGGGGCGTGCGGCAAGAACCTGGGCTTTCAGCGGCATGCCGAGCAGGGCGATATCACCGAGAAGGTCAAGCAGCTTATGGCGGGCAGGTTCATTCTTGAAGCGCAGCTCCCGGTTGTTGAGAATGCCGTTTTGTCCGAGCGCAAGATGTGAGCTCTCTATGCCGAGTTTTTCTCCGAGAGCGCTCAGCTCATCCTGCTGCATGGTTTTGTCGATTATGACAATGGCATTATCGATATCTCCGCCCTTGATGATTCCCTGATTGGCCAGCGCTTCGACTTCGCTGAGAAAGCAGAATGTTCTGGAGGCCGAAAACTCCTTGACGAACTCCTTCTCAAGATCAAAGAGCCCGGAGTGCTGGGAGCCGAGTGCAGGGTTCTTGTAGTCGACCATGACGGTTATTCTGAAACTGTCAAGCGGCAGCGCAACGATATCGACGCTGTTGTCGGCATCATGGTACTCGATGGTTTCATCAATGACCAGATAGTTTTTGGGCTCCTCCTGCTCCAGAAAGCCGGTGCCGAGCAGCGCCTCTGCAAAGGGATTTGAACTGCCGTCCATGACCGGAGGCTCCGGTCCGCTCAGTTCAATGCGGCAGTTATCGATCTCCAGCCCGTAAAGTGCGGCAAGAACATGCTCGGTGGTGTGAACCTTTACTTCGTTGATGCCGATTGTAGTTCCGCGGAGTACATCAACCACGTTTTCGATCAGAGCGGGTATTTCAGGACTGTTCTCAATATCGGTCCGGATAAAACGGTAGCCGTAGTTGACCGGGGCCGGTTTGAAGGTGATCATGCACTCCCGGCCGGTGTGCAGTCCGGTACCCCAGAGAGAGACTTCTTTTTGCAGTGTGCGCTGATGAATGAGCATAGTGTTCTTGTTGCTCCTGACGAGTGAGCCGTACAGGAAATGAAGTGGAATGATTGGCTGTAGCCTCCAGCAGATTACAGGAGATTTTGGTGTCTTACGGGGTCAACGATAAATCATTCAAGATAATAAAGATCGGTTTCCTGTTCAAATCAGGGCTGTTATGATTTTATATCAGCAGCGTGCTCTTTTTTTGAGGAAAAGTGCCTCTTCGCTTTTTCAAGCAGGAGCGGATGCGTCGTGCTGTTTCCGGCTATGATGCTCTGCTGTCCGAAGAGATCGCACTCTCCCTCAAAGCCGGTCACCTCTCCTTCCGCTTCAAGAACCAGCAGCGCCCCTGCAGCAAAATCCCAGGGAAAAAGCCTGTACTCCCAGAAGCCGTCAAAGCGGCCACAGGCGGTGGAGGCCAGATCAATAGCGGCGGAACCTGCACGCCTGACTCCTGCCGAATTTTCAATAACCTCCTTGAGCATGCCGAAATAGGAGTCAAGATAGTCATACTCCCTGAAGGGAAGCCCGGTTGCTATAAGAAAGCTGTTCCTGTCGGTGCGGTTTGAAACAGAGATGCGCTTGCCGTTCAGGTATGCGCCTTTACCCCGTTCAGCGGTGAAAAGCTCCTGAAGGAGTGGTTGAAAGACAACTCCGGCAAGGAGATCATTGTGCTCATTTTTCAGACCGATGCTTATTGAAAATACCGGGAAGGAGTGAATAAAGTTAAGGGTTCCGTCCAGCGGATCGACAATCCAGGTGCGTCCCGAACTGCCTTTGTTGATTGTCCCCTCTTCCGAGAGGAGGCTGTCTTCAGGGAAACTCGCCCTGATAATTCCGGCTATTGCAGCTTCACATCGCTTGTCGACTTCGGTTACAAAATCCTTGGACTCTTTTTCACGGATCTCAAGCGCTGTAAGCTCTCCGAGTTTTTCCAGAGTGATTGCACCTGCGGCTTTTGCCGCTCTGACGGCGGTCTGCAGTTCCCTGCTCATTTGTTCCATGAAGGAAGGAGTTTGGGGATAATGGTTTGCATGATTTGAATTCAATATAGCATTTTAGAGTTATATGACTTATATGACCTATAGGACCCATAAGGCTTATGGGCACCTTTATTTATTTGTTCCGAACCCCGATTACTGCGTTGGGTGGTGCTCGAAATCCTCATGTACTCCGTGTACACTCCGGTTTCTGCGCTCCATCCGCCTTGTTCTCGGGCTTCTCACGACAATAAATAGATGTGCCCTTATATGTTCTATGACTGACATGCGGGAATTATCGGCAGAGTTCGTTTGTTCATTAAGTTATTGCTTTGCGTTGGTTTATAACCATAACACCTATACTCATGAAACTTGATGCTCCAAAACTCGCACTCAGTATCGGCTTCTGTTTTCTCTTTGCTTTTGCCGGCAGCACTTTTACTCCTCAACCGGGGTCGGAGTGGTACTATCAGGTGCTGAGCAAACCATCGTGGAATCCTCCTGACTGGCTTTTTCCTCCTGCATGGACACTCTTCTTCCTGCTTATGGGAATAGCGCTCTATCTTGTTGTGATGCAGCGGGACAAAAATAAACAGGCTAATGGAGCGCTTGCGGTTTTCGGTATTCAGCTTGTTCTTAATCTCGGCTGGTCAGCGCTCTTTTTCGGTCTGCACTCACCTCTTTTTGCTCTGGTGGATATAGCACTGCTCTGGCTTGCCATTGTGCTGACTATCGTGAAATTCCGGGCTGTTTTACCTTTGGCGGGAAATCTGCTGGTACCCTATCTCCTTTGGGTCAGTTTTGCTTCGTTACTGAACTTTACGATCTGGCGGCTTAACTGAAGAGATTTTGGATTCCGGATTCTGAATTTTGGATTGGAAAAGAAGAATTTTGAGCCACGAAATTACACGAAAAGGCACGAAAAAAGAGATTTTGGACTGTAGGGGCGTGTTGCACCCGCCCTTTTTGGTGTTTGCGAATTGCGCGAATTTTCACGAATGTAGGGGCGGATCATTCCCGCCCTCTTTGGTATCCACGAATTTACATGAATAGGGTGTAGGGGCAATCCTTTGTGGTCTGCCCTGATTTTATTTTGTTGTTGTTGTCCCTGAAGTCCTTGATGTCCTTTTTTTGATTTAAAACGCGAAAAGCGCAGGGTGAGCTGCGCTTTTCGTTTGTTTTTTGCCTTGAGCGAAGGAATCAGTCCTCTTCTCCGCTGCGGAGGTTTTCCAGTACTCCGAAATCTTCAAGCGTGGTGATATCGCCCTTGATCTCGTTGCTGGTAGCCAGTTCACGAAGGAGACGGCGCATGATTTTGCCGCTTCTCGTTTTCGGAAGGCCTTTGGCCCATCTGATCTCGTCAGGTTTTGCAATAGGTCCGATCTCTTTGGCTACGTGGTTGCGGAGCGCTTCACGGAGCTTCATGTCGCCTACATATTCGTCCTTCAGAGTTACGAATGCCACAAGAGCGTTGCCCTTGATCTCATCCGGACGGCTGACAACGGCAGCTTCTGCCACAGCCTCGTAGGAGACAAGTGCACTTTCGACTTCACTGGTGCCGAGACGGTGACCCGAAACGTTGACCACATCATCAACACGTCCCAT
>Ga0172374_1001456_pt1 | contig 15788 bp, 15 predicted proteins | sample LakKiv3m_FD_114536 | JGI IMG/M metagenome (GOLD analysis project Ga0172374, IMG submission 114536) | Freshwater microbial communities from Kabuno Bay, South-Kivu, Congo - kab_092012_10.3m | ecosystem: Environmental > Aquatic > Freshwater > Lake | place: Democratic Republic of the Congo... | reverse complement strand
GTTACGGTTTCGGTTTTAAATCCCGAATCGGAATTTGGCAATCCGGTTGTTTCCTTAAGAAGATTTATGGAAGATAAGGTTTGGGATAAATTAAATGAATTACAAAAATCCCAAAAAGTAATCGAAGCAACAATTACAGAAGTGACCAGAGGAGGGTTTATTGTTACCGCAAATGACGCTCAAGGATTTCTACCAAATTCACAGGCATCGTTTTTAGAAACAGGACAAGCTCCTTTAGGAAAAAAAGTCGCAGTTAATGTTTTAGAGTTAAGTAGACTCCAGCATAAAATAATTTTTTCTCAAAAAGCGGGACAATCTATAGAGTTTGAAAAAGAAATAAGGGAATTAAAGACCGAACAAAAAATTACATCAACTATTTCCAATATTACAACCTTTGGTGTATTTGTCTCATTGCAGGGAAAGACACACTTAATAGAAGGGCTAATCCATATTTCGGAAATTTCCTGGGAAAAACTTGCGGAAGTGCCAAGAGAATTTAAAGCAGGGGAAAAAATTGAAACGGTTATTATAGGCTTTGATAAAAAGGCAGCAAGGGTAAATCTTTCTCTAAGAAGGCTAACCGAAGATCCTTTTGAAAAAGAAATGAGCAAATTTGAACCGGATAAAAAAGTATCTGCGTCTGTCTCCGAAGTTACGGCAAACGGAGTCTTATTTGATCTTGGAAACGGCATAGAAGGCATTATTAAAAAAGAAAAAGTTCCTCCAAATGTAGCATACAAGGAAGGTCAAACGGTTTCCTTAACAGTTTCTATGGTCGATAAAAAAAGACGTAAAGTTATTCTTACTCCGATTTTAATGGAAAAGCCAATTGGATACCGCTAGCGCAGTATTAAGTATCTAGTATTAGGTATCAAGTATAAAAAATATAATCATACTTAATTCTTAATACCTAATTCTTAATACTATGAAGACTTCGATTTCATTCGTCTGCCAGGAATGCGGGTATGAGTCCGCGCAATGGATGGGTAAGTGTCCGGAATGCGGTGAATGGAACTCCTTAAAAGAATTCAAAATTCAAAATTCAAAATTCAAAAGTGAGAGGCAAAATTTAAAAGTCGCCCCAACTGTTCCTAAAAAGCTTGATGAGATTAAATACCAAGAAAAAAGCAGGTTAAAAACAGGTTTTTTAGAAGCAGATGGTGTTTTGGGCGGAGGAATTGTACCCGGAAGCGTAGTTCTTTTGGCCGGCGATCCGGGAATTGGAAAATCAACTCTTCTCTTGCAAATGGCATTAAACATCTCGGGAAAATTTGGTTTGAAACAGAACTTATCTCAAAAAGTTTTATATATCAGTGGGGAAGAGTCAGAACAGCAGATTAAACTTCGTGCAAATAGAATCGGAAAAGGCGTTACAGATGATAATCTTTTACTTTTGTCCTTAACGGATACGGATGCTGTGGTTTCGGTGGTTGAAGAAATAAAGCCGGACTTGGTAATTGTCGATTCAATTCAAACTATGGAATCGGAAGGATTAGGAGGATTAAGCGGCAGTGTTGGACAGGTTAGATATGCTACTTCGGTGTTTATCAAAGTAGCAAAATCACTTAACATTCCGTTTGTTCTCGTCGGTCACGTTACGAAAGAGGGAATGGTAGCAGGGCCAATGGTTTTGTCACATATGGTAGACACGGTTTTATTTTTGGAAGGAGAAAAAAACACCGGGACCAGAATTTTAAGAAGTTTAAAAAACCGCTTCGGGCCAGTGGATGAAGTAGGTGTCTTTACTATGCAGGGAGAGGGAATGAGAGAAATCAAAAATCCCGAGCAAATCTTTTTAAGTGAGCAATCGGCAGATGCATCCGGTTCGGTCTTAACAGTCACTCTGGAAGGGACAAGGGCATTTTTGGTAGAAATTCAGGCACTTGCGGTATATTCAAAACTACCTATGCCCAGAAGAGTCGCGTCGGGAATAGATTACAAAAGATTAGAGCTATTGCTTGCGGTTTTACAAAAACACTGCAGACTTCCCGTGGATACAATGGATATTTTTGTCAATGTTGCAGGAGGTCTTAAACTTTCTGATCCTGCAGCCGATCTGGGAATTTGTCTTGCGGTTTACTCAAGCCTTAAAAACGTGCCGCTTAGAAAAACAATTGGAATTGCAGAAATTGGTTTATTAGGGGAATTAAGAAGCGTAAACATGCTTGAAAAGCGTATAAAACAAGCCAAAAAGTTAGGTTTTAAAAATATAATAACAGCAGAAGCACAAAGGTCTTTAAACAATGTCCTTAAGACACTAGGATAGACCCAGGGTGCGTTATTTGTTAAGTTATGGCAAACAGTAAGGTTGTGAAAAAAGAATCCGCTAAATGGCGGGCAAAAGGGGATAGGTTTTCGGCTTTTTCGCCTAAAGTAATTGCAATGATTGCAGAAGAGGTTGTTAAAAGATTGCCTGGCAGACAAGACCCTACAAAAAAGAAAAAAAAGAAGAAAAGTAAAAAAATAGAGAACCCAATTTTTCTCGATACGTCAGCAATTATTGACGGAAGGATCTTTGAGATAATAACCCTTAAGGTTTTCTACGGCACATTCGTAATTTTAGAAAGTATCCTTTTGGAGTTAAAACATATTGCCGATTCTCAAGATTTGGTTAAAAGAGAGCGGGGTAGAAGAGGTCTTGAGTTTTTGGAAAAACTGAAGAAAGCAAGAGGAATTAAGACCGTGGTCTTATCCGATACGGAGGAAAAAAACCTGGAACTGGATAAGATTAAAGAAGTCGATGAAAAACTCATTAAAGCAAGTAAAATAAATAAAGCCAGAATTATTACCTGTGACTATAACTTGGAGAAAAAGGCAAATATTAGCGGGGTTCCCGCCGTTAACATTAACACCTTGGCAAACGTGTTAAAGGTTAAGGCAATTCCGGGAGAGTCTTTCGAAATAAAGCTTTTGCATAAAGGAAAAGATATAACTCAAGGTGTAGGATACTTAGACGATGGAACAATGATTGTGGTAGAAAATTCAAGCGCAGATGTTGGTCATACGGTAGACATTGTTGTTTCCAGGGTTATCCAAACAACTGCCGGAAGAATTCTTTTTGCCAAAAAAATCCGCTAATCCTCAGTAACTAGCTACTAGCCTTCAGTTGTCAGCGTCTAGCCTTCAAAAATCAATTTCAAAATTAACTAGTGCTTAATTGCTAGATGTTAGAGGTTAGTTGCTGATTTCATAAACTTAAAAGAGGTAAGGGAGCCTGCCCAACTCTCTTACCTCTTTTAAAACTAGGATTTTTCCTAAGTCTTAACAATTTTGCTTCAATTTTTTTCCTTAAAATATCAAACGGTATCAATTAAATCGTCAATTTTTAGCCTCGCTAATTTTACTTGACAAGAATTTTTAATTTTGATATTTAATCAACAAGGCATATAGTTTTATTCCTGCCTAAGGAACTATCTGCCCTTTTTCCAAGAGCATTGCTTATCGTACCTGAAATTATTGATCCGTGTAACGAAAGCGATGCTCTTTTTTTATAAAAATGCAACCGGGATATTAAGCCCTTTTTCCACTAATTTTTTAAATTGTTCTTTACCTTGTTTTAAAAGCAAATCCTCTTTGTAATCGGATAAACTTTTTCTAACATGCTTCTTGTTAAATTTAAAAAAACTTAGTTTCATACTTTGCCCAATTCTAACATAGCTTGTCAAGTATTGTCAAGCCTATAGCAAAAATACACCCAAAAAGTGGCAGACTTATAGTCTTTTTCTAGAAGAAAAGACTGTTAAATCAAGCTAATTAGGATATTATTAAAAAATGTGGATAACTTTGGGATGAAATAAAGTTTAGTAAAAATTAGGAAGTTTTTGTCTTAATAAGCGGGGAGAAAAAAGAACGGTTTAAATTATAATCATAAAAGGTAAGTGATTTTATCCAAAGCTTAATCAAGGAAGAAATATTGTGCTTAAGGTCGGAGAAATAAACTCCCGGATGGTTTCTGTGTAAATGTAAAAATTCATTTATATTGGCAAATTTGCCGTAGGGAAGAATTTTCATCATCAAATCCGAATAAATAAACGGGAATGAGTTGGATTTAAACTTAATTACGTCTTTTGGAAGAAGCATCCTGTTAATTAAAACTGTTTCAAATTGCATGGAAATTCCGTGCAAAGGAGAGGCATAAATATTATGGTTTTGAGAGGGAAAATCGCTCTTGGCGAGCTTTTTTCCGGCTTCTGTAATAAATTGGCATTGGGTTCCGACTGCGACCACATCCGGATGGGCGTGTAGAAATTTAATTTGTTTTTTAATTTTTGTAGGCACACAAGTGTCTTCTGTTCCCATAACAGTAAGAAATTGTCCCTTAGCACGCTTTGCAGCCCTATTTAAGGTAAGGGAAATGCCGTATCTTTTTACATTTTGGTAAACGTGTAGTCTTTTATCCTGTTTCTTAAGGCTTCTTAGGATTTTTGCCGATTTATCGGAAGATTTGTCGTCTATTGCAATGATTTCGATGTTCTTATAGCTCTGGCAAAAAAGACTGTTAAGACAATTTGTCAGGTATTTCTCGGCGTTATGGACAGGCAAAAGAATAGATACTAATGGTTTTGGATTTTTCATATCTTTGGGGCAATTTTAAGGCTTAGGCAGGTTTTTTGTGGACAGTCATTATTTGTAAAGTTTAACATAGAAAGTTGTAAGTGTCAATTTTTTAGCCTCGAAGTAAGGCTTAGAAATTAATTTAGCTCTTTGCCAGAGAAGAATTGTTGTTTAAAAAATTACCCTTTGTCCTTAGAAGAAAAACGTATAAATCATGTCTTAGAAAAACTGTTTTTAAGTAAAGTAAATAAAACGCGTGGGTAATTCCGGTTTTAAATAAATTTTGTTTGCTTTTATCAAAAATACGATCATGGTAGGAAATGGGGTGTTCCGCAAAAGATAACCCAGGCAAATTAATACTTTTTAGTTTAATTTCCAAAGAAAAATTCCAGTCGCCTTGGGTAAGACCGATCTTTTTAAACACATTTTTTCTAAAAATCCACATCCCGCTTAAACTATCTTTTATTTTGTAACCAAAAAATACAAAAACGATTAGGTTAAGAATTCTAACCCCGAGAGTCCTTATAGAAGACATTTTTTGAGGATCTTTAAACGGCAGGCGATTACAAGAGATAAAATCTAAATTTTTTTTAAGTAAATAATTAACAATTTTTGCAATATTTCGTGTAGGATAGGATCCGTCTCCGTCCATACAGACTAAAATATCTCCATTTGCTTGTTCTAGACCTTTTTGCAGCGCATAGCCGTAGCCAATTCCATTTTTACTTCTTTTTTCAATAAAGACCTTAGCGTTAAAAGATTTGGCGGTCTTTACGGTATTATCTGTAGAGTTGTTGTCTATAACGATAACTTCGTCAATTTCCCCGGGAAGCTGACTCAAGACTGTCTTTAAAGCCCTGGCTTCGTTTCTGCATGGTATGATTAGTGATATCCTCTTATTTTTTATCATGGTTCAAAAATCTATTATAGGCTTGATTTATATTAGTTAAATCTGCTATAATTATATCATATTTTGTCAATGCTATAGGATTTATGAAAAATCGGCTTTTTATTCTAATACTATTATTAATCATTGGTTTTACCTCTCTGGGCATGATGTTTCTCCGTATGCCTTATGACAAAATTTTTGATAGCTACGGAAGGGCAGAGGCGACGCCTTATAACGTCAGTTTTTATAACAATCTAGGGGAAATAATTTTTACAGTGTCTCCTCTAAACGATTATTATTATCAAGGTTTAGCAAAACAACACTTAGTAAACAAGCTCAAAGATAGCAGAAATAAGCAAATATTGCAAGAATTAAGGCTAACTTTGGAAGGTTTATTTTTAGATAGAAAAGCGCTTTTTTGGAACGCACAAACGCTTGATCCAAATAACGATTTTTTGGTTACCTATGAGGTCAAATCCGAAAATAACAAAATTGGAATAAGAAGAGTAATTAAGTCTCCAAAGAAAGATTTTGACAGTATTGGTCTTGCAATTACATTTTGCCCGGCATGCTTGGTAACAGACGATAAAAAAAGAGCTTATCTAAATGAAAATCTACTAGACATGGAAAAAATCGCTTTTCTGGAAAGGAAAAATTTTATTCCGGTTGTGGTTAGAGAAGGACAGTTTTTGCCCTCGGACATTTCAAGGCTTACGGTTTTAAACGAGTCAGGAAAGGCGGATATGGAAATACCGGTTATTACGGGTCAGCAAATATCTTTTCAGGACAAATGGAGGATTTTAGAGCTTAAAACTCCGGTTAAAAAGGGTAGGGAAGCGGTTATAAAACAGACAATTTACATTCCAAAAATATGATTATAGATTTCTTTGCAAGCCTTTCTTTTTATTTAGTTCCGTATTTAACCGGAAGATTTTTTACCAAGAAAATCGTTCCGGCGTGGATTATGGGTTCGCTTTTCTGGTTTATTTTCTATTTCTTACTAATAGGAATTTTTAGTTTTGGTAATCTTGGTAGTTTTTCGCAAATAGTCAGATTTTCAATTATTGTTGTTTCGTTGATATCTTTAGTCCGCATAACTGCTTTAAGGCTAAAAAAGGGGGTAAAAATAGAATTTACGCGCTTATTAATTCCGGTATTTTTAGCTATATTTACTACCGTAATTTACTTTCTAATTTGGAAAAGAAATACCCCTTATCCCTTGCAGCTTAACTGGGATATTTACGAGCATATTACATTGGCAAATCTAATTTCTCAGGGAAACCTTTCGTTTGTAACGTCTAAGATTTCCGACACCTTTACGTTTAACAGTTATTCTCCTTTTTTTGAAATTTTACTTTCTATCCCTAAGATTTTGTTTCAGAAAAGCCTCTTAGGAATATATTGGTGGCTTGAATACTGGCACTATTTGGCAACGGTTTTAGCCTCGTATTTGCTTGCAAAAGAGATCTTTCCTAACAAATGGCTGGCAACAATTTCTGCTTTAATTTCCGCTTTGGTTTTCGAGTCATTGGTAGTTTATTCATCCCTATTTTTAATACCACAAACTCTAGTTGGATTAATGACAATCCTTGTTTTCAAAGATATTAAAAACCATAAGCCTTGGTTTTTGCTTATTGCCGGAGTTTCAGTATTTCTTATGCATTATGTCGTTGGTTCGCTTTCCTTAGTAATTTTATTGTTAGGCTTTTTAGTTTCCAGATATAAATTTATTCAAAAACATATAAACTTAGCAGTGATTTTTTCTCTTCTTTTTTCCGGCATACTTATTAGTATTAATTTTTTGGGGAAATGGTTTATTCTAGGGATAGAAGAAGCTGCTCATTTTAATTTTTCTATTTGGGAAAAATTAGGCTATCTTAGCGATTGGTACGGGGCAGGAAGCTTAATTTTGGTCTTAATTGGTTGTGTTTTAATAGTTAAAAACGGAAACGCTTTCCAGAAATTAGTCTTAATTTTGGCGTTTTTAATCTTTGGCATTTCGTTTGCTCCATTTTCATATTTTTTGAAATTTTATGTATTGGGGAGGTATTTTGTAAATTTAATTATTGCCGTTTCTTTATGGATTATTATTTCCAGACAACGTAATCTTTTTAGGGTAGCCGCAATCTCAATGATGATATTAATCTCTACGATCGTTTTTTATAAAAACCAGGTTGCTTATAAAGAGCCGCTTCATTCCGGTACCTTGGAAACTCAGATCTCTTTTGAGGAAATTCAGGCAGCAAATTGGCTAATTTTGCATAAAGGCGATAATCAATTTTTAGTTAGCGATCCAAGCTCGCAATATATTTTTGAAGCTATTTCCGAAGTTAATACTCAAGGAGGGGTTTACATGAATTTATCATCTAGGAATGCTTTAATAAGTATTAATAAATTAAATGATCCCGTATTAATTAAGAGCAAATTATTGAGAGTAAAGGATGATTTGTTAAAAAAACAAAATTACCCAGGGAAAACACTATTTGTTATTGGAGGAAGATATTTTGCCTGGCAAGATCTTCCGGAAAAACAAAAACAGAGTTCATTTTATAACGTTTGGTCGCCAAGATTAATAACTAGCGATGATCAGTCTCGCATTGATTTTCTTGCCAAAAGCAAGCAGTTTAAGTTAATTTATAAAAATAGCGAAGTGGCAATTTTTGAAATTATATGAAAAGAATTTTAGTGATTACACCGTTTTTTTATCCTCATATTGGGGGGAGTGAGCAATATATGTTAGGACTTTATACCGGCTTAAAAAAACAAAGCCCGCAAGTCGATGTAGATGTTTTGTGTTATAACACGGATGAAGTCAAAAATCGAGAAGAATATAAAGGGCTAAATGTTTATAGGCTTCCGTGCTATAAAATACTGCAGGATCAATTCTATATCCCAAAGCCGTTCTACCTTCTAAGATTTCTCTTTAGCCACAGGTCATCCTATGACTTAATTCATTGTTCTACCAGGTTCTTTGATTCTTCCTGGTGGGGAGTTCTGTTTGCCAAAATTACAGGCACAAAAGCGGTTTTAACAGACCATTGTGCTTTTTATCCTGTTCATAAGAGTAAAGCCGTAAGTTTAATCGCCAAACTTATTGACTCAACTATCTCTAATTTTTTCTTGCATCTATTTGATACCGTATTTGTTGAGAATATTAAGACGAAAGAGTTTTTAAAATCGGCTTTTGGGGTGACCTCCCAAGTTTGTTATCCGGGAATTGAAAAAGAACTATTCTCGATAAAAAAACAGAAAGAAGGCAGACTAAAAATAGTATATGTTGGGAGGCTAATTGAGTCTAAGGGAATAAAAACCTTATTCGATATCTCAACAGTTACTTCCGGTGTGGATTTTGTGTTTGCAGGGAGCGGGCCGCTTCTTGAAGATCTAAAAAACGACGTTAAAAAGAGAAAATTACAAAATGTTTTTGTTTTGGGAAAAATTAATAGGGAAGAGACAGTGGCTTTATTAAAGGACGCGGACATCTTTGCTTATCCCACTTGGCATAGCGAGGGGTTGCCAATAGCTTTGCTTGAGGCAGGGGCAAGCGGTGTAGCAGTTGTTGCGACTAACGAAGGGGGAATAAGTGAAGTTATTAAAAACAATGTCACAGGACTGCTCGTTGAGCCAAAAGATATACCGGCGTTTAAAAAAGCAATAGACAGATTGATTTCTGATCCTAAATTAAGGCTAACCTTTGGCAAAAACTTACAAGAGCTAGTAAAAGAGAAGTTCACTTGGGATAAAGCCATTAAAGAAGTTAATAAATACTTGTAATAATCTTTTCCCCAAAAAAATACGCGCCTATTAAGGCGCGCACTAAAAATTCTCTAAAAATAGAAATTTTTATTTTTCAGAAACCATTGGTTTTAAAATAGTCTCTGGTAAAGGATTTTCTCCTGTTTTGCCCGGTCGATCGTTCGGACCTCTTTCGAATTTAATTTCGGAAGCCTGAACTCCGCTGTCTTGAGCCGGTACTGTGAATACAAAACCAACCCTCACGTCGTTTCCGTGAGTTTTTGGGATAGCAAAAGCTGCTATTCCTTGCTCGTTAGCTCTGTAAATTACAGGTGAACCATCAGGCCATGTAAGTTGATTTCCGGTATCCGGATCTACAACAAATATTTCCTGATTAGGTTGCAAACTGTGAAAATTGTATTGCATTGCCCACTGCCTGTTTTGCATAAACTTTCCGGTGTTAGGATCTGTGCCCCAAGCGCCGTCTGTTTGATGCTTATCAAGCTGCATAACTGCAATCATAACTTTTCCACCATTCTTTGTAGAAATTACTAATTCTCCTACATTTCCATGAGTGGTAAGTTGAGCTGCGTTAGCATCTATGTTTGCAAATGCTACAGGATACCATGGTCCGATTCCTCTATAATCGTTAGCTGCAGTTTCTGCGCCAATGTCATACACAGGGTGAAACCATTGTCCTTCGGTAAAGAGTTTATTTTTTCCTCCATCTCTAACTTCTCTGACCATGTCGCCGGAGATTACAGATGGGACTGGAATTTTAACTCCAACTCCTCCCATTTCTAAACCGTTTGATTGTTCAACTGCGGTCGTAGAAGTGGTTGTTTGCTCAAAAACCGTTGTAGGAGTTGTTAATGTCGTAGAGACATCAACTCCTTGCGGTTTTGGATCAGCAGCTCCTGCTGCCTGTCCGGTTGTTTCGGTTGTTGTTCTAGGAGCCTGTGAGCTTTCGATCTTTTTAGCATCGTTAGCATGTCTTCCTGTTTCGTACAACGCGTAAGATCCTGTTCCGGCAACCCCTAAAATTGCAACTGCTCCTGCAACTCCAAGCGCATATTTAATGCCTATTGGCATTCTTTCTGCTCTGATTGCTGCCGGAGTAGCTGTTGCAACGTCTGGCGTTGCTGGGGCTGCGGTTGTTGGATCTCCTTCTGTTCTTCTTGCCATAATGTTTTCACCTCCTTTAAATTCCGGTTTACTTATTTACTTTTCTTCTTAAAATAAAACCTGCAATTCCTGTAGGGATAAGTCCAAATAGGGGAAGCATTTCCGGTCCTGTCGCAGGTGTGGCTAAAATTTTAGGTGCCGGCGCAACAGGTAATCCGCCTTTAGTTGTTGCAAATGGAGTTGGGGTAACTGTTGTTTTTTGAATACAAAGTTGAGAATTATCCTGTGCGGTTTGTCCTCCGGAAGTTGTTCCAAAAGCCTGGTTAACAACACAAACCACTCCGTTTGCAAAAGGAATATTTGCTCCGCCTACAACTTTTGCCTGAATATTAAAAGTTTGGGTTTGTCCGCCATTAAGGTTATTAAGGCTAAAAGTTAAAGTATTTTTGCCGGAATCAAAAGATCCGTTTCCGGAAACAAATGTTAAAAAGCTTGGGAAAACGTCGCTAACATTAACGGTAGGAATATTTGTTCCGGTTGTATTGGTAACAACAATTTTAAAATTAACAATTTGACCCGCACTGTATTTTGGATCGTTGGTTGTAAGATTGTCAACGAATATTCCGTTAGATGGGTTTTGAACGGTTTTATCTATTGTAATGTTTCCGGGAGGCGGGCAAGTTTGTCCACCACCGTAAACGGGAGTGCAGTTATCGTCTGCAAAAGCCTTTACAGGCGCAATAAGCAATAAGCAATAAGCAAAAAGCAAAAATGTAAATATTTTTTTCATATTAGATTAAAAAGCTATTAAGGGTTAACTAATTGAGCAGTGCCGCATAATAGCATATTGCTATAGGTCTTGTCAAGTTTCTTAATCGAAGCGGAGTTTTGCACTTTCTTCACGCTCAACCTTTCATGCATTCGGCATGCGAACTGGCAAATTCAATTTATTTTTAAAATTTCCTCCTTAACCCTCCTAGGTTTGCTTTTCGCCTTTTCAATTCTATTCGAATACGGCTCAGAGAGCATTTTTTGGCAGGGTCTTCGCCGGAAATTAATAAATTAATTTCCTCCTTGACAAAAGAGCGGGGCTATGGTCTAATAAGAAAAGCTTTTATTCCGATTTATCGGAATTTCACTGAGAAGTCTTCAAAAGCATATCCAATCTTTCTAATGAAACCCATCTATTAACTATTGTCTAGTAACTAGTAACTAAAAATATGGTATACAAGAAAAAAACATCAGACACTAAAGATGAGTCTTTGGTAAAAAAGGCAGCGTCAATCGACGACATTGTCGGAACACCGGTTGCGCCTGTTGTGGAAGAGGTATCAAATGTATCAGAAGCTGCGCCCATGATTTCGCCATCGCCAGCGCTTTCTTTTCAACCTGAAGCAATTGTGGTTAGGTCAAGAGACAATGGACACAATAGATATGAGCAGCAAACCGGACCAACCCAGGAAGTTGCCGGAATTTTAGACATTCAGCCCGAAGGACACGGCTTTTTAAGACCAAAATTTATTCCTTCAAGCCGCGACATTTACATTTCTCAGTCTCAAATTAGAAGATTTTTGCTTCGTCCGGGAGATTTGATCGAAGGAATCGGCCGTCCTCCCAAAGATACAGAGCGTTACTTTGGTCTTTTAAAAGTAGAAAAAGTTAATGGAATAGGTGCGGATGAATCGTTAAAAAGACCATATTTTGACGACTTAACCCCAATTTACCCAAACAAACAGATTACTTTGTCAACAGGAAAATTACCCCTTTCGACCAGAATAATGGATCTTATCGCTCCAATTGGTTTTGGTCAGAGAGGAATGATTGTTTCTCCTCCAAAAGCCGGAAAAACAACCATTATTAAGGAAGTTGCAGCCGGAATTTCCGCAAACTTTCCGGATGCCCATCTAATGGCGGCTTTAATCGGCGAAAGACCGGAAGAAGTAACAGACATTAGTATGTCGGTTAAGGGAGATGTGGTTGCATCTAATTTCGATGAAGCTCCGGAATATCAAACCAGAGTTGCCGATATTACCCTTGAGAGAGCAAAAAGATTGGTAGAAATGGGTAAAGATGTAATTATTCTTTTAGATTCAATTACACGTTTGGCAAGAGCTTACAACCTTTCGGTTGCGCCATCCGGAAGAACACTTTCCGGAGGATTTGATCCTGCGGCTTTGTGGCCTGCAAAAAGATTTTTCGGAGCGGCCAGAAACTGCCAAGAGGGTGGTTCTCTAACAATTATTGGTACAGCTTTAGTAGAAACCGGTTCCAGAATGGACGATTTAATTTACGAAGAATTTAAAGGAACAGGGAATTTAGAGCTTCATTTAGATAGAAGACTAGCCGATAAAAGGATTTTTCCAAGCATTAATATAGAAAAATCAGGAACAAGACAAGAAGAATTACTTATTTCCGAAGAAACCCTCAAAAAAATTGTTACCATGAGAAGAATGCTGTATATGCTGGGTGACGAAGAAAGAACGAGCGCCTTTATAGAAAGACTTGCTAAAACAGAAACAAACGAAGATTTCCTCGCAACCCTTGCAAAAGGGGTATAATACCGAGGCTAAAATTTGACACTCAACGGCTAATTTGTTAACCTAGAACCTCAATGTTTAAGCGCCGTATCTATAATTTTTTCGTGTCTATACGCATGGTTTTAACCGGAATTTTTGAGTTTTTCAATTTTTTCGGCTTATATTTAAAGAAAAAAATTATTTCCTCCTCCGAAATATTTGAAAAGAATAAGAATTATTTTGTTAAAATTTTCATGGTTAAAAGAGGACGGTATAACCGGATCTTTTTGCACTTTGCCACAATCGGGGTATTGGGGTTTGGAATTTTAATTGCTCCGTTTTTAGCAAGCACCTATCCTGTTTTTTCCGCAAATTCTTCTACTTCTGCAAAAATAACAGAACCCAATGCACAGCAATCGATTTCTGTTGACGCAAATGTTTTTCAAACCGATATTTCGCAAAAACCAAGAGATAAAGTGGTTGAATATTCTGTTCAAAAAGGAGATACGATCTCGACAATTGCTAATAAGTTTGGAGTTTCCGAGGATACAATCCGTTGGGCTAACGACCTTTCGGGAGACAGCATAACAGTTGGAGATGTTCTAAAAATCCTACCGGTTACGGGTATTGCTCATAAAGTTGCTTCGGGAGAAACTGTTTATTCAATTGCCAAACATTACGATTCTAACCCCCAGCAGATAGTAGATTTTCCGTTTAATGAATTTGCAAACCCGGAGACATTTTCTTTGGTGGTTGGGCAGATTTTGATTGTTCCGGACGGGGTAAAACCATCGGAAGTGCCGGTTCAAAGAACAAGACCGGAAGTTGGTAGGCAATATTACGCAGGACCAATTCCCGTATCTCCCGGAGGATTTTCTTGGCCGCTTAGTGGCGGAATTAGTCAATATGCATCGTGGTATCACATGGCGCTTGATATAACCTCGCCTGTAGGAACACCGATTCTCGCTGCGGAAAGCGGAACCGTATCGAGTGTTTCTGTTGGAAGTTGGGATGGGGGATACGGAACAAACGTTTGGATTAATAACGGACAGGGAATTGCAACTCATTATAATCATATGAGCGGCGTAAATGTATCTGTCGGGCAATCGGTTGCTGTCGGGAAAACGGTTATTGGTTGGGTTGGATTGACGGGGAGAACAACCGGAGCCCATCTTCATTTTGAGGTTAGTAAAAACGGATCGCTTATTAATCCTCTGGCAATACTGCAATAATCAGCTATCAGAGTCTAGCAACTAGCCTCTAGAGTCTAGTTAAAATAAATTTCTAATTTCTAAATTTGTGGACCTGAGGGGAATCGGACCCCTTACTTCTCCATGCCATGGAGATGTGTTACCGGTATACCACAGGCCCATAAATTCAATAAACAAATATTACCAATTTCAAATATAACAAATCAATTCCCAATATTATGAATCCTTCAATGCTAATTTTTTATTATTTTAAATTTGCTTATTAAAATGTGGACTTGAGCGGACTCGAACCGCTTACCTCCTCAATGCGAATGAGGTGTTCTACCAGGTGAACTACAAGCCCGATTATAATATCATGATTTTACCACAAACAGCGTATTTTTAATCTCTTTAAGTTTTTAACTCGCTAACCCCTTAATATTTTCTTGACACTTTTACTTCTTCTGGCGCATACTTAACGCAGATATGAAAAATCAAAATGCAAAAATCAAAAATCAAAACCAATCCATAAACTCAAAACCAGAAGTAAAATATAGAGCTTTTTATCTATCTATTGATGTTATTAAATTCATCGAGAATTTAGAATATAAACAATCTATTAAAATAATTTCTTACCAATTAATCCGATCTATTACTTCAGTTGGAGCAAATATTGTAGAGGCTAAATCCTCTTCTTCGAAAAAAGAATTTCTTAATTACTTCCAAATATCTTTAAAATCAGCCAATGAAACAAAGTACTGGTTGGCAATGTTAAGAGAATTATTACCTAACAAGAAAGAGGATATAGAGATCTTTTTAACGGAAATCGAGGAAATATCAAAGATTATTGGAACAAGCGTATTAACTATGAAAGGAAAAAGAAGTCTTTAAGATCTAAACTAGTTTTTGATCTTTGAGGTTTGATATTTGATTTTTTTAGAGATAATTTAATGAAAATTGAAAATTTTAAATTGAAAATTTCAAGTGGTGCTGGGTTTACTCTCGTAGAATTACTGGTTGCTATAGGAATTTTATTAATTCTTCTTGCCCTTACACTGTTAATAATAAATCCGCTCACCCAGCTTAAAAAAATCCGAGATTCAGAGCGGAAACACGATCTTTTGCAAATTAGAAATGCCTTGGACACTTATTACAATGACCATGCTTGTTATCCTGCTTCGGTTCCATTTGGAGAAGAATGGCTGGACGGAAATAATGTTTTAATGCAGAAAGTACCTCAAGAACATACGGCAAGCTGCCTTGTAAGCGGTTCGTGCTATTATTACTATTATCAAACAGATCTAAATGATTCTTGTCCACAATGGGCTATTTTATATGCAAAATTAGAAATTACTCCGGTTGCCGCAGAGCATTGCGGAAGGAAAATAATCCGCACCATGTGCCCGGGTACTGCTTTTAACGCAAAATACGATTATTGCCTTTCGGCCGGGCAGATAAATTGCACGAGTTTGGGGTCGTCGGGGACTGCCGGCCCATATTTGATTGTTCCTTCTTTAACACCAACGCCCGGTCCGACTTCTCCTCCGGAAACACCAACGCCGTCTCCAACTCCCGGTTATTATGCTTGTACTTGCGATCCAAACGAATATCCGGGCAAAAAACTTTACGATTTTAGACCGGTTTGCAATGAGCTTTTTAATAATCCTCCGTATAAATACTGTGATAGTAACTGTACTCAGCCGTGCAACCCGAATTATTGACAAAGTTTATTTAAAGATACTATTATTAATGTATAAGAAAAAGCTAAAAATACAAAAG
>Ga0172374_1001454_pt1 | contig 15795 bp, 9 predicted proteins | sample LakKiv3m_FD_114536 | JGI IMG/M metagenome (GOLD analysis project Ga0172374, IMG submission 114536) | Freshwater microbial communities from Kabuno Bay, South-Kivu, Congo - kab_092012_10.3m | ecosystem: Environmental > Aquatic > Freshwater > Lake | place: Democratic Republic of the Congo... | reverse complement strand
TGCGCTACTTAATACAGCTAACAATTCCGCTGATGACGATATTCACTACACCGATGACGGTGGCTTCGACACCGCTTATGAACTCTTCATCCAAGCCAGCAAGACTTACACCCCGGGCGGTACTGTCACATCGGTAGGAGATGTGGATATTAACGGAACCTTAACTTCAGCAGCTAATAATATAAATGTTTCTGGTTCTTGGGATGCGACCGGCGGGGCTTTCTCTGGAAGCGGCACAGTGAACTTCCTTGCCACCTCTTCAAAAGCAATCACTTCTGATACAGCATCTTTTGGCAATATTAACTTAAATGGTGTTGGCGGAACCTGGACGGCACAAGACGATTTGTCTGCCACTGGCACCATGACTTTGACTCAAGGTACTTTCGATGCTAACGGTAATGATATCGTAATTACGGATCTTGTCGCTACCGGTTCGAATACTCGTACTCTGGATTACGGCGAAGGCACATGGGACGTTTCTGGTGATTGGAACACCGCAGGCACGAACTTAACGCTTCAACCACGCACTTCCACAGTCAACTTAACTGGTTCGGGTGATTTAACAACCGAGGGTGCCTCGGGTTCAACAAGTGATTTCTACAACTTGCACTGTGGCTATGCTGGCCATGTCACCAATATCATTGGAAGTGAGGGTGCTGACACCGGTATAGGTAATATTTTAACAGTGGGTACGGGCACTATAGCTGTTTCTAATAGTTATAAATTTTTGAGCCTTTATAAATCGGATGGCGATCCACTTGTAAATAGTGGTACAGACAATATTTATGCTTTTCTGATTTATGCTCCGACAGCCAGTATTTCAATTTCTGGTCAAAACATTTCAAATTCCTGGGTTTATTTTTTCCCGCGGACTAATGATGCGACCATTACCTTGAGCTCTGACTGGGAATCTGGATTGATGTATCTCGCAAACAATACGGCCGGGAAGAGCGTTGTATTTGACACTAATAGTCACAACCTTACCGTTGTCCAGCTGAATATCGGTAGTAACACTTCTAGCTCAACCTTATTATTAAGAGACGGCACTCACAATTTCACAACCTCTGGGCCGGCAGCTTCGATCAAACGAATGGCTGGCACCTCTAGCTACATTGACTTTGGTTCCTCTAGCGTTACGGTCGGTGGTAGTCTTGATTTTACAGGCATTAATGTTACGCCAGGCACATCGGTAGTGACCATGAATGCAACCGCGACAGGCAAGAGTATTATATCTGCCAGCCAATCATTCAACGATTTAGTGTTCAGCGGAGTAGGCGGTGGTTGGACTCTGTCAGACGAATTGAGCGCTAAAAATATTAATCTTACGAACGGAACATTGAATGCTGGCGCCAACACCTTAAATATTAGTGGTAACTGGAGTAAAACATCAGGTATATTTGCTCCTAATACAAGTACAGTTAACCTGACCGGTGCTGGTGACTCGACACAAGTAATAACTGGGGATAATAGTTTTAATAATTTATCAATTACTACTGCCACGGCTAGCCGCACCATTCAATTTGCTGGTGATTCCGTTCAAATAGTTGGTGGAACTTTGACAGTTACTGGTTCTGATAGTCAATTAATCACCTTGGACAGAAAAACAGGGGATACTGGCCAGTGGTATGTTAACCCGACGGCTTGGGCGGTTTCCTATGTCAACGTGGCCAATTCGGTTAACCAGGCAGCCACCTATATTAATCCGACCAATTCAACTGATGGAGGAAATACTGTTAACTGGTTTGAACCTACTGAAGTATTGCCAGATCCAGCCAGTGGTGTAACTATTTCTAATCCGACAACTTCTGGCTTTGATGCTAACTGGGCAGACAATTCTAATAATGAAGATGGTTTCTATCTCTATATTTCAACAACCGGAAATAGTGACTGCAGTTTGGCGACTTATTCAACTATTTATTCTACATTAGGTGCTGGTAATACCAGTAAAACCGTGACCGGACAGTCTCTTAACACTCAATACTGTGCCAAAGTGGTGGCCTTTAACTCCGATGGCAATGCCGCCGCCGCTTACTCTAACGACAAATATACTTTAGCCAACCAGCCAGGTGCTCCAACTGTTTCATCGCTCACGGCTAGTTCGGCAAAAATTATTATTGACACTAATTCCAATCCATCTCGAACCGAATACGCGATTTATAATTCTTCTGCCTCCCAGTGGCTACAAGCCGATGGTAGTCTGGGCGCAAGTGAAGTTTGGCAGAAATACACCGAATGGGGTGGAGCGAATGGGGCTGAAAACACTGGTTTATCTGGTTGTGCCAATCATAGTTATAAAGTTAAGGCGAGAAACGGTGATGGTGTCCAAACAAGTCTTTCTGCCGCGGCAACTCTGGACGCTACCACTAGTTCGATCGATAACCCAACAAATGTTTCCGGTGTTGTCGAAAGTCAAAATGTAACTATTAACTGGACTAATCCTACGGCCACGAATTTAAGCCATATAATTATTTACCGATCAACTAATGCTTCTTCAACTGGTGAGCAAATTGCCAACAATATTACTTCGACCAGTTTTGCTGATACCAACTTAACTAATGGCACAACTTACTACTATACTTTGAAAGCGGTTGACGGTTGTGGCAATTTATCCAGTGGAGTTAAGTTAGAGGCTGCACCGACAGATTTGGCTGACACAATTGCCCCAACTAAACCCATGAATTTGCGCGCCACGGATATCAAATCAACTTCTATTGATTTAGCTTGGGAAGCTTCCACTGACAATATTGCGGTAACAGGTTACCGGCTCTACAACGCTTCGACTAATGTTTTGATTGCGACGACCACGAGCACGAATTACGGCTTGGAGAATTTAACGGCTGATACCGAATATAGTTTCTATGTAGTAGCTTTTGATGCTGCTGGCAATATTTCCGAAAGATCAAATATCTTAACTGTCACCACCCTAAAGGGTCCAATTGTCGAGGTTCAAGTTTATTTAATCCTAAACAATGTTCCTTCGGAGGTTAAAGCAGGTAGTTCATTTGGTCGAAATATTAAAGTTATGGCTGTAGATGGCGGCGGTAATACGGTCAGTACTTACACCGGTACAGTTTACTTCCGCTCATCGGACAATAAGGCTCAACTAACCTGGAATCGTTCAAATCCTTATAACTTTAGTGCGACTGATGCTGGAACACATACTTTTGACGGAGATGGTTTTATCCTTAATACTGTTGGTAATCAGACTATAGTTGTAACCGATGAAACCGTTAGTGCTACAGCCGATATCAAGGTCACAGGAGATGGTGAGAACGTCTTTGATAATGCCGAAGAGACCGTTAACAATTTATTTGCTAACCTTAATAATAAAGGCTTTACACCGGCGGCAACCAACGTCAGCACAGCTATTATCACAGCTACTACTTCATTGTTAGTGCTACCAATTCTTCTTAATACCGCCTTTGGAATGGTCGGTATTTGGCCGCAAATGCTTTATATGATGACGCATTTACTTCAATTCTTGGGTCTAAGAAAGCGTCGTCAGCCATGGGGTACAGTCTTTAATTCTCAAACTGGTCAACCGATTCCTTACGCTTTAGTTAAGATATTTGACAAAGAATACAACCGTTTATTAGAAACTGAAATAACTGATAGCGCCGGACGATTTGGTTTCTTAGTTAAGACTGGTACTTATTACTTAGTAGTTCAAAAGGCTGGTTATATTTTCCCGTCAGTCCTTAAAGTTAGTGGTTACTTTGATAATGTCTACACTGGCGGCAATCTAACAATCGGCAAAGAAGATAAAACCGTTACAGTAAATGTTCCGCTTGATCCGCAGATTAAAGAGTCGAACAACTTTAAGCTATTAGTTCTGGCTATCAAGATTAGCAAAGTCTTAAACAGTCTTAGACTAACATTGTTGATTCTAGGCGCGCTGTTTGCCATCGTTTTGATGATCATGGACTTTAATTATTTCTATATTCTGTCGCTTACTTTCTACGTGTTTATCGCTGCACTTGAATATCTAAGAACCAAGAGGGCTCGTCCATATGGCGTTGTAACAGATATTTTTGGTAAGCCTTTGGAAACCACTATTGTTCGTGTTTTTGAAAAACGTACCAATCGTTTAGTTGAAACAGATGTGACCGATAGCGATGGCCGATTCAAGTTCTTGGTTAATCCGGGTGTTTACTATATTACTGCGGTGAAGCCAGAGTATGTTGACTACAAGTCGCACATTATGTACCTCGAAAAAGAAAAAACTATGGTTTCAGTCAACATTAAACTAAAGAAAACCGAACAATAAAACAACTGACTGAAACGCGGAATTTCAGTATTCTGAAATATGGATTGCTTCGCAATCGCGGAATTTCAGTATGCCGAAATATGGATTGCTTCGCAATCGCGGAATTTCAGTATCCTGAAATATGGTTTCGGTCAATATCAAATTGAAGAAAAACGAATAATGATTATTTAACAATGGATTAGGAGGGAACATGAATCAAGATCAAATGGGTCAGGTGCCATCTTCCATGGAGCCAAAGCAGGCGGTTAACCCGGCTTTGCTGTGGATATTCATCGTCGTGGTTTTGGGCGGCGGCGGCTATTTTGCATGGTATTTCCTGGGTAATAAAACTACCAAGGTTGAAACTCCTACAGTAACACCAACAGTTACAGCGACACGATCGGCTACTAGGCCATCAACTTCAGTATTAGTCTCGCCAACTACCTCTAGTTCTGTTTCAGAACCGGTAATGATTGAAGACATTATGCCTTAGATTAATTAAGTATTTAAAAAAGACTCTCTGAATCAGGGAGTCTTTTTTTATCTAAATTTTATTTATGAATATTTACTGGAGTGCCAATCGGTGCCCAATTATAGACTGTTTCGGCTGGGCCAATGCCTAAGCGAATACAGCCGTGGGAAACAGGGGTGCCAAGGTGACTTTCGCCTTCATGATAGCCGTTTGGCCACATAGGGAGCTCATGGATCCCGTAGCCACCGCCAATACTATTCCACCAAGGCATATAGAGTTGATATTTATTTGACCAGGCCATCTCGCTTTTACTTTCAATATATCGCACTCCAACGGGTGTGGGCATAGACCATTTTCCGGTAGAAACCTGATGTTCCTGAATAACTTTATGATTGTCAATCAGTTGAAGTATTTGCAGGCTTAAGTTTATATCTAAATATCTACCACTATATTCACCTGGTACAAAAATGGCGGCTACTTTTTTTTCACCTTTTCCGATTACAAAAGTATTAATCGTGATTTTGGTACTCTTGTTACCATTTAAGATAGCTGATACAAGATCATTATAAATTTTGTCTTTATCGACACCGCGACCATCGGAACCTTCATTAATTACTTTACCAGTCTCGATTACCACTTCCTTATCAACTTTAGCGATTTCAATTTCTTTGGCAATCGGCTCAATAAAACTATTTATTTTTAGGCGCGATAGTTCTGGTGTAAGTTTGCCACTTTCTTCGTTAAAAATTATCCAATTGGCGATTTCTGTTCGATTAGCTGTATAAGTTTTGGCTTCAAAAGCTAGAGTTAGAGGTGCAGCGGTAAGGTAATTAGTGGCTGTTTTGATTGCTTCTTGTGTATCTTCGGGATTGATTTCTGGTTCGAGTCTAGTCGTTTCAAGAGTAATCTGTGCCGCTCCGCCATTGATGAAATTTTGAATTTTTTGGCTAAAATCTTTTTGGTTTAAACCGATTCCATCTTCAGATTCAGTTGGAGAAAACTCATTGTTGCTAAAAATTACGGTTGAATTTTTTGGAGCGATATTAACTGTTGAGGACACAAAGTCAAAATATTGGGCTAAAACTTTTTCTTCTGTAACCGGTTTTAAATCATAATTGACCGATTTTCCTAGTAATTGCGCCAATGATTTAAACCTAACCCATAGATTTTTATCTCGGCCATAGCTGTAAGCTTCTCGGATAGCTCCATCAATATCGAAACTCACACCAAGTTGAGAAAATTTTGGATTTAAGATTTGTGTTTTGTAGTTAATTTCTGGACCATCTTGATCAAGTTTGTTTATGTAGCTTAAAAGGATCTGCCTAGCTTCATCTTTGGTTTTACCAGCCATGCTCTGATTAGCGATAGTTATCTGGGGGTAAATTCTATTTTCATAATTTTTAAGAAAGTAATAGATGCCAAAAAACGCGCTTCCCAGAATCAAGACAAGCACGAAAATTAGTATGGAGAACTTTAAGGCTTTCTTCTTTTTTTTATTGTTTAAATCATCTTCTTCTAAAGTTTTCATAACCCCTCAGCAGAAAACCAATTCATAACATTATATTCAAATTATACTCTGAAATGAGAAAAAAATCTTGAATTTATGGTTAAAAACTAGTACAATTCAATTATTGATTCAAAAGAGCAGCGTCTTAAGTTTTATATTTTGGGCAAATAGCTCAGTGGTAGAGCGGTCGTCTTATACACGATTGGTCGTAGGTTCGAATCCTACTTTGCCCAAAATGTAAAACTTTCCCCGATACACGCCCGGTTCCTGGTTTGAATCCTATCTTGCCCAGTATTAATCAAATTTTTTCTCTACACGATTGGTCGTAGGCTCTCCTTCGGAGACTTCGACCGAATCCTACTTTGCCCAAAATGTAAAACTTTCCCCGATACACGTCCGGTTCCTGCATCATGCCTAAAGGCGAGTCCAGGCATGCCCAAATTGATAAAAATTTTTCCTACACGATTGATCAATGTTTTTGAACTATAGATTAACCCTTGACAGAATTTGTACTCTTTGATTTTTTTTGTTATTTTTAGTTTGTCTTGCAAAATTGATTTGCCTTAGGTCTACTCGAGCTAGGGTACCTGTAAGGAGGGTTGCGAACTCTTTTTTAGTTACTAAAAGAGTTAAGACAAATAGGTAAAAGAAGTTATTTAACAATTGGAGGAAAAATGCAAAAATTATTGTTTAAGTTGTTGATCGGTTTTTTTGTGTTGTTGAGTTTGCCACTCAGTTTCTTATTTAACCCTGTTCACGCTCAAGCTTCAACCAAAAAAACTCCAGTCACCAGCTTTCAGACATTGCCAGGTAGTCCTAAAGGTGAAAATGGTTGGTATAACTCAGTCACTTTGATTGAATTAGATACAAATAAGACTGGTACCACTTTTTTTCAATGGAATACTACCAGTGGCGAGTGGAAACGCTACAAAAACCGAATCCGCGCTTGGCAAGGCGAAAACACTCTTTACTTTTATTCTGTAAATCAGGGGATTGCCGAGCCGGTTAAAAGCCGAGTCATCAAAGTTGATTATCAAAAACCAGTAATTGATTCTTTGACGGTTAGTTCTAAAAATGCTCAAGTAAATCTTGCTTGGTCAGCGAGTAAAGACGCCGTCTCATTCAATATTTATCGAAAACAATCCGGTAATTATAGTTTAATCGCTCAAACGATCAAAAATGATTTTTCTGATAAAACTGTTGAACCGAAAGAATTGTATATTTACGCTATTAAAGCAGTAGATGCAGCTGGTTGGTCTTCGGAAAAAGAAGCAGTTCATATTATTGCTGCAGAAGCTTTACCGGTAGCAAAAATCAAACCGCAGATTGCTGGCGGTAGCAGTGTTTTGCCAGCAACTAAGCCTGTTGTTGCTAAAGATGCCGAACCAAAGGCTGTCAACAAGGACAATGAACCTACTCCATTGGCTGCCCCAGTTGAGGCACCAGTTAAAAACTGGAGTCGTTTATTGATTGCCATTTCTATTTTGGTTATCGCTACAGGTGCTGCTATTGGTGGTTATTATGGTTATGAATGGTGGGCTTCTCGGGGTGAAGAAGAAAAGCCAACCAAGAAAAATAGCCGTTGGTGATCAGACGCTTCGCGTCACAATCAATTATTCTGTTAATTTTAAACAAAAAACCGTTCCGAAAGGGCGGTTTTTTGTTTGATTCGCCAGCCAACACTATTATTTGATATAATAGTATGGACATGGAACAAATTGCGAATCATAAATTATTTCAATTATTAAAAAAAGGCCTGATTTATGCTTTGGTTATTTATGTGTTTGTGATTTTGGGTCGTGCTATCTGGCTAAACTGGAGCTTAAAGAAGGAGATAGACCAGATTAAGCAAGAAATCACTTTTCTTGAGAATCAAAATCATGATTTGGAAAACTTAATTGTTTATTACCAATCGGATAGTTTTAAGGAGTTGGAAGCGCGAGCCAAATTAGGCCTTCAAAAACCGGGAGAAACCGTTGTCTCGATTCCGGTTCGAAAGTTTAATGATTATGAAGCTGAGACGAAAAATGATCGCCAGGCTATATCAGGAGTAAATGGAAAAACAACTGATCCTAACTGGCTTGCTTGGTGGAAATACATTTTTGAGTAAATAGCCATGTTTTTGTTTAAAAGGGCATTTTGAGCCCTTTTTTTGTGTGTCCTATCTTGACTTTTGCCAAAAAATATGTTACAATACTATAATGTCTTCTTAAAAGACATATGGAAATTCTAATTCAGAATTATAATATCTGAAAATAGATATATCTCTTGGAGGGGATATGAATTTAACCAATAAAACGATCAACAAAATAGTTTTTTACACCACCATTTCTGTTCTAATGGTACTCTTTAATTTTGGTTTTGCCTTAGCCGCCACTTCTGACCAAATTATTAATTTAACTAATACTGAACGTACTCAAAATTCTTTAAATACTTTAACTGCTAATGGCGATTTGGCTCAAGCAGCTCAAGCTAAAGCTCAAGATATGTTTAAAGATGGTTATTTTGCCCACATTTCTCCAGATGGAACTACTCCTTGGGACTTTATTAAAGGTGCCGGTTATGAGTATTCTTATGCTGGTGAAAACTTAGCTATTGGTTATGATAATGGCGCCGAACTCGTTAATGCTTGGATGAATTCGCCATTACACCGCGCTAATATTTTAAATGAAAAATTTTCAGAAATTGGCGTAGCCGTCGTAAATGGTAATTACAATGGTGAAAATACTGACATTGTAGTCCAAATGTTTGGTACTCCCTTAGCATTGGTTAACAATAATACAAATGAAAACACCAACGTTAATAATATTACCGCTAATGTTGAAGGTGTTGAGGACACTACCTTAGAAGATCAGCCTGCGCCCGAGGCGACCGTTTCCGTCGAGGTAGTTGCCCCTGTTACCGAAGTGGTAACTCCAACCCCAAGTGTTATTGTCACCCCTTCTGTATCTGTATCTGCTGTTCTGACCGAAAATGAAAATACAAATAATCAAGAACAACATCTTGATACCAATAAAATTATTATAATTAGCTCTATTGGTGCTGGTTTAGTTTTGCTTGTAACTATATATTTAGTTATGCGCTACCAAAACAGTAATAAGATTGCTTAAGGAAATCCGCCAGCCTAAAACCTGGCGGTTTTTTAATAATTATAAATCATGGTACTTCTGATATGTTGCTTTTTTCAACCGAATCTGTTAATATACTTATATATCGCGGGGTGGAGAAGTAGCATCTCACAGGGCTCATAACCCTGGGATCGGCGGTGCAATTCCGCCCCCCGCTACCAAAAACAAGATACAAGTAACAAGGTACAAACAAATACAAATTAATATCTAATATGTTTGTAATTTGCTTTCTTGTCTCTTGTATCTTTTTTCATTTGGCTCTGTAGCTCAGGGGTAGAGCAAAGTCTTCATAAGGCTGGGGTCGTTGGTTCAAATCCAACCAGAGCCACCAATAATAACTTTAATTACCTATATTATATGAACAAAATATCGCGAAATATTTTTTATTTTATTGTACTAATCGTAATCGGTTTGGTTATTTGGAGTTTCTTTTCAACTAGTCCTACAGCGCCAAAACAAACTGGAATTACGCAAATTGTTGACGAATTGCAAAAAGGCCAAGTTTCTAATATTAAGGTTTCTAACAATCAAATTACAGCCACTCTTAAAGATGGTAGTAAGCTTCAAGCTTACAAAGAATCTAGCGCTTCACTTAAGGACTACGGCATTACTCCAGATAAAGTCACTATTGATGTCCAAAATCCAGATACCGGTTCTATTTGGCCAACTGTCATTAGTATAGTTTTACCTTTTCTTTTAATTGCCGGTTTTCTTTATTTTATGCTTCGCCAAGCTCAAGGAGGAAACTCAAAGGCACTGAATTTTGGTCAATCTCGAGCGAAACTTTTTGATCCAAGTAAGAAAAAAACCACTTTTAACGATGTTGCCGGTATGGAAGAATCAAAACAAGAGTTATACGAAATAGTCGAATTCTTAAAAAGTCCCGGTAAATTTAAGAATTTGGGTGCAGAAATTCCCAAAGGTGTTTTACTAGTTGGTCCTCCGGGGACAGGGAAGACCCTGTTGGCTCGGGCGGTAGCTGGAGAAGCGGGTGTGCCTTTCTTCTCAATTTCTGCCTCGGAGTTTGTGGAAATGTTTGTTGGTGTGGGTGCAGCTCGTGTTCGAGATCTCTTTCAAAAAGCCAAGCGCAATTCACCAGCCATTCTTTTTATCGATGAATTAGACGCAATCGGGCGCCAACGCGGCACTGGTTTGGGTGGATCACATGATGAACGCGAACAAACCTTAAACCAAATATTGGTAGAGATGGATGGCTTTGAAACCGACACCAGGGTGATTGTTATGGCGGCTACCAATAGACCAGATGTTTTGGATCCAGCGCTTTTGCGTCCCGGTCGTTTTGATCGTCGAATTATTATTGACTTGCCGGATTTGCCGGAAAGGGAAGCGATTCTTAAAATCCACACCAAAAATAAACCCTTAAGTAACGATGTTGATTTTCAAAAAATTGCTCGCTCGACTGCCGGACTTTCCGGTGCGGATTTGAGAAACATTATGAATGAAGCGGCGATTTTGGCGGCTCGCGAAAACTTAAAAACAGTTCATCAGGCTCAAATCTCTAAAGCCATCGAAAAAGTTTTACTTGGTCCCGAACGAAAATCGCGCGTTTTATCAACCAAAGAAAAAGAAATTTCTGCTTATCATGAAGCGGGACATGCGATTGTGGGTGAAATATTGCCTAATTGCGACCCAATTCATAAAATTTCTGTCGTTTCCCGCGGTATGGCCCTGGGTTATACTTGGAGTTTACCGGAAGAAGACAAGCACTTATATTCTCAAGCCAAGTTTGAAGATGAAATTGCTCAGCTTTTGGGTGGTTGGGTGGCGGAAAAAATAATTTTTGGCCAAGTCACAACCGGAGCTCAAAGTGATCTTAAGCGGGCAACGAAAATTGCTCGAGATATGGTGACAGTTTATGGTATGAGTGAAAAACTTGGTCCAGTTGTGTTGGGTGAGAAAGAAGAAACAGTTTTCCTTGGTCGCGAACTGGGCGAACACAAAAATTACTCTGATGAAAAAGCTTTTCAAATTGACGAAGAAGTTATGTCTATAATCAAGAAAGCTCAAAAAGCGGCGACAGATTTGCTTTCCAAGAAAAAAACGGTTTTGAAAAAAATAGCCGACGAATTGATGCAAAAAGAGACGATTGAGTCTAAAGATTTTCTTAAATTACTAAAGTAGAGAGCTCGTATTGTTAAGATATATAATGTAGGCTCTCGCGGAAGTTTTCACACTCCACATTTATTATTTTTTGCGCATATTATTGCATTTTTAGGAGCGTGACGTCTATAGTTGTTTTACTTTTTTTTAATTGATGCTATGATAAAAAAAAGGTAAATCTTTTGTTTTTTGGAGGGTAAGTGAAAAAAACAGCCTTCAGGTTCAAGAAAAGATATGTTCTTATAGTACTTATTGGTTTGTTAGTAGTTTTAACAGCCAGTTTTTTTGTTTTCCAAGGATTTAGAACTGGGAAATTAAAGTTCAAAGCAGATACTTCTTCGACTATTACCAATATTGCTACCGTAACTTACCAAGATGCTAGCGGTAATACCTATACGGTTAATAGTAATCCGGTTGAGGTACAGATTGTCACTGCTGGTACTGTTTCTCTAACAGCTAACCCTACTTCCATAACCTCAGGCGGAAGTTCAACTTTAACATGGACAATTGCCGATTTTACTACCGATCAATGTTCAGCCACACCATTAGGCTGGTGGAGCAATAGTCTAACTGGCACAGCGACAGTCAGTCCAACAGCAACTTCAGATTATGTCCTAACTTGTCAAGAAGGTACAAATGCCCCAGTTTCTCAAACAGCAACAGTGACTGTTGGCGGTGCTCCAGTAGACTCTGTCCAAATCACTCTTACTCTCGATGGTAAAACAAATTCCGCCGCTTCTAATGTTTCGTTAAAAGTTTATCAAGGCACTAATTTAGTTTTTGAAAAAACAGATATCACAACAGATACCGCCGGCGCGGCGACAATTACGGTTACTGGTTTAACTGCCGACCAAACATATGATTTTCTCTTGAAACCACAATATTTCTTAGCCAAAAAAGTTAATAAAGTTTATACCAATGGCACAACCGTTCCTTTTGGCTCACTTTATACCGGTGATATTAATAACAATAATCAAACCGACCCACAAGATCTTTCCATGCTTCTAAGTTCTTATCGTAAGGTACTTGGAGATGCTGGCTATAATCCTATAGCCGATTTAGTCCAGGATAACCAAGTTGGTCCTCAAGATTTGTCAAAATTGTTAAATTATTATCATAAAAATGGAGATTCAATATGAAGCAAAAAAAACGCCTTATTAGAATGCAATGGATTGTGATCGTATCGATAATTTTGTTAATCGCGATTGCTGCCGGTCTATATCTTTTTGGTATTAAATCTACCGGAAAATTCTCATTTTTTGCTGATACTGGTTTGGTTGCCAGTATGAGGCTTGACCCCTCGAGCGGTGAATATAATATTGGTGACGAGATTAATGTTCAAGTAAAAGTTGATACCGGAGGAGCGTCAACTAACGTCGCTTCGGCAGTCTTAACTTTCGACAGTAATATTTTAGAAGTTGTTTCTATAACCAAAGGAGATATGTATCCAATTGAGGCAACGCAAAAGATTGAGGCGGGAAAAGTCACATATGATGTCATGAACGACGGAACAACACCAGTTACCGGTGTGGGAACAATGGCTACGGTCAAATTTAGGGCCAAAGCCAATGCTAATCCAGCCACCGTTACGATCAGTTATCAGCCCGGATCAACAGACTTTAATTATTCAGCGGTTTATGAACAGGGTACATCAGCAAATGTTCTTGGAGTAACTGAGAATGGTAATTATTCTATTGGCGCAACTGCTCCCGTAACCGATCTTAAGGCAAATGGAAGCGATGGACCGATTGAGATTGATAGTGGTGCATCGGCTAATTTAACATGGTCGAGCACAAATGCGACAAGGTGTCAGGCCGACTGGACGAGCGACACTTCTACAGAAAATTCTAGTGGTGTCTCCACGGGTAGCTTGACGGAATCAAAACAATTCTCGATTATGTGTTTCAATGATGCGGGGCAGGGTAATGCCGACAGCGTTGTGGTAAATATTAAATCGCTTCCCCCCGTTCCTGAAATGAAGGTTAATACCAAGATCAATGGCACAAATGACACAGTGACGATTACTGAAGGTTCAACCGCTAAGCTAACCTGGACAACAGAAAACGTCACCAGCTGTACAGCCTCGGGTAATTGGAGTGGTTCACAATCGCTTCAAGGCAACACAACACTCTCTGATTTAAGTGTTGGCACAAAGTATTATATTTTGACTTGTTCGGATGGATCTGGTGCTTCCAAGTCCGACCAAAGTAAATTAGTAGTCAAAGCTAAGGCAAAGCCGACACCAACTGTTACGGCAACACCAACCCAAACTGCGACTCCAACTCAGACAGCAACCTCGACTCCGACTCCAACTCCTACTTCGACTAAAACAGTAGCTCAAAATACGCCAACTCCAACACCTTCTAATACGGCGACTATTATTGTCCCGCCCTTTGAGCCAAGTATAGATATTCCTTCTTCGGAACCAACCGGTCTTATTGCTGGTAAAGAGGTTCAACCTTGGGTTCAATGGGTGTTTTACGCCATCATTCCACTTGTGTTGACTTTATCAGTATTACTGTTCTATATCTTAAGAAAGAGAAAAGAGCTTTCCGAGTGGTCTGACGATAAAGATCTCCCTAATTTTCCAATCTAATCTGGAAAATTAATTCAAACTAAGGTACAATGAGGATAAGATATTTGCAAAATACAAATCCTATTTTGATTGTTAAAAATTCCTAAATTTTCATAACATGGTCAAAAAAGTTACTTCTTTATTGCATAAGAAAAACTCTATAACTGGCGCATCAGTTATTTTGATGGTTACCTTAACGCTTAGTAATTTACTCGGCGTGGTCAGGGATCATTTTTTAACTCAAAAAATTCCGACTGATATTTTATCAGTATATTATGCTGCTTTTAGAATTCCGGACTTTATTTTTAATATTCTGATTTTGGGAGCAATTACATCGGCATTTATTCCGATTTTTACCAATTTGATTTCCAGAGATAAGGAGCAAGAGGCTTGGGAGGTAGCGAGTTCGGTCGTAAATATCGCGATCATTTTTCTAGTTATTATTTCATTTTTACTGGCAATATTTATGCCTTTAATTACCCCTTTAGTAGTACCTGGTTTTAGCTTGGAAAAGCAAAAAATGACCACTGACTTAGCTCGGATTATGTTGTTTTCGCCAATATTTTTTGGTCTGTCCTATATTTTTGGTGGTATTTTAAATTCCTATAAGCGATTTCTTGTCTACTCTTTGAGTCCTTTAGTTTACAATCTAACGATTATCTTAGGAACTCTATTTTTGGCTGACAAGATGGGGATTGTCGGAGTTTCTCTCTCGGTAATTACGGGAGCGTTTTTGCACTTCGCTATTCAACTTCCTGTTGCTTTAAGACTTGGGTTTCGATTCCATTGGAAAATATTTTGGGGACACTGGGGAGTTAAAAGAATTGGTTTGTTGATGATCCCGCGAGCTATTGCTCTTGGCGCCAACCAAATCATGTTGCTCATCTTCACTGGAATTGCCTCGGGGCTTGGAGGTTATTCAATCGCTGTTTATAATTTGGCTGATAATATTCAAACTATGCCCATGGTTGTCTTTGGGACAAGTTTTGCCACCGCCATTTTTCCGGCGCTCTCGGAATCGGTGTCCAAAGATCAATTTGATGAATTTTCTCTACAAATAAAAAAAGTTACCAAAACAATATTATTTTTTATGATACCAATGGTAATTTTGTTGGTCATGTTAAGAGCTCAGATAGTAAGATTAATTTTAGGCTCGGGGCATTTCGGCTGGGAACAAACTGTCTCGACGGCTAATACTTTGGCCTTGTTGGCCATTTCACTGGTTTTCACCGGTTTAACACCTTTATTTTCACGCGCTTTTTATGCATTGCACAATACTAAAACGCCCATGATTATTACGCTAGTAAGTGTTGTTATAAGCATAATTTTAAGTAAAGTTCTTTCTTTAAAATATGGAGTTGAGGGTTTGGCGATGGGTTATTCCGTCGGCTCTATTCTAGCTTGTATTATATATTATTTGGCTCTTAGAAGACCGGCAAAATTATTTAACGAAAAAGATTTATTTGTTTTTCTCGTAAAATTAATTATTTCAGGTCTTATTATGGCTTTAGCTTTAGAGGGAACAAAAATTTTGACTGGTAATTTCGTAGATATGCATCGATCCTGGGGCGTGGCGACGCAAGCTGTTTTAGCTTTTGCAATTGGATCTGCTGTCTATCTGTCAATTACTTGGTTTTTCGGTGTCGAAGAATTGAAATCGCTTAAAATAATTATAGCGAAAATTACCAAAAAAGAAGCGCTTGATGAAGGAAAATAGTGAAAAATTCTACAAAGAGCTAGATGAAC
>Ga0172374_1001449_pt1 | contig 15847 bp, 12 predicted proteins | sample LakKiv3m_FD_114536 | JGI IMG/M metagenome (GOLD analysis project Ga0172374, IMG submission 114536) | Freshwater microbial communities from Kabuno Bay, South-Kivu, Congo - kab_092012_10.3m | ecosystem: Environmental > Aquatic > Freshwater > Lake | place: Democratic Republic of the Congo... | reverse complement strand
AATTGAGATAAAGTATATTTATATTTGCTTTTCTAGAAATCAATTATTATTAATCAAACTATGTTTCTTAGTAACCACTAATCTCTAAAAAAATAAAGAAAAAGAAGAAAATAAAAAATTTACTTTTGGTTTATCTAAGCAGATGTTACTACTAGTTCTTGAGCAGCTGTTGCAGAAGTACCTTTGTAGGCCTTGCTTGTATCTGGCTTTACCTTTGTTAAGTATTGTACAGCATTTGCAGTATCTGCGACTTCATAACCAGCAACTACAAGAGCGAGTTTTCCAGATGAGTAAACATCCTTCACACCTTTAATCAAGAATTGTCCTGATCCTACTCCAGTTTTTGCTGTGAATGCAGCACCACAATAAGCTCCACCTAATACGTTAGCAGCGGCAGCATTAATACAGCTTCCTCCAACAATTACCAAGTCCTTTGAACTCACAGAAGACACCTCTTTATCTGTAACTAATACAGCACCAGTGGATGAACCACCTTCGCTTCCGATTACAGCAGAAACTTCACCAACATAGATTTTTGCATATGCCTGTGATTTAGGATAAGCAATCTCTACTGTTTTTTGGTCAGATTCTCCTGCATCTGTTGTTACAAGGGTTCCATACCAGTCAACATCTTGTGTAACATCGCTGTTACTTGCAAGTGTAGCTGAGTAATGTCCGTAATCTGTTGAGAACAAAACATTGTTCACTCCAACACCATCATCACTGCTTCCCGCTGGGGCAGTCTCTAAATCAACTACCATAGCTTCGTAAGCACTGTTATCATCCTTTCCTTCAAAGATGATTACTGCAGGTTGGTCAATGTTAGCCGTTCCTTCTGGATTTGTAACATAAATCATGGTATTATTTCCATATAAATGATCACCCGCAGATGTTATGTTATATGTTAATTTACCAATGGTTAATGTGGTGTAGTTTGCTCCAAGTGTTTGGTTTGCAGACAACAATCCAGCGCCCGCACCGGTAACTGTCCAGTTACCCATTCCAGCGTACGTGAATGTAGCAGATGTGTAGCCGTCTCCATCAGGGAATTTCAATACAGTAGCTGATGCAGCCACAGTTCCATTCCAAGCAGATAAGCTCATGTTTAATGGTTCGTAAAGAGCGACTTTTGCGCCATTCTTTGTTTCTATAGTTGGATAAACTATCCAGGTATTTGTAGTTGATGCATCTCCAGTTGGATATTTAACTGTAGCATAACCATCATCTCCATCACCTAAGAAGTGTACCGTGTAACTTTTACCATCTATGTTTACTGTACCAAGTCCTTCTGATGTGAAAGAAGTTTCGTAGGTTTCCCCACTGAATTTATCCTGGAATTTAACATCGTCATCTGTGTAAGATGTACCGGTGTTATTTGAAATTTGTGTTACTTCCAATATATGGCCGTAATCTTCATTTCCAAGAACAATTAAATCTTCTTCCGTAAGATTAGCCCCTTCATATACGAAGAGAGAATCGTTATTCTCATTTGCTAATCTCCAATTTGCAGGCTTACCTTTTATATTTGCTCCGCTTGTTGCGTTGTGTGCAAATATAATTGTTGCAGAATTTTCTTCACTGTCAACCATTTTAATGCTCATATCATCGTCACCAGAGTTCTGGATTTCGATTTTTTCTCTATCAGCATCGTCCAATGGTGAACTTAATCCTTGGAAATCTACTTTGAAACTTCCGAATACAGGATCTGTGAAAGGTTCTCCAGCAAGAACTGCGTCATTGCTTGAGTCTGGCTTGTAAACTTCAACTGCTAGTTCCGTCAGTGCAGTAGGTGTTCCTTTAAGATAAACTTTAGTTCCATCAACAGGGTCATCATCAGAGCCCTTCTTTACTGTTGCGCCATTTACGAAAGTTATTTTTTCAGAGCCAACTAGTACTGATGCAGTAATAGTGTTTATTGCTTCTGATTCATCAACGTTCTTTATAGCCACATCAATTCCGCCTATCTTCTTAGAGGCACCTTCGGTAACTTCTTTCGATTCACCGTCTACGTCAATTGTAGCAGTAGTATCACTTCCCGATACTAATGTAATTACGTAATCTGTTCCTCCAATATTTACAGTAGCGGATGGTGCTGGTGAACTCCCACCAACAGCCAATGTTACTTCTTTTGCAGATGAAAACAATACAAGGTCTGTTGTAGATGTAGCCGTGCTAACTACAAAGTCTTTTCCAAACAAGTGAATTGTTTCTCCTTCAGAATCACTGCTTGTGAAATTAACTGCCTTCATTGTTACAGTAGCATTGTAAAGAGGGTATGTGCTCGAACCCAAACTGATTCCTATAACAGGGTCACTGCTACTCTTTGGTTGTTTAGCGAAAATAACTCTATCCGAGTTATCTCCTCCTGCTACGTCTCCTCCCCCAATTTTAATATTAGAAGTGAGCTTAGCGTCAACATCTCCAGAGAAAGTAGTTTCTTCTAAAACAACTGGCAAATCACTTTTTGTTAAAGTTGATGTTGCAGTGTTAAGAGAAGTATTTAACCATATTCTTGTAGAACTTGAATCCAAGGCTACAACGTCTCCTTCAACTGTTGTAGAAGTTGAACTGCTACTTGTACTTACGTACTTTTGAAGGTCTGTCTGAATACTTGCTGCATAGGTCTGGTCTAAAGCGTTTACTCCCTGACCTGTACCATAAACGATTGCTGTATTTGCAACTCCTCCAGTCACGAATGGTGCTGGATAGCTAGCTGCAGCAGCAACTCCCATGGTCATTCCGGTCAATAGTGAACTTATTGCAACTGCTGAGATTTTTTTAATATTGAATCTCATTGTTAATATTTATTAAACCTCCTTTCAGCTCTATGAGTATATTGCCTAGGGCAACCCTCATCCGATATTTGGCAATAGGGTGAGCCGTTGTATCTTTTGAGCATGACGTCACCTAGGTGACTATTCCACATATATCGACTAAATATATTGTTTTTCATTGATCCCCTATTTAGAACCCTTTGGAAAAGGTCCAAGTACCCCGCAAAGGGTATAATATCCCTTAACCGACTTTGGTTTAAAAAGCTTGTTGTTCTTATTTTCGGAAGAGGCTGAAAATTGGGGTTTTTTCAGGGTTTTATTTATAAACCTTTCGGTGTCACTAGAGTAGTTAAACACTTTTAGGAACGCCAGAGACTAAAGGTTTATTAATATAGGGTATATTTTAATATTATATATAAAAAAATAACATATATTATCTTTTTATGTAAAAGATTTCAGAAATAATTCAAAATGGCGTCGACAAAAACCATAGAAATTACAATAAAAGAATCCAAGGGAGCTTTTTCAATTTTCAAGCAATCTGGCTCTTCCAAGAAGGATTATGACTTTTCAGGTCCTCTTGCCCTAAGGCAACTCCTTAGCAATGAGAAAGCAAGAATACTTCATGTGATAAAAGAAAAGCAGCCAAAATCCATTTATGACCTCTCAAAAATCCTTAAAAGGGGCTTTAAATCTGTGAATGATGATGTCAAATTTTTGCAGAGATTTGGGTTTATTGATCTCGTAGAAGAAAAGACCAAAAACAGGCAGAGGCACAAGCCGGTTCTAGCGGTAAATGAAGTTATTTTTCACTTCAAAATTTAGGTTAATAATAGACTTTCAAGCCCACTCCAAATGTCTTTCCATCTTTAGAGAACTCTTGCATAGAACCTTTTGAATTTTTGGTTATATTTCCCTGGGTGATTACCTTCCATTCTTCGCCATTTACTGTAACGTTTAGAACATATCCTTTTACAGGGGATTCTGGTCCAGGATTCCAGCTCCTATTGGATATCTCTCTAACATTTTTGGTAAACATATCGCAGCTATTTTCTCCATTTAGGCAAGTTTCATTTGCGTAGCATCTGAACATGAGATTCTTAAGAGAGTATAGTTCTTTCAAACTATCTTGGCTTCTGCAATCGCTTGTTTTTTGAAGCAGAGATTGTAGGAAACTCTCCGCTTCATAGCTTTCAACAGCTTGTTTCTGGTCTGGTTTCCATGAGAGACTTATGAAGGTAATCAAAATGACTGCCACAATAACAATAATCATTGAAAATCCAACTATCTCCTCTTGAGCTTTTCTAGAATTCCTGCCTTTTGATGTCTGCGCCTTTCTATCTTTCATCATAATAAATTATAGCTTATCATCACCTTTGCAACATCGCACTGATCGTAAGATTCCGACTCGTAAACCTCCTTTCTGCATAGCGAAACAAAATTAGAAGTGTCTGCACCCTGCACTTCTTTATCAAAGAGTCTTATAATATCACAATCCGGATAGTTTGTCATGTTGCATAGTTTATTTGAACCGGAAGAAATTTTTCTTATCTCTATATTCGAGATGTTTCCCCAAAAATTTTTGTATTTTCCTGAGAGATTTCCCTTAAGGGCCATAACTTTATCCGAGTCTATGCAATTTGTCCTATCGCTTCCAAAACCTCTTCCACAGGAAAATTCTGGGGAGTTTGCTATTTTAGACACCAGGTGCATGGAGTCTTCCATCCTTAGCATTTCCGCATTTTTTTTCACATCAGAGTATTTTATAGTGAGCGCAAACATTCCCGCGAGTACAAAAAATATTGTTATCGCCATTAGCATAAAAGCCATCTGCTGAATTTTTAGTTGTCCTTTATTGTTTTTCATTTTATTTCACCAAAGCCTGCACTCGGCAAGTTCATTTTCCTGTTTAATTTCGTTCGCAATGGTGCTAGTGGAAACCAAATCTCTTGAGCTGGCAAAATTTCCTGCAGCACTTCCAAGAGAAGCAAGATTCAAATTGGAATTACATTCTTTTCTGGATATCAGTATGGCTTTATTTTTATACAGCAGAGAGAGCTGTTCCGCTCTTTCCATCAATCTTTTCAACTGACACTCGTAAAGAGGCTTATCTGCAAAAATTGCGGCATACATCAACGCATCACTTTCAAAATACAGTCTGTCCGACTTCTTTGCCACTACTTTTCCCGCATAGTCTACTCCTATGTCACATGCTGCTGCGGCAGAGAAACAAATTTTTATAGAGTTAACAGAGCAATTTTCTGTAGCAATATTTCCTTGTCCCAAATTATCTAGTTCTTCTTTTATATTTGAAGGGGCATTTTCAAAGCAGTAGTTTTCTTTAGAGGAAGCGAGATAAAATAAATCTGCTATTTTGAATGGCATTTCAAAAGGTTTAGAAAAGAGGTAGAATTTTTTACCTTCAGAGTAATTTTTAGAAAAGATGTATTTATTTTGAAAAGAAACTCTCAGATTTGTATCTGTCCATTCGTTAAAACTTTTCTGAGAAATTTTTATTTTTTGTTCACCGAACGTTCCAGCTGGAGAACACTCGTTGTAAATTCTTGTTTCTACCGGAAGGCTAAATGAGGTAGTTTTGCTTGACTCAAATCCGGTTTCAAGCGGATTCAGAAGAATTCCAATCTCTTTTCCGATTTTCAAATCCATTTCCGTTTCACCGCTGTTTATCAGTTTCACGGCAATATAAATAGCCAAAAAAAGAATAAATGCTCCAACAATCACGGCAAAAATCCATGCGAAAGGAAGCTGCGTCGCTTTTTTTTCATTTATCATCTTACTATATTCACAGGTGTTTCTTCAAATCCTTTTTCCAAAACGAATTTTACTTTTCCTTTGGTGTTATTAAAACAGAGGGGATTCTCGGTTTGTATGAGCTTTTCAATGTTGAGATGTCTTATTTCCATAGCCCTTATAGGTTTAGAAGAACCAATCGGATAAAAAACCAAATTTTCCTGTTCACCAGAATTTCTTTTCAGCTCCTCATAGATTCCTTGATACGGACCCTTTTTTGCAACACTCTTACCTATAAAACAAACTTCTTTTATTTTTTGAGGGAGAATATAAGAAACCTCCTGTGAACCCTGGCTCGCCTTCCACAATTTATCCACATCCGTTTGCAGGTCGTTCAAGAATTGTCCAGTCTGAATCCTATCCTTCATTCCTAGAAAAGAAATAATTGCATAAATTGCGAAGCCTAAAAATGCCGCTATTAAAATTACCGAAAAAATTAATCCAAAGGATAATTCAAGTTGACCTCTCTTATTCATTTTTAGAAAAGAACTCTTTCATTTATAAATATTTATAGAACTATTCGTCCTTAGCAACTTCTTCAAACGGTCTTAAAATTATGCTGCACTGATTAGCTCCAACTTGATTTGTGTATTTATCTTGGCATTTTATATACGCTGTTTTCTTCGTATCCCAAGCAATGTAATGTTCGGTTTTGTTTTCATCCACTGAAGACATTTTTATTCCATCGGCAAAAGCGTAGTTACAGTTTTCTGAACCATACACACAATCTGCGGATTCATCCGTGATTATCTTAAGATTAGATTCTTCATTGTAGGCCCTTACAACAAGAGGAGCTTCATTATCTGTTTCAATAGTGAATGAAGTTTTGTTTATATCTGTATTTCCTCCTAAGTCTACACACTTTACATAGTAAGTATAATCTCCTTCAGGCAAGTATAAATCTTGAGAGTGCACATACGAATCGGTATTGAAGAATTTTATATACTCGCCAGCAGTACTATTTGTTGGACTGTAGTAGCAAGTTGAATTTCCCTCTTGATATCCTCCAATTGTTTTTAATTCTAGGACTGCTTTTACCGTTTCTGTTGAATCTTTTATTGTCCCATTAGGAAGAATTGCCGTTATTGCAATTGGTTTTGTTCCTAGGAGATTGAATTTGTAGGATTCTGCATTCCTATTTCTTTCCGATTCTGGCTTTGAAGGTTGATCTTCGCATTTTATGAAAAATTTGTTTTCTGCTTCATTCTTTATTCCATTCAATTCTGTCTTGCATTTGTAGACCATTTGTGCGTTCATTTCAAGAACACTTGAAGAACAGATCATTTTTGTTTCCATTTTTTCATAGGTTTGGTCAAGATGACTCCATCTACAAGTTGCCGGTTCATTTGTGTAAACCTCCAAATCAACTTTGCTCTGGTTGTATGCAACCGGCATGTTGTTTAGTAGATTTGAGCTTACAATTAGCGGAGGAGTTGTATCTGGTCCCTTGTCTACGCAGAATCTAAACACGAAAGTTCCAGTGTTTGCATTTCCATTTGAATCTCTACATCTTATGAAGAGAGAGTATTCTCCCCCATTCTTTATTGAAATATTTTCTGCAGCGAGAGCAGAAGAGCCTGGCAGACTCATAACTTGGGTGTGATTGTAGGATAATAGTGAAGTTCCCCCTAAGAAATAAGTCATGTTATCAAACCCTTGTTTTCTTTCATAATCTAATTTACAGGATGCTGGCTCGTCGGTGATTATTCCAAATTCAAGAGGGGTGAATGCCTTTATGCATCCATCGGAAGATTTACTATAAACTATTTTTGTTCCGGTGTCTCCTGTAGGGTATGTCGTGGTATCTTTAGCATATTTGTGATCCTTGGATAAAGCATCATTCCATAATTTTATTATTGGAGCGGTTACATCATTTCTATTTACCCAGACACATTTTTCTTCGGTGGTTCCTTTGTTTGTTAGTTCGCATGATTGTCCAAGGCTTCTGCACTGATATTCAGAGCAAGGAAGGATGCCCTGTTTATTGCATTCTTCGCACATGTTCCCACCAATAGGTGCTTCCCATGGTTCGCATGTGAATGAAACTGTTTCGGTGCTTTCTGTTTTGTACATTGAATATAATATAATTGCAGCGACGACAACCGCTATAACAACACTCGCTTGCCCACCTTTAGTTGTGCCCTCAAACAACTCTCCTTTTCCGCTACTAAACCAACCATCTGCTCCCCATCCTCCTTTTGGAGCTAAAGATGCAGGTAACTTACCTGCTTGTATCATCCCATACACGGTCTTTCCAGCCATTATTCCTCCAAATGCCGCAGCAGATGCTGCATTCAATGCCTTATCTTCCATTCCTGCAATTCTTCCAACAATTTGTATTGCTCCAACGACGTACATAGACCACTGCAGTCCTTCCCCCATTTGTTTCCAAACAGGTCCCCAACCTACGGCAGGACCTGCAACCAACTTTTCAGCATCTGCCCCAGAAGTTACGCTCCCAGTACTTGTACTTTCCTGATTATTTATTGCAGCACATCCGATGCTATTTGGATTAGCTTTACAATATTCTAGTGAAAGACCTGTTCCATTTGCTCCAAGAGATCCAAGGCCAAGAGCTCCAGCAGCACCGAGGATTTCTCCAGTACTCCCTCCATTTCCTGTATTTGTTTCATTTAAGGGAAATCCATTGAGATTGAGATCAGTTCCTCTAGCACCAACGGCCCCAGCAGCAACGGGAAGAGCTGCCGCAACAGGTAAAGGAGCAGGAGCAGATTCTCCGGCTCCGACGGTTATTTTTTGCCCAGGATAAATTTTATTTGGATTTGAAATGCTATTAACTTTTGCAATTCTATTTACTTCCAGTTGAATTGCCGCATTAGTAGGGGTTCCGCCTAAATTTGTTTTAGCAATTCCCCAGAGATTTTCTCCCTTTGTTACGCTATGTATTTTAGGAGCTACTGCTCCTGGCATACCATCAGCACTCACCGTTCTCACCTCGCTTCCCAGTGCCCAACCGACGGCAATCATTCCTAATATTAAAATTGTAATTTGCGCTAAAGCTAATCCCCCTCTTTTATTCAGTTTAATCATTGAATCCTCTAACTCCCAAATAATTTGTATTTACTCCACAATCTCCGACAGCATTACACGTGGCTTTTTGATTATTCGTCCAAGCCGCTCCAAGGCATTCACAATTTTCTACACACTCTTTCCCGCCAGTCAATTTCTTTTCATACTTAACTGTGCAGGTTGTAGTTGCCAAAGAGCAGAAAGAATTTGTGTTTGTCCCATTCACATCCCAAAAATTAAATCCGGGAGTATATTTTGGAACACACCTGGAATTTAGCCACTTGCAATCTCTCTTCTCTACGTTCTCACAATCTTTTTTCTCTGCTTGAGCATTGCAATCCTGCCACTTGTTTACTCTGCACGCTGCAAACTTAAATCCTTCAACATCTGATTGTATGCAAGTTTCCTGTCTGTAATCTGCACACGGCTCGACGCTGACTTCCCCGTTGTAACAAACCATTCTGAAATATCTGCTTCCTGGGAGAGTTTTGTTAGTTCCTTTAGAATTTGCGCACCAGGTTTCTCCGTGCTTATAAGTCTGCCCTTCAAACTCACAACTCAAATCGGCACAAATATTATTCCCATAACTTGGCATCTGAGAAATTTTTGCTTTTTTACATGTGCTCCCAAGATAGTAATCGCAATTTCCACAGGTTCTTGAACCGGCATTTGAAGCGGTAGGGGAACAACTCTGACTTTTTCCGTATATCTTTGACCAATATTCTTTGTCCTTTATTTTTGAAGCATCGTATATATTCGCTATATTGCCACAGGAGTCTACCGAAAATACTTCGTCTCTTCCATCAACACAGGTTGTTTTTTCCGTTGGACCGCATACCGTTTCTAACTTTTCTGCAGAACATAAATAATCTTCATGGAATTCAGTCGTCCCATTCCCGGTCATTTTTACACACTCTTTTCTTGTCGTGAATACACAGGTTTTCGTATACTCCTTTTCAAAGACACATGCCCCTTTTACATCCGAAGTGGCAGATGCAATGCAGGAAATTTCGTTTCCTAAATCTGTTCTGAAATTTGTTTCCAATCCATACAATGAAGATAATCTCTTGCATCTCGTCTGAGTTACAAAAGAAGCCTGGTCTCCAATCAAACAGCACCCTAGAGAACACTGCGGAATATTACATTCGACATTTTCCTGCCACACGCCCTGATTTGTTTCACAAACCTTTTGAGGGGTATTTTCCATGCAAGTTCCTTCCTGGCTTTCATAACAACAACCCAGTTTACAATAGGAAGTCGCTTCGCAGGAAGTTGGAGCTTTTCTGAAACCCGAATTGCATTCGCTTTGTGGCGCATTCTGGCACCACGCCCCGCTATTTGTTTTTTCGCAGCAATAGGAAGTTTCAACAGCAGAGATAATTCCTATTAGAAAAATTCCAAGAATTAAAGTAATAATTAATTTCTTTACCATCTTAAATTGCTGGAGGCCAGGCAAGACTTCTTGTAGCGAACTGGAATTTATTTCCATTATTTCTATCCGTCAAGATGTACACTTTTGAACCTTCCTCCTGTTTTATTTTTTCTACTTTTAAATCGTGGTAGTAGTTCATATAAATTGTTGTTTCGGAATCTCCATATCTTGTTTCAAAATTTAATATGCTCGTCGTTATACTCACAAGTTCGTAGAGATTATTTACTAGAGAAATTCTCAAATCGTCGTATCTTTGTGTGCTATCTTTTTTAATGGTCATGGTACTATTAAAGCTAAGCACAACTCTCTTTGGAAGAAGTTCAATTTCTATTTTTCCTTTTTTGATATCCACTTCATAGCCACTTCTTTTGTAAGTTTGTTCAAGAGACACAAAGCATTCCTCTGCCTTTTTTGAAATAGCTTTTTCAACTTCCTGTTCTATGTGCTGCTTAAGCACTGGTTGCTGCATAACGCAAGTTTTGTAATATTCGTTTGTGTAGCATAAATATTCTAGTCTCTGATTTTTATAAGAAAGGTAATGTTCCGGATTAAGACTTCCCCCTTGAGAAGAAATTGTTTCAAGATTTGTATTCAAATCTTCTTCAATGCAACTCTGCAGATAAGAAGAAGGATTTAATGTCTCTCCAGTGATAGCCGCTCTTATCTGTGGATAAAAATAATAAATTGCAAAAGCAAGGGCTAAAATTATCAAACCAAATATTACAAAAATAGTAATTTGCCCCTTTTTTTTAACTCTTCTCATCTTCTATTATTCTACTTGTTTTTATATTTATAAATATTTCACAATTTTAGTTCGGTTGAATTCTAATCGCACACCAGGGATTTGTGTTATCCCAGATATCTTTGCATTTTATGTAATATGTTTTTCCCTGTTCCCAAGGTGCGCTATGGGTTGTTGACAAAGCGGTTGTCATTGAAGTGGCATTTGTTAAATCGAAGTTGCAAGACTGGAAATCGTAGTAACAGGAAGCTTTCTCGTCGGTGAGAACAACTAACTCTGCATTTGACTTGTAGGTTCTTACAACCATTGGAGGAGTCGTATCTAATTCCATCGAGAAATTAATTTCCGTTCTTGCGATATTATGTGCAGAATCCTCACATTTTATAGGAATGCTGTAAGTTCCACTTATCACCGTGCTTAAAGTTTGTTTGTGAGCAGTGGAATAGGATTCCATAAACATAATATCTGTGTTTTCTCCCCAGTAGCAATAGGCCAATCCATTTTCAGAACCTCCAGAAGTCTGAACTTCTAAATCAATTGAAGTTGGCTCGATTCCTCTCGAAATAATTCCTTCCGGAGAAGTTTTAGTTATATTTAATGGGCTTTCTGAAACATATAATTCATATTCATAATCTTCCTGATTTATGTTTCTGTTTGTTTCATTTATCGTCCCTGCAAACCAAGGCTGGTCCTTGCATTTTAAATAAAATTTATTTTCTTTTTTCAAATCATTTAGAGTGGTATTGCATCCCCACCCGTAGTTTGTTGGCTTCAAAACATCTGTATCACAACTCATGAAATACTCCATCTCATCAAAACTTTTTCCAGAAGAATTTGAATATTTACATTCTGCGGGTTCGTTTAGGAATAAACTTACATTTGTACTCATCGCACCATAGGGCAAACTCGTTTTTGTTTGGGGTTTAGCGATAGTGTAGGCATGATTTACCGGAGATAAATCTGGTCCAGAATTTATGCAAAAGTTCACAACATACTCGTCAAGATTGTAATTCCCCCAGTAGTCTCTGCATCTCAAATACATATTCACCTTTCCAAATTTCTCTTTTATCGTTCCGTTAACGTCATATACACTCAAACTGCTAAGACTTGGCATGAATATTCCGAAAGTATGGTTTATTGTGAAAGCATTTCCCTCTTTAGGATAGTTGAATTCTCCCATGTCTTCAAATTGCTTTGAAGAAGGCAAGGCAGAACTATATATGCACTGGGCATTTTCGTCCGTTTTCAATATAAACGAAACCGGAGTGAATTCTGGTATACACTCTTTATCTTTTCCAACTATCTTTACTCCATTTTGAGTGATGTTATCGAATTTATATCCTGTTGTCGTATTTCCCGGAGATATGGTAGGAGCAATAGCTTCTTTTGGAACACTTTCACATTTCGTTAATTCACTTTCCGGATTGAGCAAAACACATGCTTGCCCCAGGCTTTCACATCTATACTCCGTGCAGGGCATTAGAGGATTATCATTACATTTTGAGCAATCGTCTCCACCGAGAGGCGCTTCCCACGGGAGACATTGGAATGAAACTGTTCTAATACTTGTTTTCCCCCAACCCATCCAAGAGATAAGTGCGATTATTACAATCATTACAATCGCAATGATTGTCCCAACAGGATAGATTGCGGCTAAACCATAAACGTAGGCATACATTGCGATTGCTCCTACAACTGCGCTTGCAATTGTTATTATCGCTGCGGGTGTTCCAGTTATTCCTTGGGAACTTGCAATATAAGAACCGACCATCGCACCTATTGCTGCTCCTGCTGCCATAACTCCAAGCGATTGTGCCGAGACGATAATTGTGCCAGTTCCTCCTGTTGCGGCAGAAGCACCAACCAATGCGGAAGAAGTTCCAGCAGAAGCAGTTGAAACTAAACCATATTGAGCACTATAAATTGCAGTAGTTGTCCAAATACCCGTAGATTGGAGGCCCATAGCGACAAGACCTATCCCTCCCGAAACTGTTGAAACCATTTCCGCTACTTTTCCTAGAAGAGTTTGGTCATCAACGTTTTGAGGTAAAGAACCTAAAAGAAGATAAAGTGAAGTATTGATATTTTGAGATTTAGCATACTGTCCTATCAAGGGCTTAGAATAATTGATATACTCTTTCCAATTATTTGCAGGAGCTCCGGATATTCTCGTATTATTTGTTCCGTTTCCTTTATAATTCACATAAGTTCCACAATCTCCCAAACTTATGCAAAAATCGTTCATCTTATCAGAAAAAACTTTTTTTTCACACTGACAATTAGTATCGCAACTCCATCCGCTAAAAAATCCCTTCGAATATTGAACGCTACATTTTATATCTGCTGTAGAACATATTTTTTTGTTTGTTTCCAATGAATCAGGATTAAATCCTTTAGGATATTTTGCAACACAGAAATCGAATGAAAAGCTTGAATCTATATTCAGATTTTTCATCACACAATTCTCATTTTTTTCACACTTTTCTTTCATCTCGGTTTTATCTTCTCCATTATACATTGTGCATTCAAAACCGGTATTTGTAGCGCATGCTGCTACAGAAAAATTTTTAGTTCCAGAATTCATGACAGATTGAACACATATTCTTCCTCGATAATCCCCACATCTGTCTACCTCAACTGTTCCTTTATTGCAGAAAGCTCTCCAATGCTCGCTTCCAACAGTATCTTTTCCGTCCCCAATAAAAGAATCATAGACACACCAGCTTTCTCCGTTTTGTCTTGTCTTCCCTTCACTATCCTTACATTGTAAACTTTTGCAAACAAATTCTCCATCAACAATTTTTTTATCGGAAGAAGTACTACATACGCTGCTAAAAGCTCTATTGCAATTTCCACAAGTTGTTGAATTAATATTGTTGGAACTAGGATTACAGCTTTGCGACTTCGTCAAAACTTTTCCTCCATTCCAAGAAATGTCTCTATTCGAGTTATAAATATTTTCTCTATTTCCACAGGAATCGAACCAGTATATTTCATCTCTTCCATCTATGCATCCGACACTTGCTTGTTTTGTGCAGGTAGTTTCTAAAGAAGGATTGGAGCACAAATAATTTTTATGAAATGTTCCAAGATTTTGCATACATTCTTTCTCTGTTTTAAAACTACATCCTCCTCCAAGAGAGACACACGCACCAGTTTCTTGGCTTGCCGAGAGGGCGAGGCATTCAATCTCCGTATTCAAATCTTTAAACTCGGGACTAAGCCCAGACTGTTTTCCAAGCATTTCGCAGTTTTTTTCAGTTACAAATTGTGTGCTTCCTCCGAGAATACAACAGCCCTTTTGGCATACTTGGGTGTTACAATTTTTTTCTGAACTCCAGGTTCCGCCCGTTGCTTCACATTTTCCTTTTGGTGCGTTTGAATTACAAATTCCCCCGATATTATCAATGCAACATCCCAATTTACATTCATTTACCTGACTACATTCTGTTGGAAGAAGAGAAGTTTTACACTTTGAGGATTCATCTTTTAAAAGATTCTCACAAACTGCTCCCTCTCTTGTTTCTTTACAACATCCAAGAACTATCGTACCCGAACTAGCATTGGTGACCGTAAAAGTTGGAGCAGAATAATTAGTTTGATTGGTAAGACTCCATGCAGAGATAGTTCCAATCTGTTTTATAGATAAAATTCCTGAGAGGAGAATAATTACTTTTTTGATTGGGTTATCTTTTTTGTTATTAATTATAGAGATGTCTACCCCAGATTTTTCCGCTTGATGAATTAAATATGGTTGAGCAACTATGGCATTTATTAGTAAGACTATCTGAAAGATTACTAGTATTGAAATCACCTTTCTTTTAATCATTTTAAAATCCTGGAGGGAATGAACAGCTTCTAACCGCGAAGTTAAACTTTTCTACACCCTTATTATGTTTTACAGTATAAATAGCTGTTGAGTTTCTTGTCATATATTTATTAATTTCAAATTCTGGATAAAAAAGCATGAAACCTAGTAGTTCAAAGTTACAGTAGGTCGCTTCCTGATTTACAATTTCTTGAACAACTCTCGTTACCTCATGCAATCTGCTTGGGAACACTGCCTTTATGTCTTTTTGAGTGGTTGTTTGTTCTGATTTAGTGGAAGTAATTTCTCCGTCCACATAGATATTTATTTTTCTGGGGGCTATTTCAACACTAAATCCCGAATACTTTGCCTCAACCGTCTCCCCCTGTTTTTCCAAACTTGTGGCAATTTCGTCAAAGCATATTCTTACTTGGTTAGATATTTCTCTATGAATCTCGTCTCGTAAATGATTCATCAACATCGGTTCCTGATTTGTGCAGGAAATAAATTCCCTAGAAGTATAGCATAGATAAGAAATATTTTCTATCTCCGTAGTGTTTCTAAATTTAAAAGATATATTTAGCGGATTATCAAAATATCCTCCTCTCTCCATGAGAATTCCAACAGTTTGTTTCACTTTAGTTTCTAAACAGGATTCAAAAAATCCTCGTATGTCCTTTTCGCTCTTTCCCCCAATCTCATTAGGCTTATCCTTCTTTAAATTAAGAAACATAAAAACCAGAGCAACAAGCATGAGGCCTAAAATTACAAAAATAGTTATCTGTCCTCGTTTGTTTAGTTTATTCATTTTTTCTCCTTTAGAAGTTTAATTGCCTCTTCAATAACATGAGATTTGTTTCTGAATTTGCCTTTTTTTAAGAATTCTTCAATTATTTTTTCCGTTTCTTTGTCTACCGTTGCAGATATTCTTATTTTCATCTCTTTTTATCCAAAGTATTAGTAATACTTTATATTATTTTATCCTATATAATCTACTAAATAATCTAAAATATATTTAATATTACTCAGTAATAAACGTATTTAAAGGTTTTTATTCTTTCTTTAAATTAGAAAAATTCTTCTTTCTGGAGAAGGTATTTCTTTTGCTATCGTTTTACTAAGAAATTTTCTTAATCGTCCGTCTCTACTCTTGGAGCAAGAATAAAACTCAATTCCAAGTCCTTTGTTCTAAAATCCATTTTCATTGGATGGTCGTTTGCAAATCTAATCATCGTTTTCTCACAAAGTTT
>Ga0172374_1001448_pt1 | contig 15848 bp, 15 predicted proteins | sample LakKiv3m_FD_114536 | JGI IMG/M metagenome (GOLD analysis project Ga0172374, IMG submission 114536) | Freshwater microbial communities from Kabuno Bay, South-Kivu, Congo - kab_092012_10.3m | ecosystem: Environmental > Aquatic > Freshwater > Lake | place: Democratic Republic of the Congo... | reverse complement strand
CCGACCTTCTCCGCGACCGCCTTCGCGGTGCGCCGGTTGTCCCCCGTGAGCATGACGACGTCCAGACCCATCCCGCGCAGCCGGCGGATCGCCTCCGGCGCGCCGGCCTTAACCTCGTCGGCCACGGAGATCACGCCCGACGCCCTGCCGTCCACCGCGACGCAGATGGGGGTGCCGCCCGCGTCGGCGATCTCCCGCACGTCGTGGACGAGCGCCGCCGCGTCGATCCCCTCCGCTTCGAGCCACGCGAGGTTCCCGACGAGAACAGCGCGTCCGGATACCGAGGCCCGGATCCCGTGCCCCGGAAGGGAGACGAACGTTTCCGGCGCGGCGGCGGCGATCCCTTTTCCCTTCGCCCCGCGCACGACCGAGTCGGCCAGCGGGTGCCCGGAGCCGCTCTCCGCGGAGGCCGCGAGACGTAGAAGCTCCCGCGCTCCTTCGTCTCCACGGAACGCGCCCGCGGGATCCAGCCGCACCTCGCCCAGCTCCGGCTTGCCCCTGGTCACCGTGCCGGTCTTGTCGAGGACGACCGTGTCCGCCTTCCGGGCGGTCTCCAGCGCGGCGCCGTCGCGAACGAGGATCCCGAGCTCCGCCCCCTTCCCCGTGGCGACCATGATCGAGGTGGGCGTGGCGAGCCCCATCGCGCACGGGCAGGCGATGATCAGGACGGAGATCATGTTGACCATCGCGTACGTGCCGCGCGGCTCCGGCCCGAAAAAATACCACGCGAGGAACGTGACGGCCGCCGCGGCCATCACCGCCGGAACGAAGTACGACGCGATCACGTCGGCGAGCCGTCCGATCGGCGGCTTGCTCCCCTGCGCCTCCCGCACGATCGCGACGATCCGCGCGAGCACGGTGTCCTTCCCCACGCGGGTCGCAATGAAGAGGAGCCGCCCGTCGAGGGTCATCGTTCCGCCCGTCACCGCGGCGCCGGGCGCTTTATCGACCGGGAGCGGCTCCCCCGTGAGCATCGACTCGTCGACCGCGGAGCGGCCCTCCGCGACCGTCCCGTCGACCGGCACCTTCTCGCCCGGCCGGACCACCACTCGCTCCCCGACGACGACCGATTCGAGGGGAACGTCGACCTCGGCCCCGCCGCGCACGACCCTCGCCGTCTTCGGCGCCAGGCCGATCAGCTTCTTCACCGCCTCGGACGTCTTCCCCCGCGCCCGGGACTCGAAGTGTCGGCCCAGCAGGACAAGGACGATGATCGCCGCCGACGTCTCGAAATACAGGTGAACAACGAGCCCTTCCGCGGTGACGAGCGTCGGGAAGAAGGTTGCGACCGCGCTGTAGAGGTACGCCACCGAAGTCCCCAGCGCGACCAGCGTGTTCATGTCGGTCGAGCCGTGCCGGGCGACGGCCCACGCGCCGCGGTAGAAGCGCGCGCCGACGTGGAACTGGATCGGCGTGGCGAGGAGGAACTGCAGGAGCGCGGCCGTGGAGTGGGCGAAAGGAAGGCTGCCGTGCCCGAGGATCATCTCCCAATTGGACAACAGGATGAGAGGAACGCCGAGGGCGACGCCGACGCGCAGCCGCGACAGGAGGACGCTCTCTTCCTCCAGCTGCGCACGCTCCTGCCGGGCGACCGGGTCCTCCCCCACCGACTCGTCCGGAACCGAATACCCGGCCCCCTCGACGGCGGCCCGCAGGTCCACCACAGAGGCGGCGCCGGGCAGGTGTTGCACACTCGCCGTCTCCGCCGCCAGGTTGACGGACGCCGACACAACCCCCGGAACCTTCCGGAGCGCTCGCTCGACCCGCCCCACGCACGAAGCGCACGTCATCCCGGCGACGGGGAGAGTCCGCCGCTCGAGATCCCCGCCGGTCCGGGCCTCTTCCCTTGGTGGTTTCCCTTCCATGATCAGATAATAGGATGAGAACGGGGTTGCCGGGGGTTCGAATACGATTTTACGGGGGCGATGCTATACTTGCCACACGCGCCTGTAGCTCAGGTGGATAGAGCAGCTGCCTTCTAAGCAGCTGGCCGCACGTTCGAGTCGTGCCAGGCGCGCCAGCCTTCCATCCCCTTCACAGGAAACGGGCGGATCCGACTCCGCCGGACACAACGTAGACCTTGATGTTGTTCGCGGCAGGGTCGACCGGAAAGAGGAAGAAGCCGGGTCGCTTCGGGTCGTACCCCGTGGTCGTTCCGACGATCACCTCCCGGTCCTTGCAGACGACTTCCATCAGCCTCCCCTGCGGCCGATCGCCGGGAGCCAACTGCTTTCTGTCCACGTGCTTCGGGTTCCCGGTGAAATCCCGGACGAAGAAGACCGCCTTCAGTTCGTCGAGTTTGACCTCGACGAGGTCCCCGGGGCCGGTTCCCCCGTGGCGAACGACGTGAAAATTCGGCTTGTTGGGAAAGAAGTTCTGCGTGGTGCCTTTCAAGGTCCGCCCGTCGCGATACCGGACGACGATCTTGGACGGTTCCATGGAGTCCCCCCGGCCTTTATGGTCTCATGAGGCCTGATCCCGGTTCATTCCAACAAATATATCAACGGATTGCAACTCCCACGCGTTCCTTGCGTCGCCGGAATGCGAGACCCAGGTCGTCCAGCAACGAGTAGACGACCGGCGTGGCGAGCAGCGTGAGCAGCAGCGACAGGGTCTGGCCGCCGATCACGACCACGGCGATCACACGGCGTTCCTCGGCCCCCGGCCCTGACCCGACCGCCAGCGGGAGCATGCCGGACACGAACGTCAGGGTGGTCATGAGGATCGGCCGAAGCCTGTCCCTGTTCCCCTGCAGGATCGCGGCCATCCTTTCCATCCCCCCGGCCCGCAGGTTGTTCATGTGGTCGATCTGGAGGATGGCGTTTTTCTTGACGACTCCGAACAGGACGAGGATTCCGAGCGCGGAGTAGAGATTCAGGGTGTTCCCGGAGAGACGCAGGGACAACAACGCGAAGGGAACGGAGAGCGGCAGCGAAAGCAGGATCGTCAGGGGGTGGACGAGGTTCTCGAACTGCGAGGCGAGGATCATGTACATGAAGACGATCGAGAGACCGAAAGCCCATACGAACTCGCCGAACGTCCGCTCGAGTTCCCTCCCGCGTCCGGCGATGCTCGTCGTGTAGCCCGGCGGCAGGTTCATCCCGGCCACCTCGGCCCGCAACGCCGCGATCCGGTCCGCAACGGCGAACCCGGGGGCGATGGAGGCCCGCAGCCGAACCTCGCGCTGGCGGTCCAGGCGGTCGACCCGCGAGGCGCTCCGGACCCGCTCGATGCCGGCTACGCTGTCCAGCCGCACGAGTTCTCCGCCTTCTCCTGAAACGTAGAGCCGCCCGATCGCCTCCGGATCGGCCCTGTCCTCCTCGCGCAGGCGCAGCTGGACGTCGTAATCCTCGTTGACGGAGGGGTCGCGGAAGCGGGAGACCTCCTCGTCCCCGCCGACCAGCAACCGTACCGCGGTCCCTACCTGCCCGGGGTCGACCCTCAGGTCCGCCGCCCGCGCCCGGTCGACCTGGACGCGCAGCTCCGGCCTGTCGAGCTTGAGCGACGTGTCGGCGTCGACCAGGCCGAGGGCCTCTCCACGCTCGCGAAGCCGTTCCGCGTACTCCGAAAGAGCCTGGAGGTCGGGGCCCCGCAGGACGAAATCGACGTCGAAGTTCCCGCCGCCGATGTTGAACCCCGAGAGGTTGCGGACGGCGATCCGGAGGTCTCCGAACCTGCGGAGCCTGCGCCGCACCTCCTGCATCACCTCGAGCTGCGAGCGGTTACCGCGGACGCGGCCCCTGGATCGGCACGTAAGAGCCCCCCGAAGAACCGCGAAATCGAGAAGACGCGCTCCTCGTGGGGACGAAGCAGGACGTACGCCCTCCCTTCGTTCACCGCCCCGAGGAACCCGCCCCCGACCGACGCCAGCACGAGGCGTACCCCGGGAACCGCGCGTATCTCGCGCTCTGCCGCCCGCAGGGTCTCGCCCATCTTGGCGAGGCTCGTTCCCTGTGCGGCGCTCAGGCTCACGTTGAACTCCCCCTCGTCCGCGTTGGCGGGGAGGTAATCCTGGCGAAGCGTCCCGTACAGGGGGATCGCCGAGAGGATGACGACCAGGGAGAGCAGCGCCACCGTCCCCCGGTGGCGCAGGGCGAGGGAAAGCGCCCTTTCGTATCCGGAGTCGATCCGACGGTAGAATCCCCCGCGCGAGCGTGGTCCCTTCCCGCCGGGTCCAGCCCCCGACGCTTCGACATGCAGCATCCGCGCGCTCATCATCGGGGTCAGGGTGAAGGAGACCAGCAGGGACACGAGGACAGCGACGGCCGCCGTGATGCCGAACTGGTAGAGAAAGCGCCCGGATATGCTCGACATGAACGACACAGGGATGAAGATGACCACCAGCGAAAAGGTCGTCGCCATGACGGCCATCCCGATGTCGGCCGTGGCTGCCCGCGCGGCGTCGAACGGCGTCATCCCCTTCTCCTCGACGAACCGGAAGATGTTCTCGAGAACGACGACCGCGTCGTCGATGACGATGCCGACCATCAGGACGAGCGCCAGCATCGTCACGCTGTTGAGCGTGAAGTGGAGCGCCCACATCATCCCGAAGGTGGACACCACGGAGGCGGGGATCGCCACCGCGGCGATCACGGTCGTCCGCCAGCTGCGCATGAAAAGCAGGACGACGAGCGAGGCCAGGATGCTCCCGAGTATGAGGTGCGTGTTGATCTCGTGCAGCGCGGCGTGGATGAAACGGGACTGGTCCTGGATCACGGTGAGGCCGACCCCTGCGGGAAGCTCCCGGGAAGCCGCGGCGACAGCCAGCTTGACCCCGTCGATGACGGCGACGGTGTTGGCGCCCGACTGTCGGCGCACCTCGAGGATGACCGTCGGGACCCCGTTCAGCAGGGCGACGGAGCGCTGCTCCTTCGTCCCGTCCTCCGCCCGGCCGACGTCGCGTATGCGGACGGTGGCGCCGCCGATCGAGGCGACCGGAAGGTCCTCGAAGCTTCGCGGGTCGGCCAGCCGGCCGATCGTGCGGATAGTCTCCTCCCGCGAGCCCACGGTCACGTTCCCGCCGGCCGAATCGGTGTTCTGCCGCAGGATAGCGTTCCGAACGGCGGTGACGGGAAGCCGGTAGGCGGAGAGCCGGTCCGCGTCGAGCCACACGTTCACCGCACGCTGGAGCCCGCCCACGATACGCACCTCGCCGACGCCCGCCGACCGCTCAAGGCGGACCTTCACTACCTTGTCGGCCAGCTCGGTCAGCTCCCGCAGGGGCCGGTCTCCGGACATGGCGACCGTGATCACCGGCTGCTGGTCGTTGTCGACCTTGGAGATCAGCGGCGGCGTCGCGTCGTTCGGAAGGTTGCGGAGGACAGTGGCGACGCGGTCCCGCACGTCCTGTGTCGCGGTGTCGATGTCACGGTTCAGGTTGAACGTGACGATCACGTTGGAACTTCCCGGCCCTGAGATCGACCTCAGCTCGTCGATCCCCTCGACGGTGTTGACCGCCTCCTCGATCCTCTTGGAGATCTCGGTCTCGACCTCTTCCGCGGTCGCCCCGGGAAGCTGGGTGCGGATCGACACCGTGGGCAGGTCCACCGAGGGGAACCGGTCGACGCCGAGACGAACGTAGCTCGACGCTCCGACGACGACGAGCGCGAGGATCAGCATCGCCGCGAAGACGGGGCGGCGTATGCAGATTTCCGCTAATTTCTGCAAGGGTGATCTAACGCGAGACGGTTACCGGCTGGCCGCCGGCGAGATTGCCCGGCGAGACGACGACCTGTTCCCCGCGCGTGACCCCGTCGAGGACCTCGACCCGGTCGCCTGCTCGACGCGAAGGCGGAAATCCGTCGGGTCGAGGCGCGCAAGGACCTGCACTTTCCTCGCCGGGCTCCCAAGGTCGACCGCGATCTCGCTCACGCGGCCGGCGACCTTGAACCCGGCCACGACCTCCTCGTCGGCGGCGAGCGTGCCGGTGACGGTCAACGTGCGCGGAAACCGCTCCACCGCGGCGGCGACGACGCGAACCTGCCGGGGTCCCTGCTCCTTGCCGTGGGCCGACGCGCGCGCCGACGTCGTGTCCTTCCCGCAGGCGAAGACGGAAACGGCGAGCAGCGCCGCAACGAACAGGGCGGGCGATGAGAATACCGGCGAATCCACGCGGCGACCAGACATCGTGGCAGTTTACGACCACATCCCTGCGTCGGGCAACCGTTTAAGCAGGGTTGCGGCACATTACCGTTGACACCCATGCGCCGAACTGTATACTGTATACAGTTCGGCGCGTTGCCGGGGGTGCGACATGACCTTTCCACCCATGACCCCGTCCGCCTTGGCCGCACCTCCGGCAAACGTTTCACCTGTGCGTTCCCCCGTCACGTCGGTCCATCAACCCGAAGGAAAGTCCCGACGAAAGGAGGCCCGACATGTTCAACAAAATCCTGGTGCCGCTGGACGGCTCCGCGCTTGCCGAGAGGGCGATCGACCAGATCGAGAAGATGTCGAAGGGGTCGGTGGGCGAGGTGCTTCTGCTCAAGGTCGTCCCGTCTCCCCTTGGAAAGGCGCCCGAGTCCGGACAGGCGGAGGAATCGAACGCGTTCGTCGATAGCGTGAACCGCTCGAAGGAGTACCTGGACAGGATCGCCGCCCGGCTCGGCGCGATCTCCGTCAAGTCGAGGATCCTGATCCCCTCCGGCGAGCCGCACGCCGAGATCCTCGCCGCCGCCCACAAGGAGGACGTGGACTGCATCGTTATGAGCACCCACGGCGGGACGGCCCTCGCGCGCGCCCTGCTCGGGAGCACTGCCGAAAAGGTCGTGTACACCACCAAGCGGCCGGTCTTCCTGGTCAAGCCCGAGAAGATCCACGCGGCCCGCATCGAGGAGGGCGAGATCTTCGCCGGAGTCGCGAGGTAGTCCCGCCGCCGCACCGGGGCGCCCGGGCCTGCGGGTCCGGGCGTTCCTTTTTTTTCTCCCTCCGTCTTTCCACGACCCGTTCTGCGGTAATATGGACGCATGGGGCCCGTCGACTATATTCCGAGGATCCGCGACAACTACGCCCGGCTGGGGTACAAGGCGTACGGCTGGGTGGTCAACCGGGACGATGCGCCATGGACGCCGCTTCGCAAACCCCTTTCGCAATGCCGGATCGGCCTGGCGGCCTCGGGGGGGATCTACGTCACCGGGCAGGTCGCGTTCCACCACAAGGACGACACCTCTCTGCGGGAGATCCCGACCGACGTCGACACGAAGGACCTTCGCGCGACCCACTTCGCGTACGACCTTTCGGACGCTCGCACGGACCCGAACGTCGTCTTTCCGATCGACGCGCTGCGCCGCCTCGCGCGCGAGGGGTTCATCGGTGGGCTGGCGAGCCGCTTCCACACTTTCATGGGAGGCATCTACTCGTCCCGCCGGGTTTCCGAAGAGCTCGCGCCGCGGTTGACGGAGCGCTTCGTCGAGGACGGGGTCGACGCGGTCCTGCTGGTACCCGTCTGACCCGTCTGCCACCAGTCCGTGGGACTGGTCGCAAGGCACGCAGAGGCCGCCGGTATCGCGACGCTCTGCATGACGAGCGCGCTCGACATCACGCGGGCGGTCAATCCTCCCCGAGCGGCTTTCCTCGACTTTCCCCTCGGACACACTGCCGGCAAGCCCAACGATCCGGAACTGCAGCGGCGAATCCTGGTCGAGGCCCTGTCGTCGTTCGAGACGATGACGGCGCCCGGTTCCGTGACGGAGCTTCCGTTCCGCTGGTCGGAGGACGAGAGTTGGAAAGACAAGGCGTTCGCGGAAGGGGACGACCGGAAACCCCGCTACGACACGCCGCAATACCAGGACGAGGAGGACCGCCGCCGTGCGGAAGGGGGCGGCTCCCCCGCCTGCCCGGTCTGCCGGCCCTGAAGCCGGGACCTTACTTCGCCTTTTCCACCGTGAGCCGGTCCACGATCATGTACCGGTAGTTCGATCCCATGTAGTCGAAAGTCCCGTAGACGGTCACCCGGTCGCCCTTTTTCAGGTTCGACACCAGCGGCGCGTCCGGGTGGTTCTTCTTGACGTACATCCGAACGAGGCAGAGGGACCCGAGCGTGACGCAGTAATAATCCCTGGTGTTGATATCCGTCTTCCGGATCTGGACGCAGAAATCGGATCCGCAGAACTGGAAGGGGTCGGTCACCCGGTATCTCTTCCCCGCGTGCGCGGCCGGGTCCTTCACCAGTTGATCCTGCGTTATCGCCGTGTAGGCGTCGGGGTTGAAATCGTCCCCGACGACCGGAAACGGGAGCGTCAACAGGACGCAAAGACAGGCGATCGCCGGCATCTTCCTCATGACCTGTTCCCTCCGCGGACGCATCGTCAACCTCCCGAGCGGACGTTAGAGTGGCACTCCGAGCAGGAGCCGGTCAACCCCTCCGTCGATTTCCTGTGGCAACCCCGGCAACGTGTGTGCATCACCTCGCTGAACGACGGGACTTCCACGTCCCCCTTCGCCTCGTGACAGTCCGAACATTTCTCGGAGTCGGGCTTGTGGTGGCACACCACGCATTTTTCGATCCGCTTCGCGTGCCCCTTGTGATCCAGAGTGACCTGGCGTTTCGGGTAGACCTTCAGCACCAGCTCGTCGGGAGCGTCGGCGAGGGTCAACGTCGAGGTATCGGCCCAGGCCCCCACCGCCGCGACAGCGAGCAGGACAACAAGCGGAAGTAAACGTTTCATCCGACGTATCTCCCTGGTTCGGTCGAACCTGCGTTCGACCGGAGCTTCACCATTCCGCATTCTGAATATAAATGAACATTGTACCGGATCAGTCGGCCACTTGAGGCGGAAAGTTCCGCCGGAAGATATTCCGGGGACGGAGCCCGCCGCGTGACACCGCCCTCCCCCTTTGCTACTGTGACCTGAACTACTGATCCGGACGAGCGAGGCCGACATGACGTCTCCCCTGTCTTCCCTGTTCCGCCCCTCCAGGATCGCCGTGATCGGCGCGTCCTCGAACCCCGACAAGATGGGGTTCCAGATCTTCAGCAACATCAAGGGGGCCGGCTACGCCGGCGAGATCGTCCCCGTGAACCCGAAGGGCGAGGTGATCCTCGGCGTCCCCTCCATAAAGTCCGCCGCCGAGCTCCCGGAGGGGACCGACCTGGGTGTCGTCATCATCCCCGCGAAACTGGTCCCCGGGACGATGCGGGAGCTCGGGGAGAGGAAAGTGAAATCGGCGATCGTGATCACCGGCGGGTTCGCCGAGTCGGGGGAGGCGGGAGCCGCCCTCCAGGAGGAGATGACCGCGGCGGCGCGGGCGGCGGGGGTCCGGGTGGTGGGTCCGAACTGCCAGGGCGTCAACTATCCGTACCACGGCGTGTGCGCCTCGTGGCCGTTGATCACCCGCCGGGGGGAAATGGCGATCGTCTCCCAGAGCGGCACCGTCGGCGCGGCGCTGATCGACTGGGCGTCGGAGGAGCGCCTCGGATTCTCAGCCTTCGTCAGCATGGGAAACCGTTCGGACGTCGACGAGGCGGACCTGATCGATTTCTTCGCGGAGGATCCGCACACCAAGGTGGTCGCTCTCTACATCGAGGGAGTGAAGGACGCCGGGAAGTTCCTCTCCGCCGTGCGCGCCTGCGACAAGCCGATCGTGATCTTCAAGGCCGGGCGGACCGAACGGGGGCGCAAGGCCGCCGAGTCCCACACCCGTTCGCTCGCCGGACGCGACGAGATCTACGACGCCGTCTTCCGGCAGAACAAAGTGCACCGCGCCTCGACGCTCGAGGAGCTGTACGACTTCTCCAAGGCGCTCGCCTACGTTCCTCCACCCAGGGGCCCGCGAACGCTCATCGTCACCAGCTCCGGCGGCTCCGCCATCATCGCCACCGACGTCGCGGAGGAGGAAGGGCTTCGCGTCGCCCCGCTCTCCGACGCGCTGTCCGGCAAGCTCCGTGGGATCCTCCCGTCCCACTGCATCGTCGGGAACCCCCTCGACCTCACCGGGGACACCGACGCGGCCCGTTACCGGAAGGTGCTCGACGCGGCCGAGGACGAGTTCGACGTCGTGATGACGATCTTCGGCGACCCGATCCCCGGGGCTTCCGAAGTGATCCGCCCCGGCCGGTGCGAGCTCGTGGCGTACCTCGGCGGCGCCGACGTCGAGCGCGCGGAACGGCTGCTGTTCCACGACAGGAAGATCGCCGTCTTTCCCACGCCGGAGCGGGCCATGAAGGCCCTCTCCTGCCACGTCCGGTTCGACCGCGACCGTTTCCCGCTCGCCGTGGACGTCGTGGGACACCGGGAGGCGTCGCCGGCCAGGGGGATGTCCCCGGCCGACTCCATGGAGTTCCTCGCCCGCGCGGGGTTCCCGTTGACCCGCTTCCGGCGGGCGTCGACCGGGGAAGAGGCCGTTGCGGCGGCGCGCGGGATCGGCTTCCCCGTGGCGGTGAAGATGAACTCGCCCGACGTGACGCACAAGAGCGACGCGGGCGGCGTCTTCCTCGGAGTGGCGGACGACGCGGGGGTGCGCGAGGCGTTCGGGGCCGTCCTGCGGGCCGGGGAGCTCCTCGGCGCACGGTCGGGCGGGGCGCTGGTCTGCGGAATGGCGCCGCCGGGGCACGAGGTGATCGTCGGGGTGACAAGGGACCCGCAGTTCGGGCACGCGGTGATGTTCGGCCTCGGGGGGATCTTCGTCGAGGTCATGAAGGACGTCTCGTTCCGCGTGGCGCCGCTGTCGGACGGGGACGCCGCGGAGATGATCCGGGAGATCAAGGGTTACAGGGTGCTCACCGGGCTGCGCGGGAAGCCCGCCGGCGACATCGGCGCCCTGAAGACGCTCCTGAAGCAGCTGTCGGCGTTCCTCGCGTCGCACCCGGAGGTCGAGGAGATGGACCTCAACCCGGTCATCGTCCACGAGCGAGGGCTCTCCGTCGCCGACGCCCGGGTGGTGCTGCAAGCTTAACCGGGCCGGAAGAAGACATGGCTGCCGCCGAACCAGGGCGGGGTCCGGGCGGCAAGCGGGTGGATCAACAGCGGGTCGGGACCGGCCATGTCACCCCGTCAATCATCCACGTCCACGACCTCGAAGCTCCCCTCGTGCTTGCAGAGAGGGCAGATCTCCGGGACCTCCTCGATGTCGATCTTGAACTCACCCCCGCACTCGGGACACAGGACTATCCATTTGCTCACGAAGCCGCCTCCTTTCCGGTCGCGTCGAATCCCTTCCATTTTACCGCGTGCAGGTCATATTATCCGGGAAGACGGATTCGCGGCGAACGGACTTGCCGCGTCATTCACGAAAGGACGGGCCGGACATGATGGAAGCGCGACCGAGGGAACGGGCCGGACGCGATGTGACGATCCTGCTGGCGGAGGATTCGGACGTGGTCCGCGAAGTGATCGCACGGATGCTGGAGAACAGCGGGTTCAACGTCATCCAGGCTTCCTGCGGCGAGGATGCGCTTTCGATCTCGCGGGCCGCGAGCCTCTCGATCGACCTTCTCCTTACCGACATCGTCATGCCGAATATGAGCGGCCTGGAACTCGCTGGCCTGATCTCGCACGAGCGGCCCGGCGTTCCGATAATCTTCATGACAGGCTACTCGGAGGAGGCGATCGACGGAAAGGGGATCTCGGGCGAAAACCGGGATTGGATCCCGAAACCTTTCACGCAGGAGGAGATCGCCGGGAAAGCGTGGAAGATGCTTTCCCGCTGATCCGGCCTTCCCTCACCCCGCGGAGGGCTGCTGTTGCGTCAGGCAGTGGAGCGTGCCTAACCCCCACACGAGGTCCACGGCGTGGATCCCGACCACCGGCCGGCCCCGGAACAGCTCGGAGAGGACACCCAGCGCGATCCGGTCGTTCGGGTCGTTGAACGTGGGGACGAGCACCGCGGCGTTGCAGACGTAGAAGTTGGCGTAGCTGGCCGGAACGCGGATCCCGTCGAAGCGCAGCGGCGCGGGCATCGGCAGGGGGACCACCTCGGGGCGTGAGCCGTCTTCCAGCCGGGCGGATTCGAGGCGTTCCCGGTTCTCTTCGAGCACGCGATGATTTTCGTCCCTCGGGTTCCGCTCCCGGCACAGCACCATCGTGCGTGGTCCCGTGAAGCGGCACAGGTCGTCCACGTGGCCGTGCGTGTCGTCCCCGGCGATCCCCTCCCCCAGCCAGATCACGTTCGTGACGCCGAGGAACGCGCGAAAGACATCCTCCATCCCCTTCCGGGTCATCCCGGGGTTGCGGACCTGGACCTCCGTGTCGAGCAGGCACTCTTCGGTTGCGACGAGCGTCCCCCGCCCGTTCACCTCGATCGCGCCACCCTCCAGGACGACCCCCTTCCCGCCGTGCCTCACCGGCAGAAACGGCAAGCCGAGCGCATTCGCGGCCCGCGCCGGAACGCCCGCGTCCTTTCTCCAGTCCGGGTATCGCGCCCAGGCGTTGAACCCGAACCCGACTACGCCCGCTTCGCGCTTCGGGCGCTCCCTGCGGACGAAGATCGGGCCGAAGTCCCTCGTCCAGCCGCGATCGGTGGGGAAACGGAAGAACGACAAGGGCGACGGATCTACCCCGACGCGCGAGAGAAGCCGGAGCGCCCTGGCCTCGTGCGCCTTCGACTCGACGATGATCCTGACGATCTCCCCGTCGGCGATCCTGCGGACGATCTCCCCGTAGACCCAGCGAATCGCCGCGAACTTGCCGGGCCAGTCGGAGCGGTTGTGCGGCCACCCGATCCACGTCGCCTCGTGCGGCTCCCACTCCGCGGGCATCCGGAAACCGCGAGGTCCGCCCCCCGTTTTCCCCGCCGCGGAGGTCAACGCCCCTTTCCCCACGGCTCGTCGTCGAGGACGCGGCTCGTGATCCCGACGTAGGCGTCGATGCGCCTGTCCCGCAGGAACGGCCAGTTCCGGCGCACGTCCTCGATGCGGGCCCGGTCGATCTCGGCGAACAGGATCTCCTCCCGGTCCGCGGACGCCTCGGCCAGGATCTCGCCCTGGGGTCCGCACAGGAAGGACGATCCCCAGAATTCGATCCCGTCCCCTCCCCCCGCCGGGATCTCGCGGCCCACGCGGTTGGCGGCCGCGACGTAGACGCCGTTCGCCACGGCGTGCCCCCGCTGCACGGTGCGCCATGCGTCGAGCTGCCGCTCACCGTGCTCCTCCTTCTCGCGCGGATGCCAGCCGATCGCCGTGGGGTAAAAGAGGACGCTCGCCCCGGCAAGGGCGGTCAGACGCGCCCCTTCGGGGTACCACTGGTCCCAGCAGATGAGCGTGCCGATCCTCCCCTCCCGCGTGTGGAAGGCGTGAAATCCGAGATCCCCCGGGGTGAAGTAGAACTTCTCGTAGAACGCGGGGTCGTCCGGAATGTGCATTTTCCGGTAGATCCCCGCGATCGTCCCGTCGGCGTCGATCACCGCGGCGCTGTTGTGGAACACCCCTGGGGCGCGGCGCTCGAATACCGGCGCGATCACGACGACTCCGGCATCCCGCGCCGCCGCCGACAGCGCGTCGGTGGTCGGCCCGGGCAGCGGCTCCGCGAGGTCGAAGAAGGCCGTCTCCTCCGTCTGGCAGAAGTACCGGGAGCGGAACAGTTCGGGCAGACACACCACCCGCGCCCCCCCGCGAGCCGCCTCGCGGACCCGATCCAGCCCCTTTTCGAGGTTCTCCCGCGGGTCCGGCCCCATCGACATCTGGACGAGGGCGACCGCGAACTTCACTGGCCCTTCCTTCCCGGCCCCGCTCATCCCGGAAGGCCCCGGAAGCGGCGGTACTCCTCGGGGGTGTTGATGTTCCGGAAGGCGGACAGGCCGGGGTCGATCCTGTCCACCTCGGCGAGGGGGACACGGCGAACCCGCACCCGGTCGAAGAAGGAGACCACGCGGCACCGGCCGTTCTGCAACGAGTCTTCGACGAAGGGGAGAACGCCCTTCCGGTACACCGCGTGAAGCGGCTCCAGCCCCCCCTCTCCCTCGGGAACCACGACGTCCGCCTCTTCCGCCAGGGAGCACAGGTGCCGGATCAGGTCCGGCGCGAGGTGCGGCATGTCGCACGCCACGACGAAGATCTTATCCGAGCCGCTTTCACGCAAAGCCGCGTGGATTCCCCCCAACGCGCCCATCCCGGAGTAGACGTCCGTCACCCGGCGGCACGGGAGGAAATCGTATCTGTCCGTTTCCCCGGTGGCGACGATCACCTCCTCGAACAGCTCCGCCATCCGGCGTTGGATCGCCTCGATGAACCGGCCGCCCTGGTACGGAAGGAGCGCCTTGTCGCTCCCCATGCGGGCGGAGAGCCCGCCCGCCAGGATCACCCCCGTCACTCCGGAGATCCTCTCCGAGACCGCAGCGACGATCCGTGCCGGGTGGGCGTAGACGTTGAACCTCCGGCCGCGGACATACCCGACCAGGGTGATCCCCAGCTCCCCGCAGATCCTGACCGCGAGGTCGGTCGGGGAGGTGCGCGAGGCGATCACGGAGATTCCCAGCGAGCCGGCCTTCGCCGCCATCTCGGAGGAGACGCGCCCCGTGGTGACCAGGATCACGCCGGAGAGGTCCGTCCCGCCGAGCAGGGCCTCCCCGGCGATACGATCGACCGTGTTGTGCCTCCCGATGTCCTCGGCGAACAGGACAAGCCGCTCGCCGTCCCAGGCGCCGGCGGAGTGGATCCCTCCGCTCATTCGGTACATCTCCGATGCGCGTGCGAGGGCCTCCATCGCCGAAAACAGCGACTCGGGGGGAACGAACGGCCCCGCGGCGGGGATCTGGACCGGGCGCCCCGCGGCTGAGGGGACGTGGAAGCTGATCCCGGCGCCGCACCCGGTGGTCAAGGTCGGCGCGACGCGGTCCGGCACGTCTCCACGGATCCGCACGGACGCCGAGCCGAACTCTTCGCACACGCTCAGCGTCAGGAGGTCCCCGGCGGACCGGACCAACCCCTGCATCCGCAGGAAGCCGGCCACCAGGAAATGAAGATCGTGGGGCGAGGCGATCAGCGTCGCGAGGGCGACGCCGTTGACCGTCAGGGCGACGGGAACTTCCCGAACCGGGATATGCCGGGCCGGAGCCAGCCGGCACCCGTCGAACCTCAGGACGGGAGGGGCTTCCCCTCCCTTCGCGTCGTCTCCGGGGAGGCGGCTCATTTACCCCTCTCGAACCCTTCCTTCCCGGCCAGCAGGTCCAGGTGGATGGTGGCGAGGTCTTCCGCTTCGAGAGGCACGTCCGCGTTCCCGAGACGCGCGTCGCGAGTCTTGAGGTACCGGCTGCAGCCGCGGCACACCCCTACCCTCGTGGGACCGTCTCCCGCGGTGAAGTAGGAGAGCGTTCCCGGGTCGGAGTTCCCGCAGTAGGGGCACTTGATCCGGGGGTACGGCCAGCGGAAGAAGCAGGCGGAGCATGAGAGCAGCCGCTTTCCCTCGTCCCCGGAAAGCTCGGCCATCCCGGCGCGGGAGCCGCAGACGGGGCAATACCCTTCCTTCCAGCCGTCGAACCGATCCGGGGGAATGGAGGAGGAAACGCGCTCGAGGGCGGTCTTGAGCGGGATCTCGAGGACGAAGGCGAGCAGCGGCGCCGGAACCGAAAGCCCTGCCGCCGCCTGGTCGACAACGTCCCGCTTGCGGGAGAGACAGGCGACGTACAGGGAGGCGAGGTCGAGAGAGCCGCCGGAAACTCCACGGGCGATGCGTTCGAGGTCGGCGTGCCCATCCCTGCCGACGCGCCGCAGAACGGCGAGCAGCCCGACCAGGAAAGCCGTCGCCGCGTCGCGATCGACGGATAGCGACTCGGGGGCGAGCAGCGGAAGCCCCCCACGAACCCGCTCGGCCCCGTTACCCTCCGGGACCGCGAAACCGATCCCCGTCCCCGCTTCCTTCCCGTCGACGTACGAGAAGATCTCCCCGAACGGGATCAGCACGTCCTTGTACTCGGGG
>Ga0172374_1001447_pt1 | contig 15854 bp, 11 predicted proteins | sample LakKiv3m_FD_114536 | JGI IMG/M metagenome (GOLD analysis project Ga0172374, IMG submission 114536) | Freshwater microbial communities from Kabuno Bay, South-Kivu, Congo - kab_092012_10.3m | ecosystem: Environmental > Aquatic > Freshwater > Lake | place: Democratic Republic of the Congo... | reverse complement strand
TTGCCGGCAGTATCGAAAATGCCCCAATCAAGAACGTCGATCGAGATTTCCATGAGTGCCCGGGAGATGGTAAGATGAGCCAGTGCAGGACGGATCAGATCCATCAGCGCCTTTTGTTCTTTGGACATTTCGGCGTTTGATTGCAGAACTTGCTTCAGCTCATCAAACAATTCCGCAGAAAGTGCAGGTCGTATATACTTTCTCTCCACAGAGCGGATGACAGGTTTGAGGGCTACGAAAACCCGCCTGCTCTCGCGTATATCCACCTCAGTGTTGAACTCCAGGGTATTCCGGATTAAAAGGTCTGCATCCTGGCAGATGTAGGCCGGGTAATCCTCCCTGTGTTCATCAAGGAATTTAAGAACAAGGTCCAGCGCTGTGTTGGCTCGTCTTATCCAGTTCTCTTTCAGGTTCTGCACCCGGTACTGGGGAGCGGTCTTATGGGTAGGCGTTTCAATAACCTGAATACCCTGGGATGATACACTCACACCGAATTCATCTGCACCGAGCCACAAGGCATAAAGCGCAAGCGGTTTACGGATCATTTCAAGAAGATCGACCATCCGAGTGTCCACAGGTTTTTGCTCCGGTCCGAGAACTATCGGGTTGGCTGTTTCCAAGAGCTGCCGGTAAAGAGGATCGCCCAGAACCGGCTTTATGAATGTCTCCTGAGCTTCCCCGATGTAAGGGAACCAGTTTTCGATCGTGTTGCTTACGTTTATGGAAGCAGCAGCCAGAACCTGTGAAAGATTGTCAATCAGCCTTATCATGCAATGTTCTTGTCGATTCGTTTGTCAATTTTTGTCGGATGGTCCTGCATGGTCTGGGATGTATCCACAGACACGTAATCGAAATCTATATCCGGCGACCACTTGTTGAAGTCCCTGATGAAATACAGTGGTTCAAGGCTGATCTGCCGGTAGATTCCCATTTCGGCATTAAGCTGCCAAAAGGCCTCACGCTTATCTGAGCCGCTGCCGGCGCCAAGGCTTCCTCCTGGGATGCCAGAGCCGATCAGGCAGGGATCAACACCAATTGCAAAAAGGATCTCTGAATTTGCTGCTTGGGAATCCGGCAAATAAGCATCATCTTTGAGCTTATTGTCGATCACATTGATCTTCCAGCCAGCCAGGTATTCACCTTTGAACTTATTGAAGAAGGTGAAGGTGAGAAACGCTTTCCCACTGTTCTCAACATCCGAGAGGAAATCATTCATTTCCTCCAGTACCCTGGTTCTTGCCGCTTCCCGCTGCTCCCGGGTATAATCGGGAGAAGGATACCGGTTCATGAAATAATCATCAGGTATCTCAATATGATACTTGATGGTCATCTGGTTTCGCATGATCGCCTGCTTAAGCTGCGGAACCTTGTTGGCAATGCTCAGCCATCCGCTTTGACGGATGCCATTCCAAACAGAAAGATGGTAATAGGATTTATTGAATGAACGGTAAAAGACCGGATAAGCGAATTGCGGGTCCCGGTACTTGCTACCATCGTACTTTTCCGGGTCGAACATCGGAATTTTGACCAGTGAGCCATCGTTTTCCGATGGTGTATAATCCCATTGGGCGGAGTAATATAAATATGGTATGCGGGTAGGATTCTGTTCATCCATTTTTGCATTCCGGCAATAGGCTGGATCCTTGACAAAGACCCGGTTGATCCTGTCCTGCCCTTTGTTCAGGATGAACTCAATCCATCCGTTTGCAAATATTTCCAGGCTTCCGATCAAATCGATCCATTGGAAGTTCAACCGGTTACTGCGAAGAAACTCCGTGACTTCCGGATCAGTAACTATTTCCCGGATAGGCGCTCCCAGGTTATCTTTTCCTTTATCACGATAAGCCAGGATACCGCGGCCATAATGAACTGTTTTGCGTTTTTCCAGAGCACGCAAGGCAATGGAATTCTTTTCAAGATCCCGCAGAACATTCTGAGGAAACAAATTGTCATCACCCCAGGGAGACCAAACTGAGGAGGAGAAATCCTTTGGAATAACAAACTGTTCGGTGCCTGCATCAGGATTCCCCTTAAAAGTTGTAGCTACGGCTTTTGCTCCTGGCAGGAAAGCAACATCGTTCTCAAATACAATCTTTTGTTTCATCAGTAGCAGACTCTTTTGTGATTGAATTCGATGATAAGCCGGATATGCAGCTTTCGCTTCTGGCCGTTTGGCAGAAGAATGTTGCGGGTCGAATTGACCCAGTGCCGGGGATCCTTTGAGACCCTTTCCACTGCCTGGAAGTTCCTCTTTTCAGGAAAGACTTCTTCTCCTTTTTTAGTTTTTACCGAGCATTTACAGGCATCCTTCAACTCGATGATCTCACCGCCCTCTTTTGTTGTCCGGTTTGCAGTGACATATTTAACCTGGAACCGGACTGGTTTACCATGGGCATCCAAGGAGTCCATGATCTCTAAAACATCCCACAGCCGGATAAATTCTGAATTCATGACGGCAATACTACGACCGTAGCAATGAAGAATAAAGGACACTATTTTATCCCCGGCTTTACGACCATAAAAAAAGCGTTCCGGCCTGAGCCGGAACGCCGGAATCTTGACACAAGGAAAAGATTCAGAAGGTGATCTTGTTTTCAGCTTCCGTAATGCTTGTATCGAATGAGGTCTTCAGGAATTCGATGACTTTCTTGATGCCCGGGGTGAAGCTGGTGGTGAAGACATTTCCGTCTGAATCGTTCAGCCGCATCGTGCAGTTGAAGTCATTGGAAGAAATCTGGAAGCGGTCCAGTTCGGAGCGGGTCTGCACCAGCTTGGCCCTCTTCTCGATGACGAGCTGGAGGTTTTCGATCTTGAGGATCTTCTCCATCATAGTCATTTCCTTTTTTGGCTCGGGAGCGGGAATGACCGGCTTTTCGGGTTCAATCTGCAGAACCGGCTTTTTCTCTTCGGCTTTGTTTTCTGTCGGATTGAGGATGGTCTTCACAATTGCCATTTCTTCGGCATTGGGTTTTCCGTTACCCGGTTTCAGTGCGGTGTTCGTTAATTTTGTCATCTTAGATCGCCACTGCCCTGTGGACTTATTTTGGCATCTGGCTCGCCAGGGTTAAAAAAATTTATGCCCTGACAACAAACGGAATGAAAATTCTGGAACAAACGTTCAGGTCACTTCCGTGCAACGGAATGAATGAACCCAACGGGCTGCGGTTCCTTCAGGAGGCAGCGTTTAGTGACACGACATTTTCATGAGTTTAACTTTGCATGGAATTTTGAGTAACAGTGGGTTGGGTTTTGGTACTTTTCGCAAAAGTTCCCCGAAACATGGATTTCTTTTTTCCCGGCGGTTTTTCTTTGTCCGGGACTCCCAAAGAAAAAAAGCAAAATGAAAGGGAGAACCACTTTTGAGAGGTTCTCCCCAGGATCATCTTTATTCGGCCATAACCGGCTCGAGGATTTCTTCTTCGTAAGGTTCAGAGGGAACCTGTTCGTCAGATTTGAGTCCCAGGATATAGTCCGCAGCTTTCTCAGCCCGGGAAGCAGCCCAGAGAATCCATTTCTGGTTATCCCTGAGTTTTGACGCCCAACCTGAGATGTAAGCGGCAGAATTACGGATGTTCATTTCCAGGTGAGCGATCTCGGCCAAAAAAGATGCTCCCAGCTCCGCAACCAGCTCTTCTTTGGAATAGGGTTCATCTCCGAAACGGTTTGAAGTCAGATCAAAACGGTTCAATCTTTTCGGATGGCCTACGCTGTGAACACATTCGTGATAGATCGTCTTATAGAATTCAGATGGGTTTGCAAAGTATTTCATTTGCGGAACCGAGATCATGTCGGCCATCGGTGAATAATAGGCACGGTCGTCCTTGTCCGAGAAATAGATATCCGGTTTGTTTTGATAGCCCGTGATGATCTCTTCAGCTTCAACATGGCTTTCATTGTGCTTTTCTTCAACAAGGCTCTGAAGCTGATCGATCTTTGCAAGACCCTGCTCGTCAAAGTCGGCCTGATCGGTGTTGAATACGTGGAAATACCGCAACAGGAACATCCTTTTGGTTTCCTGGGTCGCTTCATCCTTGTTGACGGACATTTTCCAGAAAACAACGACGGTGGCCTTTTCGCCTTTGCGGACCTTGCCGCCGTTGGCTCTGATCTGCTGGAATGTTCCATAGACCCGGCTTTTGAAAGGATCGGATGAAAGGATCAGCCGGTTGATCCCTCGATAATAATGACCATTCAGGCTTACCGGTGAAGGGATCTGCCAAAGCTTCTTCCAGCTCCCGGCTGTTTCAAGGTTGGCGATGATCTTTTCTGTGATGGATGCATAAATCTGAGTATTGTTCATAAGTGCTGCGCCTGCCCTGGCGACTTGTTATGGCATCTGGCCCGCCGTTTGAATAATTTTTGGCGGGAACACCAAACGGAGCACAAAATTCCGGTGCAAGTGTTCAGGTCACGATTTACTGAAAGGAAATCTGAATGAACCCAACGGGCTGCAGTTCCTTCAGGAGGCAGCACTTAGCGCCGCGAGATTTTGGCGAGTTTAACTTTGACAGGAATTAAGAAAACAACCCCAGGCTTTTAGTGACTTTTTTCAAAAGTTTCCCCGTGATGGATTTCTTTTTTGCCAAGCTTGTTTCTTTGTCTTGGTATCAAAAGAAAAAAGCGGTGTGCGGTCGTAAGCACATAAAAAAAAAGCTGATCCGAAGACCAGCTCTCTTGAGGGAGAAGGACCCTTTTAGAAGGGCACTTCGGACGTTTCCTGCTTTGCAGCTTTGGATTTTTTGGTCTGCTTTTTCGGAGCCGGGGCAGGTTCGCTGACCTGCTCTTCTTCGAGGCGGTTGACGTAAACCGTGTAATCATGGCCGAAATTGTCGGGGTTCTGCAATTTTGCGACTTCCAGAGAGATGTAATCTTCGTCGTTGTATTTGTGAGCGAATTTTACAAGGTCTGCGATTTTCAGGTTGATCTTTATGATTTCAAGACCTTCGACTTTCTTTGCTTTTCCGATGTAGTTTTTTACAAATTTTTTCATGGCTTTGAGTTTTAGAGGTTAATTTATATGCAAGTGCAAATAAGACACTGGAGGGGCACTCAAGGAGGAACTGGAATACCGGAAAGCAATGAGGATATGCCGGGAAAATCCTTGAATGAGTGGAACTGAACCCAGGAAGGGGATTTTAGCTTAGCAGATGAATTGACCGGGAAACAAAGGCGTGAATCTTTGTCAAACAAATCTAGGAAAAGGAGATTACAAGGCAAGGAATTCGTAGATCAGGTAAGGTCAGACGAGTGAGTATCTTTATAAGAAGGTTCAACCTGGAAGGCGTGCAGACCATAATATAATTACACTGCAGCAAAAGCATTTAGGCAGAAGAAACCTAAAGCCGGAAAAGTTATTTTATCAATAGAACATCCTTTGATGTTCTTCCAACCCTTTTCTGAATTTCGAAGAACCTCCATTGGCCGGATGGCGAATATAGGGCGCAACGATTCTCATTTTCAGTAGTGTAGATTCTGCTTTTCGTCCAACGGCCAGAAACTTCTTGATACTGAAAATCTCTATGAGTTCTCTTAAATACTTTTCACCAATTAACAATTCTTCATCCGTTGGCGGACGATTACTCTTGGGGTCCCCTGCTTTATTAGGGTGGAAAGGAAATGCCGGGAACATCAATGGAACATGGCCGACAGAATCCAGCACATTCCAAACAATAGTGGCGCTTGGTTCAGTTATACCGTTAAATTCTATTTTGAACTGTTTTTTGCCGGAATAAAAAGGATGTGTGATCAACGTGCGTTCGGATGAAAAAGGCACCCCGGTCAATTTCATTCCAAGATAACCGGGCGCTTCACTGACTAAAAGAACTTTGGGCTTCAGCTTATACATGAGCAAAAAATATTGAATCAGGTTATTACGCCTGATTTCATTCGATGCCAACGTGTGGGAAAACTGATTGGTTGTGTTCTCAAAAACTTTTTGATGAGCCAGTTCTTCAACGAAGGCTAGTATTCTTCTGCTACTCATATGCTCTTCCGGATTTTATATACTTCCCTTTACTTTCAGTTCTCAATATTTACAGACCTTATTTTCCTTTACAAAAGTAAAGATGGAAGCTCATGTTGGCAAATGTAATTACTCATCGAGCCAGTAAGTTACAATTTGATCGTTTACCTGCCTATATTTAATACCAATTGTTTTGAAGTGTTTCTTTGCACAATCAATCTTTCTTTTCTCATTCGGAAATTGCAACAGATTTGGATTCATGCTACCTTTCGTTTCGCGCACCAACTGTAATTTCGCTTTACCATCTGAATCCAATCTGATAATTCCCCAATCCGGGTTATAATTACCTATGATCTTGGGTATTTTGATTTTAAAATTGGCCGGGAATTTGAAGTAACAAACTATATTACCTTTCAAATCATCCTCTTGTAATCTATTTTGAACGAAACGGCGCTCAACATCAGAATCTGTTTGTATTTGGTCATACAGGCTATTCTTGGAGCCTGGAATTAATTCTCTTTGTGGAAACTCTTTTTCAGGAGGGAAATGTGTTTCCAAATTATTCTTACCATACATTGCCTGAGGTTCAGTGACAATACTGGCTTCACCAACTATCGATGGTTCTATATTAAACTCTAGTTCCCTCACCGACTTCATGAGAGAATATTCAATTCTTTCTGCGATATGATTCGCCAGTTGTTCTGATATCGTTTTTATAAAAACAGATGCGAAACCCTCAGGATTCGTAAATATCTTTACCTTCTTGTTTTCATTGATATTTTTAAATATCGAAACAATTGTTGGTCTGGTTAGACCGATAGCTTTTGAGGTTCTTCCAATTAAATTAAAAACCGGATATGTTTCCTGAACCTGTTGAACTGTCCGTTGGTGTTGCACCACATCCGGATTCCCACTAAAAGAATGAGGTTGTCCTTTGTGCAGCATCACGCCATTGCCAAAATAAACTATTGGGTCTGTGTGATGTTGGTCTATCTGAATGACTTTATATCCTGATAAATTTATATCCCTGCTTTTCCTGCCAAAATCATATCCTACCGGATGCCATTGTTCATATATATCGTTTCGTCCGTTAATATCAGTTATGGACAATTTGATCTTTGCCAAGCCAACTTTAGTTTCAACCAAGATAAAAGTGTAATTTGAAACGACAAATTCACCTCTTGTGATGACAATCTGAGAATCTGGAAAAACTGTACTGTCACTGTTTAACTTTATTGAACAGTGAGAAATCAATTCTGGTGTGTCGATATTGATTGTATAGCTTGTTTGAACAGATAGTGCTTTCCAGAATGCCCGGAAATCAGAACTGTTGAAAATAGGTTCATTTCGTTTAGCCTTGTCTCGTTTGGCTGAAGTTGGTTTTGGAGGTGCTACATCACCTGTTTCAACATATTCACTTTGCAATGAGTTAACATATGCCTCATACGATTCATTTGCGATTACTGTAAGAATATTAACTCCTTCTTCTTTTACCTGTTCGCCTTCTTCATTCCTGGCAAGTCGAAGACCTCTACCTATTTCCTGTCTTTTTCGATTTTCTGACTGTGCTGTATTTAAGGTACATATACAAAAAACATTCGGATTATCCCACCCTTCACGTAGTGCTGAATGAGCAAAGATAAAGGCTGTCTTTTCCGAAAAACTTAACAGCCTCTCCTTATCTTGCATAATAAGATGAAACGCCTCCTTCTCCGCCTCTTGAATTTTCTTTTTATCAGCTGCTGTTGTTCCGGTTGTATCTAAAGTATCTAAAAATGAAGTATCTCCCTTTTTTTGTGCAAAATATCCTTTGTGCACATCTCCAGCATCAAGGGTTTTATAACAATCATCGTTCTGCTTCATTCTATTGAAGGCCGACTCAAATGTTGTCTTGATGAATGGCTCCTCCCCTTTATAATTCGCAACCCTGTCAATAAAAAAAAGCGATAATACTTTAATCCCCTTATCCCTCAGTGCTTTCTGCCTCTCAAAATGAAATTTAATAGTTTCCTCAATTTGTACCCTGAATATCTCTCTTTTAGAGAGTGTGATACTATCTGTGCCTCCAAAACTTAGAACTGATTGATTAGTAAAGATAATTTGATTTGTCCCTGCATTAATCTCCTCAACAATGAAGCCGGCAAAATCAGGATTGTGCGTTTTTGCATACAAATCATCACCTTTTTTGATTTTAATCGACTGCTGATATTTGGTGCCTCCAGAGATAATATATCCCTGAACAGTTGCCGTGGGTAGCCCTCTGTCATTATTGATATTTTCAATAGATAAAGACAAGTTACTATCGTTCAGATTATGTTGCTGGGTGACTCCCAATACTTTAATTTTTTTAACAAGGTTATGCCGAAAAGCATCAACAGGAGAAAGCCGATAAAGAAGATTGTACTTGTCAATGGGTGTCGCACTATAATTAACAGCAAATAAAGGATTAAGGGTTCGTAAGGCTTCTCTTGACAATGTACTTCGATAATTTTGGCTCTCATCTAAAATCAGGATTGGCCGTGTTGACTGAATGTATTGAAATGGCAACCATTCACCTTGCAGTTTCTCAGTTGGTTTGTAAATGATGTTACTTGATTTATTGAAACTATCAATCGTCATCACCATAATTTCAGTGAAGGATGAAGTTGCAAAATTTCTAACCCGACTTATTTGCTGCCCGTCATACTCTGTAAGATGTATATTTTCATTGCCATACAGGGTCTTAAAATGTTCTTTGGTTTGCTTGAATGCCTTAATAGTTCCTTCATAAATTGCCACACTGGGAACAACGACAATGAATTTTCGAAAGCCATACAATTGTTTCAATTCGTGAATGGTACGAAAATATGTATATGTTTTGCCAGTACCTGTTTCCATTTCTATGGTAAAGACTGGAAAACGTACTACTCTGTCATCTATGCCAGAAAGCATAAAGCCATCTTCAAACATTAATGAGGTATTCATGGGAAGATCCGGTTGCAAACCAGCTGATAATTTCAACCCATTGTTGGCATTGATAACCTCCTGATAATTGCCATAAAGCCATTCTTCATCAAAATCGTAAAAATCTTGAATATTCGGAATCACATCATACTCAAGTTGAAAGCTCGAAATATCCTGTGAGAAACCTTTGAATATGCCAACGACACTATCGATTGCCTCTTTTTGATGAGGTTGGCTTGGATCAAACTTGAATTTTAGTGTTTTTGCCATGTTCTAAACTATATTGTTTTAATTAGGCCTTTATCATCCAAACGGACTTTATCTTGATCTGTAACAGCATTATCAAGGCAAATGAAAACATCGTTATCTCCTAATTCAAGTGATTGAATTGTTTCATTCTCAACTTTTTTGTCTAAACATATATAAAGTGCATGTTCACATGAGTCAGATGTCGCTACTTCCACTGAATTTTTCCGAAAGGCTTTACTTTTTTCAATTTTACTATCTAAGGGAAAACCTTCAAGCAATAAAATTTCTGTTAATAGGTTCTCAAGATTCCAATCATCAACAAGTGAACTTTCGTGCTGTGTGAATAAATCTTCTACATGTTTTAAATCTTTACCTGAATAATTTGTCCATGATTTAAAATTCGAAGAGGCTATCTGAAATACTTTAAAACCTATATCAAATTCAGCATATGATTTTTCAAGGATTTTTGAGGCTCGTTTAAGTCTCTCACATGCCACCTCTGAAATATCCTTAAAGCCTTTTAAATATGCTTTATGATCCTTCTCAAGTAATTCAGGTAATTGTACACAAATAAACTTTCGTTTTATTTCGTCTTTTGCTATTTCCATTACTGCTTGCCCAGTTGTACCAGATCCTGCAAAAAAATCTAAAACAATATCATCATCTGAAAAGTTAATTAACGAAATTAATTTTTTAATAAACTCTTTAGATTTTGGAAAATCGAAATAACCTTCCATATTCAATTCTTCTAAATCACTGCTGCCCCGCTTTAAATCAAGCATCAAAGAAGGAATCTTCTCATAGGTCTTTTTCCTTATTTGAGGCATGAAGCGATCTCCTTCAAAATATATTTCCTCAATAAATCCTGAGATTTTTGCTTTTGTGAGTTGACAATTATTCGCAAAGAAATTTCGCATATCATTTGAACTTCGCCATTTTGCTTTCAATCTGACTGGTTTATCTAACAGTCCATTTTTCACTATTATTGGATCTAAATTCTCAATATTTTCAGGACCTCCATCAATTTTTCTTGTTTCATTATAAATTCCGTCTTTAACCTTAAGACATTTTAATCCCGCAGGAAATTCAATTACTGGCATTGTTTGTTTCTCATTACCAACAGTGCCTCTTGAGATAGTATATTTTTGTATGCCCGAAACATTAAAAAACGAAATATCCTTACAGTAGATCAACGTGTATTCATGTTTTGCAACGGTATCATTTGATGCAATCTCACTTGCTTTATTCACAATCATCTCTAATACGAAGTTTTCCTCGCCAAAGATTTCATTCATTAAATGACGAAGATTGAAGACCTCATTCTGATCAATTGAAACAAAGATTACACCAGTATCATGGAGAAGATTTCTACATAATTTTAATCGTGGATACATCATTGATAACCATTTAGAATGATATCTGCCATCCGCTTTAGTGTTAGTAGTTGTCATTTTATTAAAACCATCAATCGCTCCAATAGACCTCAAATACTCTTCTTTGGTTTGAGAAAAATCATCAGAATATATAAAATCCTTTCCTGTATTATAAGGAGGATCTATATAGATCATTTTAATTCTTCCTGAATAGCTTTTTTGGAGAATTTTAAGCGTTTCCAAATTTTCACCTGCAATAAAGATATTGTTTGTTTTATCATTGTATATTCCTTGATCGGGGCAAGGAATTAAAGTAGCAGAGTACTTATATGCTGCTGCCTTTTTAGATTCAAGTTTGCCAGGCCAATTAATGCCATAATGTTCTGTAAGAAACTCATCATCCTCAATATTGTCTGAAAGTAATTCGTAAAGGATATTAAAATCAAGAATATTATCCTTGAATGCTTCCGGAGCAATTTGACGAAGCTGTTTCAACTGTACATCGTTGAATTTGAATGATGGTTGTAATTTTTGAATTGCCATAATCTTTAGTATGGGATTTCCTGTTGTGAATTGATTTTATCTAAATTAATATTTGCAGTAATAAATTCTTCCTGCTCTAGTTCCGTTCCATAGTCTTCAAAATATTTTTTGAAGTTCGATTGTGTTCGAATACCAGAATGTAGAGCGTACTCACGATATGCTTCGCAAGAGAATCGCGCATCACAGTTACGGCAAACACGAGTAGCAAAAATTGCATTAGAACCCTCGATCCTGGACCTTAAGCAATCAAGGGATGGTGGTTCGAAGTTATTTGACTCGATTTTATCAACAATTGCTCCAAAATCTTGTATGGTTGTCTGTACTTTCCCTGGATCTAACGGAATCTCAATAAGAGGGTTCCATTTGGGTAATTCATGTTCAATTCTTTTCAAATCACCTGAAGCGATTGCACTTTTCATTCCAGAAGGAAAGGCAGTCGAAATAATTGCGGTATGATCAAGTTTGTTACCCCTAAGGCTTTCATATATATAAGCATATACATTCAATTGCTTCTCGTAAAGAAATTTATTACCAGAGATATAATCCGGATCATGTGTTTTTATATCATACATCCAAACTTCATCATCTTCCCTAACGATATCTACAATTCCTTCAATGGTAAATCTTCTTCCATCAGGAGTAAGCTGGTCGGGCAAAGTTAATTTTACCTCAGTATCCGTTACCTTCTCAGCTACAGAACGCATCTTCCGGTAATAGTATAGAACCTGAGTTAAGGCAGACTGGATAACGTCCGGTGTTAAAGCATGACCGCCCTCCAACTTGAGCATTTCATAATTCTGCTCAAAGATTTCCCTAATTCTATCTTCAATCTCTTTCGGCGTCATACTGTGTGGCTTTTTTACGCTCATTGATCAAAAGATGGTGCAAATCTTCGATGGTTTGGTGCACAAGACTGCCAAACAACATTGTTTGAGAACGGCTTGCTACAAAACCATACTTCCGCATGATCATATATTGACGAGGGCATTTTGTATAGTTCAAATAGTCTGCAGTATAAGAGTATGATTTGCCTAAATCTTCCTTCTCAAATGTTGCAACAGGCAGGCTACTTAAATCAAAATCAGGTATGGATGTCAGATTATTTGCACAAATGAAAGTTTTAAATTCTTCTGTTGCATATAGTTGGTCAGCTCTTGGAATACTATTTTCACTTCTTGTCGTTGAAATTCTTGGTAGCACCAATAAATTTTTAGCCCTGCTCAATGCGACATAGAACATTCTCATGTTGTCAAATTTGGAGATCTTCTCCAATGGCTCACCTCCTTTTTTCAGAAGGGTTCTAACAATCAATTCTTTTTGGTCTGCACTTCTTTCTCTCTTATCCAGACTACCCAGAACAACAACAGGAAATTCAAGGCCCTTCGATTGGTGAATTGTGAGAAATGAAATTCGGCCTTTGGGAAATGGGTCTTCTGCATCCTCATATTCAGCTTCACCTAACCTATATAAGGCATAGGTATAAGATGAAAAAAGACTGTGGGCAAATTTATCTTCATTCATATATGACGCTGTAATCACTGGGGAGTATTCTTCCATGAATCGGGAAAGGTACTGAGTAATTAGGCCCAGATTACATATAGGTCCCTCATCAGTTCCGTTTTGTGCTAATGCGTACATTTCTCGAAAATAACGGAAGCCAGTGATTTGATAGAACAAATCTAGTACTGACCAGTCAACAGATGTCGAACGATTTATGATGTATTCTATTGAAAATGGTTTGTTCTCAATTTCCCGGTTCCTAACTATATCTGTAAAGAACTTGTTGGAAAGGTATTTCTTTCCCTTTGCAGATAATCCAGTGGCTTCCGCAAATGTTCTAATCATCGAATATTTGAAGGGATCTTTGATATTCAGTTTTGCTTTAACGGCAACCCTCATAAGTATTGCATAATCATTTGCAATCAATGCAAGGTCTGCCTTACGATCAGCTACATATTGTTTTAGCAATGGGTCCTCATCACATAACCGATTCGCAATTCCAATGCATTCGAACATCCAAATCCTGAATTGTTTTAGGCTTTGGTTTTGTGTATCATGGTAATGAGGGCGTTCGAAAATCAATAAAAACAGTCCCCATATCGCCATTGCCTCATCGACCTCCAGAAAACGACCAGCTCGTGGAGCGTAAATTCTTAACTCATTGGGTTTTCCAAAGAGTCTGTACTTCGAATTAATTGCTTCAAATGCTTGCCGGAAACCATCAACCCGAACATTATTTTTCATTGCAGGAAATAGAAAAGCACATTGGGAATAGTCTTCGATCTTACCATTCAACTTTAACTTATAGACAAATTCTGCTAATTCCATGTAAACGTCTACACCCCTGCTATGTGATGAAACAATCACGGAAGGATTTGTATCAGTGCTATTTGCTTTAATGTTTTTATCATGAATTCGATAATGCCCTTTTAATGGCTTCGCTTTTTTCCAGTCTGTTAGGTTTATAAAGCTTGTGTATGTATCAACGATTCTTTTTCGAGAGCGATAATTAATATCCAGGTCAATACGCTTTGGCTTAACACCTAAAGCATTTAAGCATCGATCCTCAAACTCTACCAGGTTTTCAACTGTTGCCCCCCTGAAACGGTAAAGGGCTTGGTCATCATCACCAACAACACAAATGTTCTTATTTCCTTTGGCAAGACTGAAAAATATCTTCTCTTGAATAGCATTGGTGTCCTGATATTCATCAATGATAACATGTTGATAAACAGAAGAAGCTTCCTCGAAACAAATAATTTGATCATATGCTGCTTTTTGAAGCAATGAGAAATCAACTTGTTTAATTAAGGGATGGCTATTTAAATCATCTAAATATGCTCTATACATTTTGAGCATTTTAGAAAGAATTGGATCAGTTGTACGGCAAGTATCAGGATTCAAACTTTCTTCGGAAAAGCGATTGAATAAACCTATAATACTTGACACCGCATTATGTCTCGATTGGCTTGCAAAACCAATGAAATAATTATTTATCTCTTGATTTGCGATATCCTCATCAGAAAAACCACCTGCAAGACAAAGTTGTGCCCAAAATCTCCTATTGTAAAGTTTAAAGTATTGTGAAAGTGCATCCATCAGTAATGGAGGATGCTTTCTGGCTCCTCCTTCTGAGAACCTTCTATCTGTAATGAGTGATTGGCAAATCGAGTGAACAGTACCTAATGCCATTTTGGAAATGTCGTAAGGTTGACCCGTTTCATTAGTCACAAGGCCCAATAAGGTCTTGAGTCCTTCTTTAAGTTGCAATGCCGCTTTCTCTGTGAAAGTAGACAGAAAAATATCTTCTGGCTTAACTCCATGAAAAACAATAAGATTTAATGTGCGCCAAAGCAACACTCTCGTTTTTCCTGAGCCTGGACCAGCAGTAAGGAACAAGGGCCCATCTACATATAAGATAGCCTCTCTTTGGTTTTCATTAGGTTTGAAGTTCCTAAGATTCCAAAAATGTTCAATCGAATTATTTCTTTTCAATATTTTGGGAGGATTGGTCGCAGAAAGAAAACATTCTGTAAAATTAAAACATTCCTAGTATCTTCAAGTTCAAAATTATAAAATCTGATTGACCTTTGAAAAAGACCTAGATTATTAAAAAGCCCCGGTCTCCCGGGGCAAAAATCTATATTGTGCCTTCATCAGCAAAGGAATAAAACCGGTCATCACCTATGATTATATGATCCAGAACAGCAATATCCAGTAAAATGCCACATTCTTTGATCTTTTTTGTGATCTTCTGATCTGCTTCGCTGGGCTGGATGTTGCCTGACGGATGGTTATGACCGAGAATCAAACTGGAAGCATGATGATCAAGCGCAATCTTATAAATCTTCTTCGGGTCCACCACTGTACCGGAAACTCCACCTTCGGATATCCGTACTTTTTTGATGACCTTGTTTGCCTTGCTCAGCATTAAAATCCAGAATTCTTCGTAAGGAAGGTCGCCGATCAGGGATTTGAAGATTTCGAATGCATCTGTACTTCTTGAGATTTTGTCTTTGAGAATAACTTCGGATTCGTTTCTGCGGCGGGCAAGTGCAAACATGGCATATATCTTCACAGCCCTTTTCTGACCGATGCCCTTGATCTTCTGCAAGTCGGAAACGCTTATCTTCCAGAACTCGCAAAGACTATTTCCACAGCGGGAAAGCAGGTTCCGGGCAATTTCAAGTGAGTTTTCGCCTGAAATCCCGGAACCGATGATGATGCTCAGGAGTTCCGCATCTGAAAGACTGCCGGAACCTTTCATCAGCAGCTTTTCACTGGGAAGGTCATCTTCAGCCCAAAGTCGCATCGGGATTCGGTTTTCGTAATGTTCGCCGTTTTCCATGGCGAAATCGGGAGTTGTGTTAGTTTTTTTCATAGGATGATTGGTTTTATATCAGCCAGTTGGCCGATGGTGAGTAAATGAAATTTACCCGGGCAGAATGCGGAGTGAAAATTTTCAGCAAACATTCAGGTCAGGATTTTCGTAGAAAATCTGAATGAACCTGGAAGGCGACAGTTCCTGCAGGAGGTCGTGTTTAGTGCAAAATATTTTCATGAGCATAACTTTGTGAATTTCATTTAGGTCACCGTGTGTGGGAGGCACTCATTTTGGATCTAAGCGAGCATAAAAAAAAGCAGGAAGCTTTCGCTTCCTGCCCTGTTTGATGATGTTATTTGCTTTTCTTTGAGAATTGCGCCTGGAACTCTTTCAGTTCCCAGTCGAATTTCATAGGATCTGAAGCAATGAGATCTTCTGTGTAACCTTCGTAGTAAATCTG
>Ga0172374_1001443_pt1 | contig 15871 bp, 12 predicted proteins | sample LakKiv3m_FD_114536 | JGI IMG/M metagenome (GOLD analysis project Ga0172374, IMG submission 114536) | Freshwater microbial communities from Kabuno Bay, South-Kivu, Congo - kab_092012_10.3m | ecosystem: Environmental > Aquatic > Freshwater > Lake | place: Democratic Republic of the Congo... | reverse complement strand
TTCGGGAAGGAAAAACTGCAGGAGTTTGAATCGACATTGGGCTGGAACCTTGCTCCCGGGAGGAGTTTCGAAAGAGTATATCAGCTCCCTCTGGCACAGGTTGAATCGGAATGGCTGCAAACCCTGGTGGAGAGCCAGGAGGCTCCGCCTGAGACAGCATTTGTTCGCCTGCCGTTTGATTTTCTGGTTTTCCTGCGATGGCTGGCGATGGGGATCGTCATTGTGGTTCCACTCACACTTCTGATCCGGTGGCTGATCCGACTGTTGTCCCGGGTATGGAAACGAACAAGTTAACAGATACGCTGACTGCCATTGTATTATCGTTCGCCAAACATGATCTCCGGGCCATGGGTGAAAGCACTTTTCACCGTTGCCTTTCTTTTTCTCCTGGGCAACCCCTCTCTTGCCCAACGGCAGAACAGGTATTTTTACGGCAGGGTCATTGACCGGGAGACCCATTATCCCATTTCATCAGCCAATATCACCTTTACCGGAACCAGTCTGGGTAGCTCCACCAACAGCAGGGGAGAGTTTTCTTTTTTCATCGACACCATCCCGGTTTACATGATCGTAAGCCACCTGGGCTACGAGACCCAGCGTATCTGGCTGGACAATACCTCCGCTTCCCTCGCCGTGATGATGAATCTAAAGGCAAAGACGCTCAAAGAGGTGGAGATCAAGGCGGTCAACGAGCCTGTACCCTTTTTCAAGGATCGCCAGTACGCAGTTCTCGACTATGCGGTGGACAGTAATTTCGTCTATCTCCTGATCTACCGGTTCACACGGGCAGAGTCGGAACTGATCTGCCTTTCGATCTCCGGCGATACCGCTTCCTGCTCGGGATCGCTGCACTTCCGCCCGCAGTCGTTGTTCCACGATTGCCTGGGGTTTATCCATGTGCTCAGCAACGATTCCTCCTACCAGATTTTTCGCGACTCCACCCTCCTCAGGCTCATCTACCCGACAGCCATCGACCGGTTTAACCGGACCCTCTCCGAATGCGTGGCCTCTGCAGGCGATTTGCTCTTCTTCAGGAAAGAGAGCCGGACCAAGCTGGAAGTGGAGTTTTATACCGTCAACCGGATCACCAGTGAACGCCAGCACCTTACCAATGCCAGTGATGAGGAAAAGATGTCGATGCTGCGAAGAAACAGTGATGGACACATGGGAAACGACAATGCCCTCCTGATGATGTCCAGCATCCCGGAGGGGAGGGATGCCTTCCAGGAATGGATGTGGGTGACGAAGATCCTGTACAAGCCAAACACCTCCACCCTGCATAAAATCAGCGACAGGCTTTGCGTGTTCAATACGGCTGATTACACGCTCGAACTCTATACCCTGTCAGGGGAATTTACCTCAAAGCTCAAGATGCAGGTGCAGGATACCCGTGACGGGCGATGGACCACGGAGATCTATATTGACGAGATTGAGGGAAAAGCCTATACATCCTTTCTGAAAAACGGTCGGATGACGATTTACCGGATCGACCTGAACAACGGGGATCTGAAGAAGGTCATCAGCGCCTCCCACATGTATCCGCAGAAGGTCAAGATCCACAACCGCTTTCTGTTTTACCTGTATGATATCCCGGGCAAAGGGGATAATAAGTACCTCTTCCGGCAGAAGCTGTAATGATCAGAACTGATTAGTTGGTTTTTATCACAGGGGAGGTTATTTCTTTATCATTCACTTTCAAACTGACGATATACGTGCCGGATACCGCTATGGTCCCTTCGCTGGTTGTCCCGTCCCAGATATATTTCTGAATCCCTTTTTGCCCGATGGAATCAACTAACTGGCAAATTGTTTTTCCATGGATATCCAGGATGGTCACTGAAAAATGGCCTGGGGCCGGGAGGGTAACGGATATCATCGTTCCGGTGGTGAAAGGATTGGGATAACAGGCCAGCATGATCTTATCCTGACTTGAAGTTTCCGATCCGGGCTCAGTAGCGGTGATCAGAGAATTTTCCTACCATCGAAGGTCATCTGTCGAATAATCCGCCCCCAAGATATCGAGGTCACCATCCGAATCAAGATCGATCGGAAAGATCGTGATCATATCGTAGGCGGTGGAGCAAAACACCTCCTTGGTGAAGTTCTGATTGCCGTCATTTTCGAAAAGAGCAACAAAGCCCCCGATCCAGGCGATCGCCAGGATATCCAGGTCATTGTCCTGGTCGATATCGGCGGCCGTTTGGTAGCGCGGCCAGTACCAGCCCGTTTTGACCGGATGTTCGGTGAAGTGTTGGTTTCCATCGTTTTCAAACCAGGAGACCTTATCCCCGGGGGAAACGGTCGTTGCCAGGATATCGGTGTCGCCGTCTCCGTCGATATCCAGATCAGAATGATCGAAATGATTCCGAGCCATCACAAAGGTCGCGGTGGTCCATCCTTCAACCACCGTTTGCTGGGTGAAGTTCCCTGCGCCGTCATTTTCAAACCAGTAGATGGCATTGGCCTGATTGGAAGCGACCACAATATCGAAATCATCATCTCCGTCGATGTGGGCGATATCCACCACATTCGCATGAGGGAAGCCGGTAATAAGCTGATGCTCTGTAAACTGCTGATCACCGTCATTCTCGAACCAGCAGACATAGCCCCCATCAAAACTGGAGGCCACAAAGTCCTGGTCTCCATCGCCATCCAGGTCGGCGCCCGCGATCCCGCAGGCATTGTTGTAATCATTCAGGATGATATGCTCGGTGAAGAGGTCGCTGGTCTGTGAGAATGCCGGGTCAACAAACACGATCACACTGGACAACAGCAGAAAAACTGGCAGCAATGGATTCGTCGTTAAGGATAATGATTTAGTTTTCATAGGGGAGATTTTCATCAGGTTTTCTGCGAAGTTATGGCAGAAACGGGGGGATTTCTTGGACTGTTAGACGTAGTCCCCGGAAGTATAGATAAACGCATAAAACCATAGCCAAAAAGGAGGCATGTTCATGCTTATCCGGTCTTGGTATCTTCCCGGAAGGGAATATGGAAAAGACAGGGTTATTTTCAAAATGTTTGGTTTTTACATTGGATGTTTTATCTTTGACATACATTGAAGCGTGAGATACCCGGGGATTGGTTCAATTTTATGAGACAAATACCGATGAGGCTCCCCAAAAAACAACTCTTTTCAGCTTTCTTTCTTTTTTACCTAGTTTCCGGATTTTCCGAGACAGTACCTGAAAACCTGGTAGCTTCGAAAAAAACAGTATCGTTCATTGAGAACAAAGGCCAGATCATTGACCAGGATAACCTCCCGAACCCGGATGTGCTGTTCCTGCTGAACAATCCCGGGATGAATGTCCAACTTCGCCGTGGAGGTTTCAGTTATGACCTCTATTCGGTGACCTATCCGGATATGTCAGCAGACTCCACTTCTGAATTCGGGTGTCCGGCATCTCGGAGCGAAGAGGAGATCACGCCTTGGCGTGACGGCATCCGGCATCCAGCATCTGAGATCCGCTTCCACCGCATCGACCTTGATCTGATCGGAGCCGATCCCTCCTGCGGGATCACGGCATCCGGAGCCTCTTCCGATTTCTTGAATTATTACACTACAGGCACACCGGCAGAGGGGGTCACTTTTGTGCGGCATTACCAAAAAGTGGTGTATGAGGGGATCTATCCGGGAGTTGACCTGGAGTTTGTATACGATGAGGCCACGGGATTCAAATACAACTTCATCCTCCATCCAGGTGCAGATCTGAGTGCCATCACCCTGCGCATCAAAGGCCCCCTGTCAATTGCGGAATCGGATGAAACCCTGTTGCTTGAGACCGTTTTTGGAACGGTGAAGGAATCCATCCCTGAAAGTTACCTGCTGGATGAAGGGGACCACCGAAAGGCGGAAGCCCGGTTTTACCGGATCGGGGAGAATCTCTTTGGAGTCAGCATAGTGGAACCTATCCCAAATGGAATGACGCTGGTGGTGGATCCGGTTCCTGACAGGTTATGGGCTACATACTGTGGGGGAAGTGGTCTTGATGAGATTCGTGAATGTATCATGGGAGGAGGGGATCTCTATGTATCTGGCAAAACGGCATCAAGTTCCAATATAGCGACAACAGGATCTCATCAGGCAACGATTGGAGGGAATGATGACGCTTTTTTAGCCAAATTCAATTCGGAGGGCGTCCGCTTGTGGGGAACTTATTATGGTGGAAGTTCCAACGACTTTAATGCGTGGTGTGCATATGATCCAGGTGGGAATATTTTTTTATCAGGCACCACCAATTCTGTGAATAATATCTCAACTCCTGGTGCTCACCAAGAGGTATTCGGCGGGGCATATGATGCTTTCATAGCGAAATTCACATCTGATGGTATTCGGTTGTGGGGCACTTACTACGGAGGAACTGGCATCGATGATAACTGGGGGTGTAAAGTAATGGGAAATAGCAGTGTGGTCATGTCGGGCACAACTTATTCAGATTCAGGTATTTCAACTCCCGGATCCCATCAGGAGACGAAATCCAATGCGAATGATGGATTTATTGTTTTGTTTACTCCTGGGGGGGTAAGACAATGGGGAACTTACTATGGAGGAAATGGGAGTGAGGCTGAATTTAGATGCAGCAATAATTCCACTGACCAGATCTATGTTTATGGAAGAACTTCCTCTGCAAATAATATTTCAACCTCAGGGTCACACCAGGAAACAATTGGAGGAAATTATGATGGATTCCTTGTAAAATTTGACACATCATGCGTACGGCAGTGGGGGACTTATTATGGAGGGACACTTATTGATGGCGCGCTCGATTGTGTTTCGCTTCAAAATGGAGATTTATTGATATCAGGATACACAATTTCGTCCGCCGGAATTTCTACTGCCGGGGCATATCAGGAGATCATAGGGGGAAGCTTTGATGCTTTTTTTGCGAAGTTCAATGATGCTGGAGTTCGCCAATGGGGAACCTATTACGGAGGGGCACAAAATGAATTTGGCAATTCGATCTCCCTGATCGATTCTTCATTCATTCTGTTCATCGGATCAACCTATTCATCTGACAACATTGCCACTGTCGGAGCATATCAAGAGTCATTAGCGGGGGCTAGGGATGCTTTCATGGTCAAATTTGACAGCGCCTGCAACCGGGAATGGGCAACATACTACGGGGGAACAAACGATGAAGAGGGTTTTACCAGCGATGTCATTTCAGATAGTGTTTACTTCTTAGCTGGCCGGACACAATCCATGACTGGCATCTCTTCTCCGGGAGCTCATCAGGAGGTATTTGGCGGTATTGAGGATGGATTCATTGTTCAATTCACCGAGTGCATACCTCCCGGGAGTACCGGCCCCATCACTGGCTCTGACGAAGTATGTGAAGCCTCTTCCGGCCATACCTATTCCATCGACCCGGTCCTGCATGCACTGGATTACATCTGGACGCTTTCACCGGGCGCCACGATCATTTCTGGGGCCGGCACCACGACCATCCAGGTGGACTTTGCCTCCGGCGCCACCTCCGGAGAACTTTCCGTTTACGGTGAGAATACCTGCGGGCACAGCGATACGGCCACCCTTGATATTACAGTGAATCCTTTGCCCTATGTGGCGTTTGTCTTGTGCGACACCCTGACCTCCCGCGACGCCCAGCCCATCCTGTTGCGGGGCGGCATCATCCCCGGAGGGGACTATTCCGGACCGGGTGTGGCTGCCGGCTATTTTGACCCTGCTGCCTTACCTGCCGGAGAGGATACAGCGGTGATCCTGTATACCTATACCTCAGGCGAAGGATGCATTGACTCGGTAACTCGGGTGATTACCGTGCTGGATGCCCCGACCTTTACCTGCGGTGCCCCGGTGACTGATATCCGTGATGGCCAAACTTATCCTACCGTGCTGATCGGCACCCAATGCTGGATGAGCGCCAACCTCAATTTCGGCGACCGGATCGATCTCTCATCCACTCCGTTGGACAACTGCAGCCCTGAAAAATATTGTTATGAGGACGATTTTGTCAGTTGTAATTTAAAAGGCGGCCTGTATACCTGGGATGAGGTGATGCAGTATGTGACAACAGAGGGGGCACAGGGAATTTGTCTTCCCGGATGGCATGTGCCAACCGAACCGGAATGGCAAACCCTTTTTGACCAGTTCAGCGGACAGGCATATGCAGGCGATGCCATCAAAACGGGGGGAGCCTCCGGCCTCGAAGGATTACTTACCGGGGTGGAGTTCAACTACACGGAATGGCATTTTGCCGATTCCACCGGATTCTTCTGGTCTTCTTCATCACATGGTATTGAAAAGGCATGGGCCCATGGGATCCATATCGTGAACCACGGCGTCTCCTTTTATCCAAGCAACAATTCCAACGCCTTCTCTATAAGGTGCCTGAAGGATTGACAGGTCATCCGCTAGTCCGGGTTATCCAGCTTCAGGAAGGTGAAGCGGTCCATTTGGTTATTTCGCATAATGTACCAATCTCCTGTGAGGAAAGGCCCTCCCGATTTTACCAGGAGATCACAGAACCCGTCGCCGTCGAAGTCGGCTGCACGGAGGGAATAATCCCCCTGAAAGGATAATCCTCCGTCGAGGGGTTTTGCAAAAGCAAAATCATGTTGATTGAGCAGGATGTCGGTATTGCCGTGAAGGTATATATTCAGGTATTTAACGCAGAGATCCGAATAGCCGTCGGCATTGAAATCTCCTGCCAGGAACACACCCCCTCCGCTGTCCACCTCGGGTAGCAGGAGATCGTTGAAGGATCTGTTCAGGTTGATCGCCGAAACATTGAATATTCCCTCCCCGGTTCCGGAGACCCAGAGAAGGTCATCCCGGCCATCTCCGTCTGCATCACCTGAAAGAAGTTCAATGAAATCTCCCCTCGCCGGGATGGTGAGATTCCCGAACATTCCTTCATCCTCCTGGAAACGGAGATTTCCTTCATTCCTCAGGAAATGGGTTACCAGCCCCTCCTTGATGGAGTACCTGTACATACACAGATCATCCAGGCTGTCGCCATCGAAATCGCCGGCCAGCAGCCTGAAATCGCCGAGACAGGCAGCTTCGTCACGGCCCACATCCACAGTAGATCTCCGGGAAAACTGAAGGCTGTCGTCGTTCAGCCATACTACCCATTTTCCCTTCTCTTTCCCGCTGATAAACTGGACCAGGAGATCGGCCCGGGAATCCTGATTGAATTTCCCGGCAGTGAAGCGGATCATGTCGAAATATACTTTTATATATACGGTTCCTGAAGGGGAGGATGCAGGATCAGGCATTGATATGGGTTTTGCCGAAAGGAGGTTGAACTCTTCGGCAAATTGCTCCATGTCTTTCCCGGGGATGCCGATGATCATGTAATCATAATAGCCGGTCAGGGGATTATGTTGAACCTTTTCAACCGATGCCCCTGTTTCGGTGAGGAGTGCGGTGATCTTTGCGTCGATGGCCTGAATCTCTGGGAACCCGGCAGATCCTTTTCCTTGTTTCTCCATGTTCGGAAGAAAGCTGACCTCAGTGGCTTTTCTCCAGGGTCGCTCTATACCGTTTACGATGACCAGGATCAACAGGATGGCGGCTGCAGCGCTGACTGCCACAACGGCTTTCCAGTGAACAGGCCTCCGGGAGACCGTTGTTCCTTCTGATTCCAGCGCATCAAGAACCCTTGCCGAAAAGTCCTCCGGAACATCGGGTTCCTCAGCTGATTCGGCAAACGTTCGGTAGCAGTTCAGGTTTTCGGCAAGCTCCCGGCATGCCGGGCATTGCTGGAGGTGCTTTTGCATCTCTTCCCTGATGGCAGGGGGGATCTCCCGGAGATCAAGCGGAAGGTATTTTTTTGTTTCCTTGCAGTTCATGTCTTTAGGTACTCCTTCATTTGTTTGGCTATGGCCAGTCTGCCCCTGGACAATGTTGACCTGACCGTCCCCAGGTTCATATTCATAACGGAAGCGATCTCTTCATAGGTTTTTCCCTGGAAATCTTTCATGATTACAACAGACCGCTGCCTATCCTTAAGCCGGGCGATGATCTGTTGAATGACACTGCCCAGTTCCTTGTTCAGCAGCTTTTTTTCGGGGTCACCCGACTGGTCAGGAACATCGTGTGACAGCGAGGTTCCTTCTTTATCAACGGGATGCCATGTTTCCATCTCTCTGATTCTTTTATTTCGGACCCATCGTGCATGGCTGGCACAGGTGTTTGCCATGATGCTGTACAGCCAGGTAGAAAATTTCGATTCTCCCCTGAAGTTCCCGATATGCCTGAACACCTTGATGAAGATATCCTGGGCGATGTCTTCAGCATCCCGGGAATTTCCGGTATACCGGTAGCAGAAGCCGAAAACGGTGCTCTGGTATTTATTCACCAGTTGGGCAAAAGCTGCACGGTCATGCCGCTCCCTGATCTCACGGACCAGAAGGGCATCAATATCTTTGTTGTTTGATGCGGATGCAACCATCTGTACGTCAAAGATATTCATTTATTTTTTACCCAGGGATCAATCTGTCTTGACCAGCAGTTCCGGATCAGCGACCCAGACTGCGAAATAGGGTTGTTCAGCGCTCTTTTCCCGCATCATAATGAGAAAGGGATGGTTGATGATCAGTGTCTGGGGGCCGGGTCCTTTTTTCAGGACGATCTTCGCTTCCGAGTCGGCAAAGGCTCCGCTTTCTTTATCCGCCGGCTGACGGCTTCGATCGTCTCTTTGAGTGAGTTTTCCGGGGAGCATTGCGCCAGGATGATCTCATCCTCTTCCCCGGGGTTGCTGATGCGGATGATGAAATCACCGTCATTCTTCGGATCGATCACCCTCACCATCTCCCTGATCCTTTTGTGCTGTTCGCTGGTTCCTGCCGACCAGATGCCAAAACAGGCTACATCTGAAACGCTGCTTCCGCTGTAAAAAGGGAAAGGCTGGCTGAAGGTCTCGAAGGGTGTATTGAAGCTGACGATCTTCTTCAGCGCTGCATAGCAGATGATGTTAGAGGGATCTTCGGTGTAAGGTGACAGATCAACTTCCCGGTTGAACTTCTCGCGGAGCTGGCCGGTAATTTCCTTTTCAATCCCGTTCCCGACAAATCCTGCCAGGCTGACCGAATGGCCGGAGCTGACCGGTGCAGGATCCGAGCGGTTCAGGCAGTTGACCAACGGCAGCTCTTTCCTTACCCTGACATCGCTTTTCAGAATATCCCTCTCCAGCATCTTCCATGCCAGCCCGAAGGAGGAGGCGTAGACGATGTTTTGTGTTCCCTGGAGCGGCACCTCCGTGCAGGGGGTGATGGTGGTATGGCTGTAATTCTGGGCGTGGTTGTGAGAACAGGCCAGGAGCAGCATACAGGCACTTAACAATGACATGTGGCGGGTCATTTTTTTCCTTTTCATCATAGTTTTTATTTTTTATGACACCGGCGCTTTAGTAAAGTTCCACCGGGAGGGAAAAAAATTACCTGGAGGGTTCAGCAGAGTGCAGTTAATTCGCCAGCCAGATCTCTTTGATGAATTTCCTCGTGGAAGGAATGGTCATCTCCTGGGCTCCGCTGGTTTTTGTTATCGTGGAGGCGGTTCCGTCGGAGATGATTTTCACCAGGATCCCGTTTTTATAGTCGAAGTAGAATTGATCGGTCCCAGATACCTCACCGGTTGTTTTGGTGCCGATGCCGTTCATGTTCCCTTCTCCCAGGACAATGCCTGAAAAGGGGACCGTCACTTTCGCGCATTCATGTCCGTTGACTGTTTCATACCCCTCCAGGGTGGCGGTGCAGTTGACACAGAGATGCAACCAGTTCTCTCCGGATTCTTCTTTTATGGTATCCGCGTAATTCCAGGAGTCACCAGGCTTGACCGGTTTTCCCGGCAGGTCAGGGAAGAACGACTGGAATTCCGGTGCCAGGTTGCGTGTCTCGCCGCCCAGGTTGAAGGTGATCGCCTCAGCTTGTGTGAAATCCAATTCTTTCCCCAGGGAGGTCAGCCGGATGGAAAACTGCCGGCCAATGACATCACTCATATCCGGGGTGAAATCCTTCATGGGTGTCTTCAGGTAGATGTACATGGTGTCGATGGTGATCTGCAGTGTCATGTGATCTGATGCCGGTTGAACTGCCCGGATGGAATACTCCTGGTAACTTTTCAGGTTGACATCGAACTTTTGTCCCATCACTTCCACCTTCTGCAAGGCATCTCCCGTTGAAATATACCTGAGCGGCTGAGATTCAGGCATCCGGTAGGATAAGATCAATCCTTTCCTGGTATCTCCCCAGAGGTTCTTTTTAGAGGTACATCCCGGGAGGAGGATAAGGCCGGAGAAGAGAATCCCGGCCAGGATGAAGAGGTTCCCAATTGCTTTTGTTTTCATGGCTTATTGAATTTAATTGGTTATTTTTTCAGTTTCAATCACTCCGAAGCCGATCAGGACCTCCACGATGTCGAGGATCTCCGAAAGGCTCGATGGATCCACCTCCGCTTTTTCAATGATGCTGCTGATGGATTGAAAACCGGCACTGGGAAAAGGAAGGTGAAAAAGAAATTTCCCCTGGGCGATGGTCAGGTTGATCCGGCGCTCAGTCCGCTCACGACCCTCACCGATCCAGATCACCACGTTGCTGATATACTGGTTGTTTCGTGAAGTTGTAAATCGTACCCCTGCGTTTTTTCGTTCCCGGATCATCAGGCTCATTCGGTCTTCCTCGGTGGGGAGTGGGAATAATGGTCCCAGGTCAAGCTCCATCGTGATTCTCCGGGCCTTAAGGGTATACCTGTAGTAGGGTCGTTTCTTTTCATACACCTCCTCCTTTTCAAGAAAGCCCAGGTCGCTCATGGCCTCCAGGAAGTCCTGGACGGTCTTGATGTGCAGTTCCAGCCGTGAAGCTGCTTCAGAGGCCGAGATGCTTCTATAGGTGGCCAGCAGCCTGAACAGATCTTCGGCGTAGTCTTTCGAGAGGCAGGATCCCAGTATGGCAGCTTGTGAGAAGTCCATCGTTCAGCAGATATAAATTCTAATGGGTCGATTTGAGGTCATTCAGGATTTCTTTCTGTTTATTTTCACGCCAGTATTGATAATAACGGATGAACAACATCCCGAGGTTCATGCAGAGCTGATCAAATGCATAATTATCCTGGTATTTCAGGTAATCCTCCCGGGAGATATTCGCAGTCACATTTCCGTTGACATGGAAACAGACATAAGTCTCTTCGGAGGAGTACCTGTCGGCCATGATCAGACTGAACCGGGAATGGGAGAGCCATTTCAGTTGCCCGGTCATACCCAGGTAGATCACTCCGCACAAACCGGTAAAAAGGAGGATGCCGGGCACCGTGATCCAGCTGGGATCAATGACATGGCGGAATACAATGCATCCGATCGCCAGCCGGGCAGGAATACCAAGTGATCTGCAGAAGGCGGCGAGCAGCCTCGAGTGACCTCCGCATTCGGCTTCTCTCTGCTGAAGGGTCCCCAGCGCTGATCCCCCACCTGGGATCGCCCCCTTGATCTCTGTGCCGACCCAGCGGCTGAGTTTCTTCACTGCTTCCCAGGAGTTTTGATCACCGGTTCCAACGATCGCTCTGGCTTTGGACCGGATATCAGGATGGTCCGATTCAATCAGGAACCCGGGCTCCAGGTAAGGTTTCAGAAGCGAATCCAAGGGATAGTCATAGGGAAACCCAGGAGCGTTGGTTCCGTCATAGGGGATTCTCCGGATCTCAAACACCCCGTCAACGACATTGTCCTTTACCGTTCCTTCGAATGACTGCCCCCTGTTGTTCAAGTCACCGGCTGACAGTGATTCACCTGCTGAGTTGGCCACCATCTCCACTTTCATGTTGTCAAGCTTCCGGAAATCGGATATGACTTCATGAACCGGGTAAAAGAGGAGATCATCCAGGCTGGAGAATTCAAGCCGGTTCATGATCTTCCTGTCCGACAGGAACGTGCGGATCCCACTTGTCTGAAGGAACTCCTGGATAACCAGTCCGGATTCTTCGTCCACCCAGATCTCGCCGTGTTCACCTGACGAATGGTTGATCTCCCTTAAACAAAGACAATGGTAAACCATCCCGGCAACCTGAAACGTTTCTCTGCCCTTCCACCCATAGTCCCATGTGTCAACGGTGGCTTTGGGCTCATTCCGGACGTTCGTAAGCATCGGTTTCCCCATCAGATGCATCCGGAGGTGGTTGTGCTGAGTGAGGTGTGACAGGGTTCCCTGATCCGTCTGTACGGCGACCTGCGCCATCTCTTTATACCCATTGATCCGGCCATTCATTTCTATGCCGTAAAAGAAACGGGAAACAGGGCCTGTTTCCTGTTCAATGGCCGGTGCCTGTGTCCGCTGACAGGCACAGGTCAGGATGGCTGAACAGAACAGGAGGGTATTTAGAAACCGCGGTAATTTCATGGTCAATCCGGATTTTCGCCCGACTGGATCTTTTCGAGTATCTTTTTCCCGTTTTCATTATCAGGATTCAACTCCAGGGATTTTTTATAGTTTAGAACAGCCAGTTCATTGTCCCCTTTTCTCATATAGGCTTCTCCCAGGCTGTCGTATGTGTTGAAGGAATCGGGGTGATCGCTGACGTTGAGTTTGAACACCTCAATCGCCTCGGCGATCTTGTTTTGGGCTATCAACCTGTATCCCAGTGCATTCATAAGCTCTTCCGAAAAGATGTATTCCCCCTGGTTTACTGCATGCATCTCTTGATAGCGTCTGATCCCCTCTTCGATTCCCTCTTCATCGATCACCTTTTCCAGAACGGATGCGGCAGGCTCTCCTTTTTTAAATGTAAAGGAGATGGAGATGATCATTCGCGAAACCTTTCCCTGATCGTTCTTCTCGAATTGAACCTCATATTTTCCGTCGTCGCTCATCCAGCTTTTTCCTGATTCGGTCAGGATGACCTTTTTTCCCTTGGGTCCTGTGATGTCGGGGATCCGCAATGCATTTCCCCTTGCCGAAACGGCCACCGTCAGGTTGGCTTGGGGAAGGGAGTACAAGCCAATCATTGGTGCCAGGTGAGCAGGAGCATCCAGTAACATGCTGTCAGGCGTCTCGCTCTTCGGGATGGGAACAACCTGGGTCACGTACATCTTTTCCACCGTTCCGACGGTTGTTTTCGGGAATTTGAAGTAGAGTTGCCGTGTGATCTGGGGGTACCATCTTTCCGCGGTATCGGGGTCATTCAATGCCAACACCATCTGCCCGGGGATGTCAACGGCCAATCCATTGTTCTGGAAAGTGACCGTAAAGATGCGGTTTCGTTCCAGGTCGGTGTACTTCCCAACGTATGGCCGGAAGGCAAACGGAATGGTATCTCCGATTTGTTCCGTCTCTCCACCTGCCATCCTGTACTCGAGGATCTCCATCTCTTCCGGATTGAAGGTGCTTTTCTCGCCCAGGCGGATATGACCGGCATCGATGAAATCAGTTTCAAAGGCAGTGGCGTCCACCGGAATCCAGCCGGCATCCCGGCCCATCCAGATCTCCGTCCAGGCATGTTGCCCGAAGCTACCCCCGTAAAGTGTTGTATATATGCACCCGGCGACCACTCTGGCCGGGATGCCGGCGGCCCGGCAGAAAGCGGCGAGAAGGCGTGAATGTGATCCGCATTCGCCTTGCCGTGTCTTATAGGTGTTGATGGCTGAAGTTCCCCCCGGCACAGCCCCTTCGATGTTCTCGGCCACCCATTTGCTCAGTCGTTTGGCAGCGTCCCATGCGTCAGCTGAACCCTCCGTGATCTCGCGCGCTTTCTCCACAAGAACGGGGTCAGAGGATTCGATCAGATTTTCGGGTGCAAGGTACTTTTTCAGCTCCTGGTTGTTTGAAAAATCAGTTGGAAAAGGAGGTGCGTTCTCCCCTTTGTATTTTCCGGGAGTCAGTTCAAAAACGCCCTCAATCAGATTGTCGTTGACACTGCCCGAAAATGACTGACCGCCAGCATGAAGGCTTTCAGGGGTGATCTTCTCCCCGGAGGATTTGATGATGCCGCGCACTTTCATATACTCGATGTTGTGGATGTCGGGAATCTTGGTGCCGACTCTCGCAAACAGCATCTCATCCAGGTTGGCGGTGGTAATGTTTTTCACCACTGAAGGATCGGCAAGGTAGATCCTTCGGTTTGCAATGACCGTTTGAATATTGAGTCCGGTTTCGGTATCGTACCATTGTTTGGCCGTGACCCCCAGGCTTGGGTTCTCTTCGTTCAGCATGATGCAGGAATAGGATTTGCCTGCAAGTTCCAGATCATCTGTCCCAAGTCTCGTATAGCTCTTTTCGGCTATCTCCCCGCGCGAGGGATCATACACTTCATAGCTCTTTTTTTGAAGGTCTCCCTTGATGAAGTCGTTCACGATGTGAATAGTCGTAAGGGGCCCCTCAAGGATCAGGCCGGGGGTGACGGGGATTCGCTTGTGAATCTGTCCCGATCCGGAGGTGAAGAGGATCGTATCCTCTTGAAGGACTGAGGAAAAATCCATGCTGACGCTACCCTGTTTAATGTCTGTTTGGTTGAAAAAGAATTGCTCTGTTTCCGGGTCGGTCAGGTACTGGTTTGTGATAAGCAGGTTGACCCCGCCTCCCAGAACAGACAGATTCAGGCTGACAATCGCCTCCTGCCGGAGTACCTGTCGATCTTCCTTCATTTCCGGGGCAGAGGTTATCTTGACATACCCACAAAGGATCTCACTGATCTCCACACCGTAGAAGTAGGTTTTTTCGTCATGGCCCCATGGTGTCTGCGGTTGGGAGCTTGCGCATTTCGGCATGACAAACACCAGCAGCAGGGAAAAAACAAACAGTTTTAACGTTTTCATATCTTTATTTTAATCATTGGTTCCGGCTTCTTTTTCTTTGACTTTTTCAACGATCCACATGAAATCAATCTTTCTGGAGAACCCGTATATCTGGGCGAGTGTAGTTCTTGCTGCATTAGGAACGATGAAAACAACCTCTCCTTCCAGGGTATTCAGAAACCGTTCCAGCAAATGCTGATCTAGATACATATTGATATCAAAGCGATGTACTTTATACTTCATTTTCAATGCTATTATTAGTAGTTGATACTCGTTGCCGTTGATTTACATTGTGATCGTTTTATCACCGTGCTGTCTTTATTTCAGTGATGATCCGTGATTCCAGCCCCTGCTTGTAATAGACCATGAATCGTTTGAACACCTCCCCGAGCGACTGGCAAAGCTGATTGAAATTGTATGTTTTCCGGTATTGTCGGTAATCGGTCTCGGCGATGAACACCGAGAGGGAACTGTCAGGAGCGATGGTCACGTGACTTACCTCTTTGGGATCCGACGTGGCCAGTAGGCTCTTGTTCAGGGAAAATGCAAGATATAACAGTTGCTCTTCATGAAACACCCTGGAGATGTATTTGCCTTCCAGAAACCTCGCAAATCCCAGCATCTCCTCGTGTGATGCTTCGATCTCACCAGCTGAGAAAGGACGACCCGTGAAGCCGTCTGCGGTCTCAATAATCCCCTCTCCGGCTAATTTGAATAGCCGCCTGGAATTGATCTCATACCGTTCCTGTCCATAGAATGTTCGCCAGTTCAGGATGACAAATAGGCCCGTCACAAAGAAAGTGATGAAGTAAGTCCCCTTGGAAAAAAACGTGTTTGAGGAGATCAGGCCCGGTGCCTGAATGCAAAGTAAAGCCACCAGAGTACCCAGGACCGGATAGATCCACAGGCGGTACCTGAACCATTGGAAGATACCCATGGCGAAAAAGAAGCACCCGCATATGTAATATGTAAAGAGCGGAAACTGTGAACAGGCAAACCCTTCCTTAACCAGCCCGCTGCGGATACCCCATTCAATGATGGCAATGATATAACAAGAGAGAATGGCAATCGGATAGAAGAGTCCGACAGACATGCGTAATTTGGATTGATTGGCCATGATATTCAATTTT
>Ga0172374_1001440_pt1 | contig 15885 bp, 14 predicted proteins | sample LakKiv3m_FD_114536 | JGI IMG/M metagenome (GOLD analysis project Ga0172374, IMG submission 114536) | Freshwater microbial communities from Kabuno Bay, South-Kivu, Congo - kab_092012_10.3m | ecosystem: Environmental > Aquatic > Freshwater > Lake | place: Democratic Republic of the Congo... | reverse complement strand
GAACAATTGGCACTGTTGATTAATTTCAAAGCTCAAATTTCAAAGCTCAAACGATTTTGATATTTGACATTTGGATTTTGGAATTCTTCTTGCGTGTTCATAGCGTCGCTAGCACAAGGCAATGTTTCTTTATGGAACATAAGAAATGGTCACTCCAAATCGGAGGGCGGGTTTTGGAAATCGAAACCGGACTTTTGGCTAAACAAGCCAACGGATCCGTAACTGTGCGCTATGGCGATACGGTTGTTTTGGCAACTGCCACTATGTCAAAAGGAGCCTCCCGTATCAGCGGATATTTTCCTTTAATGGTGGACTTTGAAGAAAGATATTATGCTGCCGGAAAAATTAAGGGGTCCCGTTTTATCAAAAGAGAGGGACGTCCTTCCGATGATGCCGTTTTAACCGGAAGAGTGGTGGATCGAACGATTCGTCCGCTTTTTAATTCAAGAATGCGCAATGAAGTGCAGGTAATCGTGACCGTTTTGTCCATTGATGGAGAAAATGATCCGGACACAGTTTCCGTTATCGCCGCTTCCACCGCACTGGCAATCTCAAATATTCCTTGGAACGGACCGGTGGCGGCAGTTCGTGTCGCTCAGGGCGCTAATGGGGATTTCATTTTAAACCCTGTTAATGGAGAATTAACGGAAAGTAAGTTGGATTTGGTAATTTCCGGAACCAAAGATAAGGTCAATATGCTAGAAGCGGGCGCCAAAGAAGTGCCCGAAGAAGAAATCATAAAAGCCTTTGCTTTCGGACAAGAAGCGATCACAAAAATCGCCACATTTATTGAAGAAATTGCCAAAGAAATTGGAAAAGAAAAATCCGCACCGGTGCTTTTGCAAGGAACTTCTGAATTTGAAGCCAAAGTTAAAGAAATTCTGCTTGCCAATGGACTTGAAGATGCTCTCTATGACCCAAGCAAACTGGTTATCGAAGAAAAAACGAAAGCGATTAAAGAAAAGATTGACGAATATGTCTTGGCTAATTTTTCCGAAGGCACAGATAAATTAAAAGAGGTTGCCGAACAAGTTTTCGAAGAAACTTCGGATGAAATCGTTCATAATAATATTCTGGAAAAAGAACAACGACCAGATGGACGCAAATTGGATCAAATACGCCACATCGATTGCCAAGTCGGAATTCTGCCGAGAACCCATGGAACTGGACTTTTCACTCGCGGAGAAACACAAGCATTGACAGTAACAACGCTCGGTTCGCCCGGAGACGAACAAATTATCGACACGATGGAGGTTGACACAAAGAAAAGATACATCCATCACTATAATTTTCCGCCATATTCCGTTGGAGAGGTCCGACCGATGCGCGGACCGGGAAGACGGGAGGTTGGACACGGAGCGCTTGCTGAAAAAGCGCTTGTTCCAGTTTTACCAGCCAAAGATGTTTTTCCCTACACCATTCTTTTAGTTTCCGAAGTACTTGAATCCAACGGATCGTCATCAATGGCTTCGACTTGCGGTTCAACTTTGTCGTTGATGGACGCAGGCGTGCCAATTACTCGCCCAGTTTCAGGAATTGCAATGGGAATTATCGTTGGCGAAAATGAAAAATTCAAGGTTTTGACTGACATCCAGGGATTAGAAGACCATTATGGCGATATGGACTTCAAAGCCGCCGGAACTACTGTTGGAATAACCGCCTTACAGATGGACGTGAAAGTTCAAGGTGTCACGCTGGAAATGCTTAGGGCTGTTTTGGAACAATCCAAAGTAAATCGTTTGGAAATTATGGAAAAAATCACGACTACTATCCCGGCTCCGCGCGCTGAAATGAGTCAATATGCCCCAAGAATACTTGTTATGCATATCAATCCTGACAAAATCAGAAATGTGATCGGAACTGGAGGAAAAATAATCAACGAAATCATCGATGAAACCGGCGTGGAAATCGATATAGAAGATGACGGTTCAATCTTTATCACCTCTCCCGACCAACAATCAGCCGCTAAAGCCAGAGAATGGATTGATAACCTTACTCACGAAGTAAAAGCCGGAGAACTTTTTAATGCCAAAATTACTAGGCTAATGAACTTTGGCGCATTTGCGGAAATACTTCCTGGACAAGAAGGCTTAATTCACATTTCACAACTATCCGACAAACGAGTGGAGAAGGTTGAAGACGTTGTTAAAATAGGCGATGTTGTGCCGGTTAAAGTTATTGAAATAGATAACCAAGGAAGAATAAACCTATCCATAAAGGCCGCCGCTAAAATAATGTAAAAAGTTTTATTGGCAATAACCGACTTTCATTGTAAAATAGAAGTGCTTCAAAGCGCTTCTATTTTTTATTCAAAAACAAATATGTTCGGCAAAAAAAACACTTCCTCCTCTTCGGAAAATCCACCCTCTATTGATCAAAATTTCGGTCAAGACTTCATCCACACAATGAAAGATGATATTGATTCGCTTTCTTCTTCCCCTAAAAATATACCGGAACAAAAAAACATTGATTCTTCAAAAGAAAATCCGTCTGCATCGCCAAACACAAAAAATTCAAGCCCCTTTCTATCCTCATCAGAAGAAACAATTGCAAAAAAAAATGGTTCCGAGAAAGACTCGGTCTATTCCCATATTGATTATGTTCCGCAAAGAAAATCCTTTTTGAAAAAATTCTTTTTATTTATTGTCATTCTTTTTTTCGTTTGCGCTATCGGATTTGGCGCATATTATTTTTGGAAAACAAACACTTACTTCAATGTCAATGAAGAATCTTTACCGGAAGAGGAGGAATTTTCATCTGAAAACAATCAGACGGAAAATGAAACTTCCGTTATAATAACTCCGGCAGCGGAAAAATATTCCTATGAAAAACCCAACTATCTTCAAATAAATATCGAAACATCTTCTCCCGAAGAAATCCAGAGGACCATATCTTCTGTCACAACAGAATTAAAAAGCATCCAAAACAATCTTCCTTTTGAATTCATAATCACCGACTCCAATAATAATCCTATTGCTTTCCCGATTTTTTCTCTAGCGGCCAAGCTTAACTTTTCACCAGATCTTCTTATAACATTAGAAGAGGGTTTTTCATTTTATATACATAACAATCAAGAAAGAAGTAGTGCTGGCATAGCCATTGAATTAAAAAATGAATTACGCGCCAAAGAGGAGATGTTAAAAGAAGAGCCACTTCTTAATAATATTCTTTCAACTTTATTCTTTTCCGGCTTTCCGATAACCGACACGACAGATTTTCAATCTAACGACTACAATGGAACAACTGTGAAATTTTTCAATTTTACTTCCGACGCCTCAGTAACTATCGATTATGCCTTCTATGAAAATAGATTAATTATAGCTGACAGCAAGAATACTATGCATGCAATTATTGATAAAATAACTATCGAAAAATAAATCGGCATTCACCTGTGGATAAGCTGTGGAGAATGTGCATATAATTAAATTATTTGGCTTATATAAGCACATAAACTAAAATAATTTATTTTTAATTTTAAGAAAATCAATATATTTTTCATTAATAACATAATAAAATATTTTTTTGCTTAAACAAAGCCATTATTTCACCACGCCTTTGACCTAAAGCAATTTTTCTGCTATAATTGGAATATAAGAACATTGAAAACCGAATAAACGGACACGGTAGAAGTATTTCCAATCACAATTTCCCCCTATTTGTGATTGGAATTCTTCTACTGTTCAAGAGTTCCGACCATCGCGTCGGAACCGCCTCCGATTCTGACCGGAGGACCCAAAACAAAAACAAAAAACTTTTTCAAAACAAAAACAAAAAAGAAAAAGCCAGTTCTTTCAAACAAAGGCCATTGAGCCAGAGAACGGTAGGAAGAATGTGTTTATAAATAAAACGTCAGAAATAAACACAAATAAACATGTACACAAAATACATGTTACCGGAAACAACCGATGCCTTCACCCGGGCTAGGAAGTTCAAGTTAACATGTTGGTACATGACAAACACCTGGCGCTCCCGCCATATAATATATATTTTGGGCGCAGTGAGCGCCGGGTTTCCCCTAATCAGATTCGGATATTTGGAATAACCTGGTCGTACAAATTGTTTCAAAAAACCTGGATCGGATCGAGAGGCCCTGATGGGCTTTTTTTGTTGCCTCTACTAACTACGAATTTTATAATAATATACAAATAACACTAACTTTTAATTATTTTGTATTCAATTGTTCTGCTTGGTCGCATAAAAAAGAATATGTTATTGGTATGTTTCCGCCAAAAACGGACAGGCGCATAGATTAGTAATTCGCAGAGAAAAATATGAAATTATTTAAACCCAAAGACACTACTACATTGGGACGAAGAGGCGAATCGATAGCCGCGAATTATTTGAAAAACAAAGGCTATCGCATAATCGAAACCAATTTTAAAAATTCCTTTGGCAAGCAATTGGGAGAAATGGATATTATCGCCAAAGAAAAAGATTGTTTTGTTTTTGTGGAAGTCAAGACCCGTTTTGCCTCAGAAAAATCGCTTGTTATTCCTGAAGAAAACATCAATCGGTCAAAATTACATAAACTTAAAAAAATTATGGATTTTTATATAAAAAATAACTCTTTATGGAATTGCTCTTATCGACTTGACGCAATTTCCATACTTATTGATAAAAATAGCAATTGTTACAAAATTAACCACATTGAAAATATCTTTTTTTAGAAACTGATTGAAAAGTTGCCCTAATTAAAGGAAAACACTATAATTAAATTGAGATGCATAATTCACTAAAATACTAACCATATGACACTTAACAAAGAAATTTTATCTGAATTTAAAAAAATACTTTTGGAAGAGCAATCCCGTCTTGAAAAAGAGCTTTCTCTCTTGGGAAAACCAACCGGAATTCCCGGAGACTATGAAACAACTTTTGAGGATATGGGCAACCACGAAGACGAAAATGCTTCCGAAGTTGAAGAATACGCCGATAACTTGGCATTAGAGAATAGCCTAGAAAAACAACTTAGAGAAACTTGTGAAGCGCTTGAAAGAGTAGAAAACGGCACCTATGGATTCTGTGAAAATTGCCAGAAAAACATTCCTCTCGAAAGACTTCGGGCTTATCCGGCAGCCAAAACTTGTTTGCATTGCAATTAAAATGTTTTTTGCTTTATATAAAAGAAAAAAGGAGTTCGGTTTCACACTCCTTTTTGTTTTATTGATATTTATTGACCAATTTTCCAAAAAATATTTTTTATCGAAAAATATTATTTTTTTCTGCAATAAAAATATTTCTCTTGATGTTTATGTTTATCCGGCTATTTTTTGGCTTATTTGGTTGTTTTTAATTGCATCATTGGCTTATGTTTGGTATAAAAAACCTTTTTTAAAAACAAAACTTAATCCGATTTATTGGATAGCTATTTTTTCCGGCGCTTTTTCCAATAGCCTTGATCGCTTGTTTATAGGCTGTGTTAGGGATTTTATACCTTTTGTGTTTAGTTTATTCTTGTTTAATATGGCTGATGTTTTAATAAGTCTTGGGGTCCTGGGAATTTTATATCCCATTATTTCAAATAAAAAAATATCCCGATCGACTTAATATTTTTTTCATAAGTGCATAGTCTGTGGATAACTCTAATAATTATCCTTATTACTTGTGCATAACCCTTTATTTACTCTGGGTATAATTATCATTTCCCTGTGCATATCTTTATGGATTTTTCTTTTTTATTAAAAAAACTTATTTATCCCCAGCTTTTAATCTTATTTACGCTGGGCAATATCCACATCTTTTAATAATGTTTTTTTGTTTTATTTTAAACATAAATAGACATTATCAACACATTTTTCATTTATAATAAGTTTAATAATATTTAAATATTTTATATATTTATAAAACTTATACTATACAAAGCCTTTATTTATATAAACCAGGAGAATTGTTTTTTTGATATTGTCTTAAAAATGTTGTATTATATAAAAAGACTTTATGAGTTTTTAGGTTTTTCAAATGAACACTATTAAATACAATAAAAAAACTATTTCAATATTGATTTTTATTTTTTTAAACTTGCTTTTTTTTAAGATAATTCCAACAAACGGAAAATTACAAGAGATATTAACATTAGGGATGTTTTTTTTGATAAACCCACTTATTTATAGTAGGTTTGTGTTAAAGAACAGTTTAAGTATTTTTGGGTTTAAAATAGGGGATAGTAAAAATGGGTTGTTTTGGTCCGGAGCCTCCTTATTGATTATGTGTGTTTTTGCTTATGTTGTTTTTAATTATACTGATTTTACGGAAAAATATTCTTTACCTGCAAAAGCCATTAATAGTTTTTCTTATTTTATCTATTACGAATTGGTTTTAGTGTTGTTTTTTACTTTTATATATGAGTTTTTTTTCCGGGGATTTTTAGTTTTTCATTTAAGAGATGTGTTTGGTAGAGGCGTTGTTGTTTTTCAGGCACTGGTTTTCATCACTCTGGTTTTATTGGGTAATGGTGGTTTTAATTGGAACTTAATTCCTTATTTGATATTTTTACCTTTTGCTGGATGGATAGCTTATAAAAGCGAATCCTTGGTTTATTCATTAGTAACACAAAGTATTTTTATTATAATAGTGGATATGTTTTTTATAAAAATGGCGTTTTAATAAAATAAAGTTAATATGAAAAAATATAAAAATAAAAAAAGAAAAATTGTCTTGGTTGTTTTGATAATTATGCAGTGTATGTTTTTGACGGGAGGAGATTTTTTTAAGAAAGTGCAAAGTGCCAATCTTTTATCTCCAAGTGAGTCTATGGAGCCTGTTCCTGACTTGGCACAGCCGAATTTGAAAGGACCAAGGGCGGATGTGGTGTTTAATAAGAGTATTGATGGAATAAACTTGGAAGCAAATGCGGTTGTTACTGGATTTGAAAAAGAGGATAAATTTCTTTATTTTACTTGGTATTTAAAAAGGGATGATGGGAAAGATTTGGATGGTGATGGAAAATATGATGAAAATGATTGGAAAATAGAAGCAGCTAAAATCATCGCCAAGGGAAATTATAGCGGTCAAAGCAGTGGGAATGTTTCCGGGGATGATGATGGATATAAGGCTGTGCCTAATTGGACAGGAAAAAACAGTGATCCTGAATGTTATGTGCAAGATTTTGAGGACGGGAGGATATATGAGTTAAAACAAACAGAACAAACTTTCAGTTGCAACAGTGCGGCGTGTGTTTCGGAAAGAAATTTGTCGTGCGAAGATCCTGAAAATCCAGGGAACTTCTCTGCCACAAGTGCTTGTCAGGAAGAGGTGGCTTCGCCTAACTGTAAAGTCAAAAACGCTGAGAATTTTACAACAACAGCCAGTTGTTCGGCTGGATCCTTGCGTTGTTCTGATGGATCGGCGAATATTTTTTCAAGCAGCTTGACTCAAACGCAGATGTGTAGCCAAATAACATATGGATCTGGGGGTGCTTCTTGCGCTTCACTTGATTTGACGACACCAACTTGTACTTTTAAGGAAAAATCAAGCGGCAATATATGCAAACACCTTTTTCCTGATCCGGGAGTGAGCGGTGAAGATTCTGGAGACGGAAAATTTGGATCTGCTGAAGAAAATTTTTGGGGAACTGATCCAAATAATTCTTCTACTGCCGGCAATGGCAATGTTGATGAAGCTAATGTGGTTGGCTTGGGAGTTAATATTTTCAAATGGCAATATAAAAAAGGCGATCACATTGGTTTGGTTGTGGAAGGGGAATCATTAATGAATACTAAGCATAATGATGGGTCAAAAATGATAATGTGGGCATTTTCAAAAAACAAATGCTCCGCCATAAGCGATGCTGCTGATGAAAAAGCGTTTTATGTGGAAGATTCATTTGGTTTTAAGCAAGGGATATTAACTATTGGAGAAATTGATCTTGATGACTGTTTAGAGGAAAATCTTATTGATCCGGCAGTTACAACCGAAAGTGGTTATTTGGATATAAGTGTCTCAATAATTCCAGAGGAACCGTTGAACGATGCCTTAATAGTGGGCACAAACAACAAGGGAAGTGTTGTGACTGCAAGCGCTATTATAAACAATGCGGATGAATATAAATTATCTTACGTTTGGGATTTGGAGATAAGCAGTGATGGAACAGCCAGCCCTGCTTTATGGAAAAACATAACCAGTTCGTTGACCGATCATGATTATTTTTCCGGTACGGGAAATTCGAGGTTTAAGTTTAAATTGAATCTTCCGTTGGATGTTTTTCCGAACGAAAAACCGGAGCAATATTTAAGAATCAAAGTAAGCGCGGTGGAAACCGGGGACTTTGACAGAGAGGGAATCGGATATAAAATTTTTAAGATAAAACAAAAAGAACCGGAGATAATTTCATATAATGCTAAATATTCAACAAGCACCGGAAAGTTATACAAAGGGGAGGAGTTTTGTAAGGATTCAGCAGGCTCCGCGTGTCTTGTGGCTAATAATCAGGTTGTTGGCGTAAGCATGCCGGATCCGAAAAATACCCTTACTGGTTTTTCTTGGAAAATAAACGGGAAACCCTTGATTTGCGATAATTCCGTTTCGGATATGTGTGAGGCTGGAAAAGCTGCGAACTTGGCTTTTTTTCCAGCAATCGGACTGGAAGGAGATGAATTTATAATAACAGGCGAAGCCGTCGATAAATCGACAGGAATCGTCAAGAAATTTGAAAAAACTTTTAGGATAACCAGTCCTTATGTTAAAATAGTTTCGGGAGACACCAACAGTGTTTGGCCAAAACGGTTGGGATATTTCAAGAACTTGGACGGAAGCTTTCGTCCGGATTTCAGCGAAATACTTTTTCAGACGATTGAAAACACGGAAGTTGAAATGAAAGCGGCTATTTTTCCGGATTCGATTGTCGGTTCTGAGGGAACCACTATTGCTTGGAAAATAAACGGAGAGGAAACCCCAAGCGCTTCCTTTGTCGCCAGTGGAGGCGTGGGTGCGGTTTATAATGTTGGAGTGGAGGTAAGCTATAAGCAACCACAGGAAACAAGAATGGCGCTGGAAAAATTCTGGGGAGTTTCTCAAACGCAAACAGCAGAAGAACTGTTCGAACATTCTGTTCAAGTGGAAACATTGAAAAGCGAGTACGATGAAGTGGTGGCGATGAAAAAAACAGGAATTTTGGCAAACTTACTTTCCAACACCTCAAACCAAATAATTTTTGTTTTGAGATTGGTGGTTATGGTGGCATTGATAATAGGGATTTCCGGAATAGCATTTTCGATAAATCCAAGCATAGGAAAAAAAGAATAAAAAAATAAACAAATGAAAAATAAAATTGCAATAACGGCTGGAATAGCGGCGGCAATGTTTTTTTTGCCTAGCGCTGTTTTGGCGCAACAATATAACATAATGGAGGCGATTCCCGGATTTTTTGACGCCGGGTCGTCGATTTCTTTTCCCGATTTGGTTTTGGGGATATATAGATTTGGTCTTTGGACAGTAGGAATAGCGGCGTTGTTTATGGTTACTATAGGCGGGTTTATGTATGCTACCAGCGCAGGAAACACTTCTTATGCCGGAACCGCCAAAAAAGTGATAACCGATGCTTTGCTGGGGCTGGTTGTGGCTATGGTGGCATATCTTGGATTGAGGTTTATAAATCCCGACTTGGTTGTGCTTAATTCTTTGACAGGAGGAGTGGTGTTGACACAGCCAGCAGGAATTCCTTCTGTTCCAAAAACAGCGGAGACCGCCGCAATGATACAAAGTATGGGACTGGAAGAGTTGGCAAAGAAGATATTAAGTAACACAAATATCCAGTGGGATGGCAACGCTGATTGCAAAGATGCCGCAGGAAAGCCAGTAACACCTCGAAGAAACATAGAAGAGTTGTCCAGAAAAGAGCCAATGACTATATGCAATGCGTCTTGTAGGACCAGTGCTTGTACGGGATCGGGAACGCCTCCCAAGGAAATGCTGGAGGCGATGTTAAATGTAGCTCGAACAAAAAAATATACAATAACCAGCATATCCGGAGGACAGCATGGCAAAAATTCGTCAGATCACTATAAACCAGGAGCTTTGGATATCGTGCCTTCGGGAGGGGACTGGAATAGTTATGTGACTGACTTTATTAACAACAACTCTTTTCCTAGACAGACGTTTTGTGAAGATCCCGGTCCTCCTGTGAAAAATAGTACTAGTTGCAAAATTAAACATCATATCCATATTTCCTTTATAAACAGATAAACTTATTATTGATGAAAAAAGTTTTTACAATATCATCTTCTCTTTTGGTCGCGGTTTTGATTTTTTTTGTCGCATACAATATCGCCTTTAAAAAAGACAGCGAGGTTTCAAAAAAAACGCTTAAAGAATATATCGGTGTAAAAGAAGAAAGATTGGACAGTTTGGATTCGCGAATAATCCCGATTAGCGACGAACCGGCAACCGGTATTTTTTTGGATAAAAAAAATGAAAAAATAAGTTTTTATTCCACTGACAATGGAAAGGCTTGGAAAATAAATTTTACCGGAAGCAAAAAAGACAACATATCAAACAATGATTTGATTGGGCTGGAAGATGTTTTGTGGTCACCAAGCGGTCATCAGGTTATTTCCGTTTTCAAGCAAATCGGTGGAGCAAGAAGATTTTCCTTATATGATTATCAAAAAAACCAGGGAGTCGGTTTGGATGGGAACATTTCTTCTATCGCGTGGGACAACTATGGAAACAAAATCATATATGGATATACGGAAAAAAACGGCAACAAAAATATCAGCATAGCCGATCCGGACGGAAAAAATTGGAAAAAAATCGCTGATACGCAAATTCAAAACTTGTCGATTGCGCCCATTCCTCAAACCTCACTGGTTTCTTTTTGGAATGAAGGAAAGAATAAAGAAGAAACCGGACTGTTTGTGGTGGGAACAAACGGCGGAGAGGTAAAAAAAATATTTTCCGGAAAATTCGGAGCCGACTACAAATGGTCTCCAAGCGGAGAAAGGGCAATCGTCAGTTATTTGAAAGATCAAGCGGGAAACAAAATGACGACAGGTTTGGTCGATATCAACGGCGGTTATGTCGATTTGGGAATCCCGACCATCATTTCCAAAATGGAATGGTCATTGGATAATAAATATGTTTATTACGCGCTTCCTTCGATGCCTGAAAATATGACAATGCCGGACGACTATAAAATCGGAAAATTCAAAACGACGGACACCTTTTGGAAAATCAACATCAAAAACGGAGAGAAGACAAGATTGATAGGCCTGGAGGAAATAAATGGCGCGTATGATGTCGATAAGCTTTTTTTGTCTCCTTCGGAAGACGCCCTTTTCTTTGTTAATCGTTCAGACGGAAAAATTTACAGATTGAAGCTTTAACGACCGTCATCACGAAGAGTCTCTGGAACAAAAACTGCCAGGAAAACAAAAATCCAAAAAATAAAAGCCAAATCGTTTTTCCAATAAGGCGTATCAACCAGTCCGTGTAAAATAAAATAGAGCAAAATTCCCAGAGATACCGCAAAAAAAGCGGTATTTTTTTGTCGCAAACAAATGACAAACCATCGATAGCAAAGCAGAACAAACCCGATCAGCCCGAGCAACCCGGTTTGCAAATAAAAAGCCAAATATAAGTTGTGCGGCTGGGGAACCGCCCACTCCAAATAAGGTGGAAAATATTTTTGATATTCCAGGTAGCTAGCCTGGAAGTTCCCCGGTCCGATTCCGAAAAGCGGATTATCTCGGATTATTTTCAAGCTCGAATTCCAAATCATAACACGGGAGGAAAATGAGGAACGTTGATCAAGAAAACCGTTTAATTTCGGATTTTCCCATTGAAGCGCCAGAAATATTCCCAAAATTACCAGAGAAGCAAAAAGAAATTTTATGACTTTTTGCCGTTTTGTTTTTAAGGCTGATAGCGCCACAAATGAAAGCGCGACCGCCAGCCAGGCGGAGTAGGAAAAAGTGAAATAAAAAGCCATCGTTATCGCCAACAAGGAAAAAACCAAAAAGGCGCGGAAAGCCTGGGTTTTTTCTTGGAAAAAAAGATAATATGTCAGAAAAAATCCCGGCGCTAAAAACATCGCCAGGTGATTGGGAGAAAGATAAAAAGCGGTCAGTCGCTGATCATAAGTGACTATGCCTGCCAATTTGTAGCCAAGGGCACTAAAAGAAACAGCGGCAATTGAAAAATAAATAGTTTTAATAACTAATACGCGCTCTTTTTTGTCGTTAAGCATCGTTGCGAGCGAGAGTGAAAAGAAAAACGGAACCACAAACCAGCTTTTAATTATTCCCAATCCGTGCAATGACCAAGGATTTGTCAAAAAAGAAAGTAAAAGACCGGAAAACAAAAAAATAAAAGGAAGTTTAAAGGCGGTTAAATTTTCTTTCCAATAACCCAAAGTCGCCGTTTTTTTGTTTAGAATAAACAAAAATAGGGAAAATAAAGCGAAAATTTCCAACAAGTTTGTGGGAATCGAAAAAAAAGAAAATTTTATCAAATAAGCAGGAAGAAAAAAGATCGTTAAAAGGAAAGACAGTTTAGTTATTTTTTGCAGATTCATAGGTGTTTGAAAGGGATAGTAAAATAAGCAGCAAAGGAAGTATGTGAACTGAATATAAAGGAGTTTCCACTAGCGAATAAGTGGCAAAAAACGAAAGTGACAGCAATGCTCCCAGAAAAAGGATATGTTTTTGACTTGTTTTGGCAAAAGCGCGGAACGAAAAGAGCAGTGCTGCCAAAAAACTCAATAAAGCAAAGACTCCCAATTCGGCGGCAATATCAAGATAGAGATTGTGAGCGTATATCGGATCGCGATAAGACGCGGTCGGAACGAAAGCTAACGGCAAATTGCCAATACCAACGCCCATCGGATGTTCTTTAATGGTGGCAAGCGCTTGCGTCCACATTTCTATTCTGCCACGATTCGAACCTTCTTCAAAATCAAACGAAGCCAAAAAACGACTTCTAAGCGGCTCGATGGAAAAAAAGGAAACGATGATCACAAATGAAATAAAAATCGTTTTGGCGAGATTGTGTGAGTCGAGGCGGGCATTTTTTAACAAATAAATAGCAAGAGTAAGTATTGATGCTAACAAACCAAGATAACCTCCTCTGGCAAAAGTTAACAGCAGGGCGAGTAGTATGAAAATAAACGCTAAAAGAAAAAATTTCTTTTCTTTTTTGTGGTGAAAATATAAAGCCAACGCCAATGGAGCGGTCATTCCCAAATAAAAAGAAAACATATGCGGGTCGGGAAAAATGGAAATGGCGCGAAAAACCGTTTTTCCGGCAATATTCACCAGCCAGCTGGGAAATTCCAAAACACTGGCGGAAAAAGCGTTTCCCAAGAATACAGGAGTAATAAATTTCCCCCAAAAAGAATATATTTTTTCAATGCCAAAAATGAATTGGGCGAAAAATTGCGCTAGTCCGACCAGTGAAGCGGCAAAAGAACCATAAACAAGTCCGGAAAAAATTTTTTCCATTTCGATTTTGCGGAAAAAGAACAAAATCGGAAAAATCGAAAATAAAAATAAAAGCTTTCTGGTGCCCCAAAGCGGATTTTCCGCAAAGAAAAGGGAAAAAGAAGCGAAAAATAAAAAACAATATAAGGAAACGGAAATCGGGTCGGTCGGAATGCGGATATTTTTTCGATAAAGTCCCCAAAATAACCAAAAAAGAAAAATAGCGACGATCAGCAAACGAATCGAAGCCAAATCGATCCCAGGTAGCGGATTAAGCGCCACCTGAAAAGGGAGATAGATAGCGAAAATAAAAAGTATTTTTTGCAACATATAAAAAGGTTTTAGTAGTATCGTGGTTCTTTCAATATTTTTTTGACTACTTCCTTTTTCGGCACGCTTCGCAATCGAAAAACTATGATTGCTCGCTAAGAGTTCGCTGTCGCTCTCTATTGCCTCAAAAGAAAATAGTCAAAAAATATAATTTTTGAGTACCTCTTTTTAATGAAATAAACGCAGGAGTTTGAGGATGAGAAATTGTAATAAGCCGAAATGTTTTTGGAAATAATAATCCTGGGAACGGAAATAATATTTTTTTTGCGTTTTTTTATCATCAAAGCTTTTTCCGCCGATATGCATAATTTTAAAGTCGGGATGAATCATAATTCGGAAAGAATGTTGGCGCGCTCTTTTGCAAAGGTCGATATCTTCGAAATACATAAAAAATTTTTCATCGAAGCCGCCGATTTTCTCAAATAAAGCTTTTTTAATGAAAAATGCCGCGCCACTGACCCAGTCGGCTTCGGTTTCTGTTTCCACCACAGTCGGTTTTTCAGATAGCAGATTGTTTTTCAGCAAGCCGGGCAAAGTTATTTCTTTTCCGAAGCTCCAAGTTTGGATTGATCCATCTTGTGTGAGTATTTTCGGGGCGATTATCCCGATGGACGGATTATTTTGGAATTTTTTCAATACTTCATTGATATCGCCCGAGATTATTTGGGTGTCGGGGTTTAAAAAAAATAAAAGTTCTTCCGTGGCGTTTTTGGCGCCGATATTGCAAGCCGCGCCGAAGCCCAGATTTTTTCCGTTCTCGATGATTTTTATCGGAAACGAAAATAGGGAAGCGTCGATAGGAGAAGTTTCGTTATTGACGACAATGATTTCGCATTTTGAAAAATCGATTTTTTCCGAAACGCTTCGCAAGCAATCATTCAAGTTTTCGAGACTGTTGTAATTTACGATAATAATGGAAAGCATAAGTTTAAATCATAATAGATAGAAGGTTTTATGGTTCCAACTGAATCGTTTTTGTTTTTCAGACACGCTCTTGATCTAAAGCTATGATCAAAAGCTCTGAATTGCTGTCGCAATTAACGGTCAGAAAAACAAAAACGGTTCGGTTGGAAAACTGGCATACGTCGCGAATTTTATCAGAGGAATTTTTTGTAATTGCGGTAAGCACGCCGAACCTCCATAGCTTCCGGCGAGGGTCTGAATTTAACATCGAAGAAATTTTTGATTTTTCTTAATGTCAAATAAAAGGAAACGCGCAATTTTTTCCATCCAGTCGCGTTTTTTTTGAAAAAAATAAGACCGGAAATAACCAGCCAATAAAGTTTGGCGGGATTTTTGGTTTCACTTTTTTCACAATGATAGGCGATTGCATCGGGAACCATTTTCAATTCGAAACCGGCTTTTTTCGCGCGCCAAGAAAAATCCGCGTCTTCATAGTAAAGAAAAAAATCTTCATCGAAAAGCCCGATTTTTTTGAAAACGTCTTTTTTGACAAGCATCGCGCAACCGGAAACATATGCCGTTTCATAGGGACTGTCGGAAAAGGGTTTGAAAATGTGGGCAGTCCGCATTTTTTTCCAAATTATTTTTCCACCGGCAAACCAAACGTTTTTGTCGGGAGTGAAAATAATAGGACTGAGGATTCCGCTTTCTCCATCTTTTTCCGCTTCTGCGACAAGATTACTGATTGTGTCCGGTTCGACGGTTGCGTCATTGTTGAGCAAAAAAACATAATCCGCCATTTTTTCCAAAGCGAAGCGGATAGCGACGTTGTTGCCGGCGCCAAAACCGATATTTTCGGAATTTTTGATGAAATGGAAGCGAGGAAATTTTTCGCGCGCATCTTCCAACGAGCCGTCTTTGGAATTGTTGTCAACGACGACGATTTCCAAGTTCGGATAATCGGATTTATACAAACTGTCCAAGCAAGGCAAAAGAACATCTCTGCCGTTATAATTCAGAACGATTGCAAAAACTTTTGGATATGTATTCATAGCTTCATTTTAGCAAAAAACAGGCATATTCACAAAAAGCGGGAAATTAAAAAACCGCCGAATTGGCTTTTTCGGCGGAAAGCAGGAATCCGGGATTATTGCATCGTGTTGGATTCCGGATCAAGTCCGGAATGACAAATAATAGGCGTTAATTTTTTTGCCTAAGTGAAATGATGCTGAGGATTTCT